>ENA-UPXM01004296-UPXM01004296.1-activated-sludge-metagenome-genome-assembly--contig:-NODE-4296-length-14699-cov-5.010107_pt1 | contig 14699 bp, 18 predicted proteins | sample MGYA00238178_ERZ772708 | MGnify/ENA primary metagenome ERZ772708 (study PRJEB29002, sample SAMN05720212) | activated sludge metagenome | isolation source: anaerobic digester from wastewater... | reverse complement strand
CGTTCTCGATCTGGAGGGAACCCTATACATCAGCAGCGCCGGCCTCCGGGTCGTCCTCGGCGCGGCCCGGAGGCTCCACAGGCGGGGCCGTTTCGTAATCTCCGGCGCCGGCGGGAATGTCTCCGACATCCTCCGGATCGCGGGCTTTCCCAGCATCATCGACATGTTCGAGAACGCGGCGACGGCCCGGGCCGCCGTCGCCGCCCCGTGAGAGGGGCCGGAAGCCGTTCGTTCCGGGGACCGGCGGTTTCCCGCAGATTCCCGGGGAATCCGCGGGAGGAAGGCCGCCACGCCCGCGGCGGCGCCGGGGAAAAGAAGACCGGCACGGCGTGGAGGAGGACAAAAGGATGTCCGGTGACGCCCTGCGAGTGCTTTCCCTGAACAGGGGCATTCAGGAGATCATGGAAAGCCCCGGGGAGGAGGACGTCCGGCTTCCCGGGGATTCCTCCCCCATCGTTCCCGGCGAGGACCGGCCCGAAAGCCGGCTGGACCGGATGCTCCGGGACCCCTCGCTGGACGGCCGCCTGCTCCGGTCGCTGAAGCCGGACATCCGGGAAAGGGAGATCCTCATTCCGGAGCGCTTCCGGCGGGCCCTCGGGGAGGCCGCCCGGGAGATGAGGGAAATCGTTGAAAGGGGGAACGGGCGGGACGGCGGGAACCCTCTGAACGACGCCCTGTCGCTTCTCGAGGAACACGAGGCCCTGACAGAGTTCCTTTTCACCTGCCGCAATCTTCTCCACAAGGGATGACGGCCTCGTGGCGAGCCCGTTCGCATATTCGAGACAACGCGATCCCCGGAGGGTGGGCGACATGAACGACAGACACAGGGAGGCCCTTTCCGTGCTCGGGTATTTCTTCCTCCTGAACGGGAAGACGGGGAAGGCCCTGGTCCTGTTCCGGGCCCTGCGGGACCTGTTTCCCGGGGAACCCCTTTTTGCGGGGTCGCTCGGCTACGCCTGTCTTGCCCTGGGGGATTACCGGGGGGCCCTGGCCGCTTCGGAGGCGTTCCTGGAGCGGGAAACGGACCCCGCGGTGAGGACCGCCGGGTGCCTCCTGCGGGGCAAGGCCCTGTGGGGTCTCGGGGACGCCGCCGGGGCGCGGGAGGCCCTGAACGACGGGCTGGCCCGGGAAGGGGGACGGAGCGGATGAAGGTGAATCTCGGCAGCGCCCGGAACGCGGTTCTGACGATGACCCGCTACAACGACGTCTTCCTGGCGATCCTCGTGGTGGCCATCATCTCCCTCATCGTGCTGCCCATGCCGACCCCCCTGGTGGACGGCCTCATCGCGACCAACCTCGGGCTGGCGGTCACGCTCATCATGCTCGCCATGTACATTCCCTCGGCCCTGTCCCTTTCCACGTTTCCGAGCATCCTCCTCTTCACCACCCTCTTCCGGCTCGCCCTCAACATCACCACCACCCGGCTCATCCTCCTCAACGCCGACGCGGGGGAGATCATCAACACCTTCGGGAACTTCGTCGTGGCCGGAAATTTCATCGTGGGCGGGGTCATCTTCCTGGTCATCACCATCGTCCAGTTCCTCGTCATCGCCAAGGGATCGGAACGGGTGGCCGAAGTGGCCGCCCGGTTCACCCTGGACGCCATGCCGGGAAAACAGATGAGCATCGACGCCGATCTCAGGGCGGGCGTCATCGACATGGACGAGGCGAAGCGGCGCCGGGGCAACGTGGAGAAGGAGAGCCAGCTTTACGGCGCCATGGACGGCGCCATGAAGTTCGTCAAGGGGGACGCCGTCGCCGGGATCATCATCACCGCCATCAACATCCTGGGGGGCATCGCCGTCGGCGTCCTCCAGAAGGGCATGGGGATCGACCAGGCCGTCCGGACCTTCTCCATCCTGACCATCGGGGACGGCCTCGTGTCCCAGATCCCCGCGCTGTTCATCTCCATCACCGCCGGCATCATCGTGACCCGGGTGACCTCGGAGGAGCCGGGGCACCTGGGGGGCGAGATCGGGGTCCAGGTCCTCCGCCAGCCCAAGGCGCTCCTCCTGGGGGGCTTGGTGATCCTGGCCTTCTCCCTGGTTCCGGGCTTTCCCAAGATGCAGTTCGTCGTTCTCGGGACGTTCGTGGGGGCCGTGGGGTTCCTGATCCGGCGGGCCGCGCCGGAGGGGGAGGCGGAAAAGGGGCTGATTCCCGCCATGGTGCCCGCGGGGGCGAAACGGGCGCCCGGGAAGCCCGTTGAGGGGGAGGAATTCGCCGTCACCGTTTCCCTCCTCATCGACGTGGCCGCGTCCGTCCAGGAGTCCATCCGCCCCCGGGAGCTGAACGAGGAGCTGGTGAAGGTCCGAAAGGCGCTGTATTTCGACCTGGGCGTGCCCTTTCCGGGGATCAGCCTCCGTTTCAACGAAACCCTGGACGGCGGGGTCTACGTCATTCTCGTCCAGGAGGTTCCCATGTCCCAGGGGCGCATCGTGCCGGGCAGGCTGTTCGTCAGGGAATCGGAGGAAAACCTTCGGATCCTGGGCATCCCGTACGAGACGGGCGGGGGATTCCTCCCCGACCTGCCCACGGTCTGGGTGGACGAGGGATTCCGGGACCGGCTGGAACGGGCGTCCATCCCCTTCATGGAACCGGCGCGGATCATGATCTACCATCTCTCCTTCCTCCTGAAGCGCCACGCCGCCGAGTTCATCGGACTTCAGGAAACGAAATACCTCATGGACCGGATGGAGGACCGGTATCCCGAACTGGTGCGGGAAAGCCAGCGGGTGCTTCCCGTTCAGAAGATCGCCGAGGTGTTCCAGCGTCTCGTTCAGGAGGAGATCTCCATCCGGAACCTGAGGACGATCCTGCAGGCGCTGATCGAATGGGGACAGAAGGAGAAGGACGTCATCCTGCTCACCGAGTACGTCCGGATGAGCCTCGGCCGGTACATCAGCCATAAATTCAGCGCCGGCCGGAACATCCTGGGGGTGTACCTGTTCGATCCGGACGTGGAGGAGACGGTGCGCAAGGCCGTCCGGCAGACGACGGGGGGGAGCTACCTGGCCCTCGATCCCCGGGCGGCCAGAGACATCGTGGCGGCGATCCGGAAGGAGGTGGGCGATCTCGCCGGGACGGTGCAGAAACCGGTGATTCTGACCGCCATGGACGTCCGGAGGTACGTGAAGAAGCTGATCGAGCTGGAGATCCCCGAACTGCCGGTCCTCTCCCATCAGGAACTGGACCGGGAGATCACGATCCAGCCCCTGGGCCGGATCGTTCTTCAGTGATTCCGCTCCGCGACGGGCGGGAAGGAAAAGGATCATGGACGGTCGTCACAATCCCCGGGAAACGGCGGCTTCCGGCGCACACCGGCGGAGCGAGGCAGCGCTTGAACGGATTCTCGGAGAAAACCGGGAGATCGACCGCGAACTCGCCCGGTTCCGCAAGAGGGCCGTGGAACGGGCCCTTGCAGCGGGCGAGACCATCCCCTGGGAGACCCTTCCCGGGCGGATCGCGCAGACGCTCGAGACCTGCGGGTTTTCGAGGCCGGAGCCGCCGGGGAACGGACCGGGGCCCCGGCGAAAAGGCCCGCTGACGAAGGTCAGAGTTTAAAAGGGAATCGCCCGGCCGACCGCCGGGGAAGGGGAGGGACCATGGAGAACGGGACGACATCGCAAACCGCCGCCGTCAACCCCGATCCGGGGGAGATGGAAAAGCGGGCGGCAGGGATCGCCCGGCGGGTGGCCGAGGGCGTGACCACCCTCCAGGAGGAACTGGGTCTCGACGAGCGGGCGCTCGAGGCCGTTTACGCCCTGGCCTTCAACCTGTACGAACAGGGGAAGTACGAGGACGCCCGGAAGATCTTCGGATTTCTCCTGATTCTGAACCCGCTGGTCCACAAGTACTGGTTCGGGCTGGCGTCGGCCTGCCGGATGGCGGGGGACAGGGAACGGGCCGCCGCGGGCTACTTCCTGTCCACCATGACCGATGACGGCCGTCCCGAGCCCTACCTGTACCTGGCGGAATGCCTGGCGGCCCTCGGGGACCGGGAAGGGGCCGCGGAGACCCTGAAAAAGGCGGTCGCCGCGGCGGAAACCGCCGGTTCCGCGAGGATCGGCAGACGGGCCGCGATCATGCTCGAGGCCCTGGAAAGAAACGGGAGGGAGGAAGGATGAGTTCCGAAATTTCACGGATCGGCGGCGGTCCCGTCCGGTCCCCCGAACCGGATTCCGGTCCGGACCCCTCGGGTCTGCCCGACGGGACGTCCCTGGGCGACGGGAAATACGTGTTTCAGGGGAAGATCGTCGGCATCGCGGACCTTCCCGACGGCACCCTCCTCAGGGTCGGCGAATGGACAAAAATCGCATACCGGGGCAGGGAAGTCGATCCGAGCGACCTTCCCGACGGCCAGGTGGTCCGCGGCACGGCACTTACCTGGTACGCGTACCACGGGGGTCTCGTATTCCGGCCGCCCAACGGCCTCCAGCTTTCCAACGGCCGATATTTCTACACCGATCAGCCGGGATCCCTGTACGGTCCCGGCCGGGAGATGGATCTCGGGGACCTCCCCGACGGCCTGCGCCTTCAGGGGGGGCCTTTCGACGGGAAATACGTCCGGAACGGCCGCGCCGTGGACCTCTCCGATCTTCCCGACGGCACCGTCATCCAGCGGGAATGGGGCACGGGAGGGGATCGTTACGCCTGCAACGGGGAAATCGTCTCTCTCGCGGACCTTCCCGACGGCACGCGGCTTTCCGACGGCACCTGGAAGTACACCGTTCCCGGTTCCGACCCCCCCGCCGCGGGCGCCTGCGGGAAGGGGGACCTGTCCCTGTATTTTCCCGAGGGCACCCGTTTTTCCGACGGCATGTACCTGTACGGGGGGACGCCCATGCGTTTCATCGAGATGCTCCTTGCGTGCCGCCTGGACGGCATCGAGAAGGCCGGCAGGGAATTCGAGGAGTCCTACGACAAGGTCAAGGTGACCAACGACCACATCCGCGTCCTGAACGACATCGCCGAAAGGCTCGGGACCCTCGATCCGGACGAGGACCGCGACGGGGCCTCCCTCGGCCCCCCCATCGAGGGCCTCGACGAAAACGGGAACAAGGTCACCCTCACCGTCTCCCAGTGGATCGAGAAACTCGGGCTCGAGGACGCCGTGAAGCGGGGCTCCCTGGATCTCGTGGACCTGGACCTGCCGGGCATGGATGTCACATTCATCAAATGGGACAAGGGCATGCTCGAGTCGTTCAAGGAGAAGATCCAGGCAAAGATCAGGGAATTCAACAACCGGAACGAGGAGGACATGATCCTCCTGAACCGGCACAACATGGACAAGCAGACCCTCGTCCAGATGTACATGTCGGACGTGGACAAGTGGATGAAGTCGCTTCCGACGGTCTCGCCGTGACGGGCCGCCGGATTGACATCCTTTTTTCGAGGGACATCGCCCATGACCGTTCATGAAGTCAGACCCGCCGGAATCGGGAACGCCGCGCAGGTTCTCCCGGAAGGGGAAGCGGGCCCGGCCGGGAAAGCGCGCCCCGCCGGGGAAAGCGGGGCGGCTTCCGGCCCGGAAGGGCTTCCCGGGGGCGGGCAGCCCCACGCAACGGCGGGCCGGCCGGAGCTGGAGAGGCCCCGGATCGGCATGGCGGACATGACCGTGGAACTCATGACGATCCAGGACCTCCTGGCACGGCAGAGCCTGGCCGTAAGCAGGACCCTGCTGGAGGACAGGCGGCTGGAAACGCGGCGCCTGAACGACGAGCGAAGCGAACAGCTGGAAAAGTGGCTGGAGAAGCTGAGGGAAATGGAATCCGGATCGAAGGGGTTCTTCGGCCGGCTCTTCCGGGTCGTCAAGAACGTCTTCCAGGGGGATTTCAAGGGGGCGAAGGCGATGATCGAGGAGGCCTTCAGGGAGAACCCGGTGACGGCCGTCCTCTTCACGGCCGCCACCCTCCCCCTCGTCTGCATCGGAGGACCGGCGGGCCTTGCGGCCTCGGCCGTCCTTTTTGCCCCCGAAATCGTGGGCGATCCCGAAATCGGAGAGGCCCTGGCGAAAAGCATGGCCCGGTCGTTCCACACCGATCTGGAGACCGCCCGGAAATGGACCACGGCCGTCAGCATCGCCGCGACCTTCGTGTGGACCATGGCCGCCATGGGGTCCGACACGGTCCGGCGGATCGTGGTTCCGGCGTATCAGGGAGAGGCGGCCGTGCGGAATCTCCTGGCCGCGAAAAGCGGCAGGGAGGCCCGGGATCTGGAGGCGGACATGGACGTCACCAGGGCCAGGCAGGAAACGATTCAGACCTTCGCCGAGAAGGATCTCGAACTCATGCGGTGCATCGTCGAATCGGTGTCGCGGAACACGAAAGCCGCCATGGAGATCCTCACCCTTCAGGCGGAAACGGGCCTGTCCGTGAGCCGGTCCATGGGCGTGAGAAAACGGGTGTGAGGATGGGGCGGCGCGGCCGCGGCCCGCTGCGGGCCGTGTCCCCCGGACGGGGAGAAGAAACGGGATCGACGGAGGAGCGAAACCATGACGACGATCGGGGGTGTCGGGGGTCCCGGGTCCCCGGCGAAGGCCGGACAGGCGGCGGAAGCGGCCGGGGAGACGAAACGGAAGGATTCCGCCGGTATCCGGGCCGCGGAGGCGGCTCCCCCGGCCCGGGTCATTACGGAAACGGCCGGGGCGGAGGGACTCCGCCCCCAACTGCCTCCGCCCGCCGGGGGCGATCCGGGGAAGGCCGTGAACATGCTGGACGGTTTTTTCGCCATCGCCGTCCTCTTTCACGAAATGGCCAACGAGATGAGCGCCCGGGGGCTCATGGACGTCCTGGATTCGGCCGAGGCGAGGCTGCGGCTCCTCGAGGGGGCGGCGGAACACAAGAAGGCAGGGGCGGACCTCATGTACCGCATGGCCTGGTCCTCCATGATCTCTTCCGGCGCGGCGACCCTGGCCGGGGCGGGCGGCCAGGGGACTGCGGGTCTCTCCCAGGGCCTGTCGGGCATCTCGTCGGCCCAGTCCGGCATCGGCCAGGCGCGAAACCAGACCGAACAGGCCAGGGGGGATCTCGACACCGCCATGGCGGAAACCGTGCGGGCCCAGCAGGACACGGCCGGCACCCTGTCCCAGTCGTTCAACGAGACCGCCCTGTCGATCCGCCGGGCGGCCGGCGAGATCCTTCAGAGCGTCCAGGCGGCGAGGCAGTCCATTGCCGCGAAACTGGGCGTCTGATTCGCCGATGGGCCGGGGCGGCGGAGGCGAAAATGGAAATCGAGGAAGTGATCCAGGCGTTTTGCCGGAGGCTCCGTGTCGATCCGCCGGAACGGGACGGGGAAGGCCGGTACGGCTTCGTATTCGACGGCGAACTGACCGTCCGTTGCGAGGCCCTCGGGAGCGGCGGAATCCTCCTGACCGGCGTCCCCGGCAGGGTGCCCGGGCGGGCCGGGGACGCGGAGGCGCTCTTGCGGCGCCTCCTGACGGTCAACCTGGCCGGGATGCGGGAGCGGCGGGGCGTGCTTTGCCTGGAAGACGGCGGCGACATCGTCCTTTACCGGACGGTTTCCGCCGGGGCCGTGACGCCCGGCGATTTCGAAGACATCATGGAGCGTTTCGTCAACGAACTGGCATTCTGGACGGATATGGTGAAGGAGACCGCCGGACCGGCGGCCCCCTCTCCGGCCGTTCTCTTTCCATGACACGGGCGGCGGGCCGGATCCGGATTCCGTCCCCCCGTCCTTTCGGATGATCGGACTCTTCGCCAGGGAAGAGCGAAGGGAGCGGCCCAATGGTCGGCGGCAGGCCGGCATCCGCAGAGACCCGATCCTTCCGGGACCGCGACAGGGGAACCCGGACCGGGAAGGCATGGGCGGGGTGTTCCGTTGTCCTCATCCTCCTTCTTGCACCGGGCGCCTTCGCGTCGCCCGTCCCGTGGAAGAGCGCCGTTTACTCCCACATCTCGAACGGGGAGGACCTGGCGGAGCTTCTCCGCAATTTCTGCGCGGCCCACGATCTGAGCGCCGTCCTGAGCGAAAGGGTCTCCGGGACGGTGAGCGGCCGGTTCCTCCGGATCCCCCCCGGGGTCTTCCTGAAAAACATCTGCGCCGCCTATGGCCTCCTCTGGTACTACGACGGCGGCGCCCTCTATTTCTTCCGGTCCGACGAACGGGTGTCGAAGGTCATCACCCTGAACGGCCTGAAGTTTCCCGGACTCAGAAGGGCCCTGGAACGGGTGGGCGTCGAGGACGACCGCTTCCCCCTCCGGTCCCTTTCGGACCAGGGCGTCGTTTATGTCTCCGGGCCTCCCCGGTACGTGGACGCGGTGACGGAGATCGCCCGGGAACTCGATGAAAAGGCCGTTTCGGAAGCGAAAGCCCGGACCGCCGGGGAAGTGGTCCGGGTCTTTCCCCTCCGCCATGCCCTGGCGGACGACCTGACCCTCACGTTCATGGACAGGGAAATGACCGTGCAGGGCGTCGCCACCATCCTCCGGAAAATATTCCAGGACCCCGGCGGGGGGGCCCTGACCCCGGAGGCCCGGCTGAAGCGCGTCCGCCGGACGGTGGAAAAGCTCGGGGGCAGGGGCCTCAAATCGGAGGAAACCCCCTCCCCCGGCGGGTCTGCGCCGGAGGACCGCGGGGGGGAGGAAGGGGCGCCGCCGGAACGGAACGCCGGCGGGACCGGCGACACGGGCAGGGGCGCGGGGGCCTCCGTGACGGCGGACACCCGCCTCAACGCCGTCGTCGTCCGGGACACGGAGGACCGGATGCCCTTCTACGAGGAGGTGATCCGCCTTCTGGACGTCCCGGCGGGCCTCGTCCAGATCCAGGCGACCATCATGGACGTCGGCACCGACTACCTTCACGAACTCGGCGTGAACTGGCGTTTTCGCAAGGAAAGCGACGCGGGCGGGATTGCCCGGGATGGAAAAATCATCATGGAAGGCGGGCTGGAAGCGGACGGGGATTTCACCCCGTCCGCCGGCACGCTCGTCGCGGGCAGCGGGTTCCACTTCGCCACGGTCATCGGAAACGCGACAAATTATCTCCTCGCCAGGGTCCGGGCGCTGGAGGAGGACGGGAACGCCCGGGTCCTCTCCCGGCCGTCGGTGCTCACGCTGGACAACGTGGACGCCCTCCTGGAGCACAGCCAGACCTTCTACGTGCGGGTCGCCGGGGAACGGGATGTGGACCTCTTTCCGGTCACCTACGGGATCGTTCTCAAGGTGACCCCCCACGTCATCCGGGAGGGGGACGAAAACCGGATCAAGCTGGTCGTGAACGTCGAGGACGGCAACGTCTCCGCCCAAGAGGAGGTGGACAACATCCCCGTCGTCCAGAAGAGCAGCATTCACACCCAGGCAGTGGTCCGGGAGGAGGAGAGCCTCCTCATCGGGGGCTATTACCACGAATCCGAATTCAAGACGGTAAGCGGGATCCCGTGCCTGATGCGGGCGCCCTTTCTGGGCCGCCTTTTCAGGGCGGACCGGACGGTCTCGAAGCGGGCGGAGCGGATGTTCCTCATCACCCCGAGGATCGTCCGCCACGACGCCGTTTCCGGGGGGGCACGCCCCGGTGCGGCGAAACTCCCCGAAGGGGCGCCCGGGCGAAACGGGTCCGGGGAAACGGGAGGGAACCGGTGATGGCGGCGTACTTTCTGAAGATCCTTTCCGGGCCCCACCTGGGCGCCGAGGTCCTGCTCCGGGAAGGCCGCCAGGTCATCGGAAGCGCCGACGACTGCGACATCCTCCTGGATGACGGGAGCGTCGCCGCCCACCATCTCGCCCTCGAGGTCTCCCCGGAGGGGATCCGCCTCGCCGCCCTGGAAGACGCCGTTTACGTGGGGGGGAAACAAGCGGGGCCGGGCGACGTCCCGCTTCCTCCCCTCCGGATCGTCACCATCGGCACCACCCATCTCGGCGTCGGCATTTCCGGGGAAAAATGGCCGCCCGTCGATCTCCCCGCGATCCCCGGTCCTGAGGCCAAAGCGCCTGAGAAGATGGGGGTTCCCGCCGGCCGGGATGGGGGCGATTCGTCCCCCGGCGGGGACCGGGGAAGGCGGCGGACCGCTTCCGCGATCCTGGCCGCGGCGCTTCCGGTGCTCCTTCTCGCCATGTTTTCCCTCCGCGAGATCCCCATGCCGCCAGAGGCCCGTGCGGCCCCGTCCGACCCGTCGGAAGGACTGGACGGGGTGCACCGTGTCCTGGGGGATCTCGGGCTGGATGAAGTCGAGGCCGCGGTCCTGGAGGACGGCCGGATCGAAGTCCGGGGATTCGTGGAAACGGCCGGGGAGAAACGAAGACTCGCCGGCGCCCTCCGCCCCTTCCGGACGGGGACGGTCCCGCTCCTCATCCGGGTGGCCGTGAGCGGCCGGGTCGTCGAGGACTGCAGGGCCATTCTCGGGTCCCTGGGACTGTGCCTGGACGTGGAATCCGGGGGACCCGGCAGGATCGTCCTCACGGGCCGCGCCCCCGACGGGGAACTGCTGAACCGCGGGATCGCCCTCCTGCATCAGGACCTGCCCGCCCTGCGGGAAGTGGAAAACCGGGTCGTGGTTTCCCCCTGGCCGGTCGCCGACACTGTCGCCGCCGTCCCCGGCACCGCCGGGGAGCCGTTCCGGGCCCTCCCGGTCCTGTCGGTCAGCCTGGGGCCTGCGCCCTGCGTTTCCCTGGCCGGCGGGAAGAAGTTTTTCGAGGGCGCCCGGTGGGAGGAGGGCACCTTCATCAAGGCCATCGGCCCCGACGGCATCCTGCTGACCCGGGAGGAGGGGACCGTCCATCTCATCGAAGGAGGCGAACCATGAAGGGGGAACGGATGACCGTTCTGGAACTGGAGGAGGAACTGGCACGGGACGCCGGCGGGTCCTACCGGAGGGAACTCATGGAACGGCTCTCGGGGTATATGGCCGGGATCCGGAGATCCATGGACTCGGGTCAGTCCCCGGCGGCGTTCGAAAAAATGGAAAAACTGAAGGCGGCCGTCGAGGCGTCCGGGAGGGTCGTGGAGAACGCGTGGAAGGATTTCCACGAATGACGGCGGAGCCGTCTTCGCCCCCGCCGGCGCGGACGGCCCCGGGGGAAAGGATAACGGAAAGGGAGGTGCGGCGGTGACGCTCAACGTCAATTCCATCTTTTTGCAGTTGGACAAGATGCGGGTGAACAAGGAGAACGAGATCGGCGACCTGATCGCCGAGATGGGGGCCAAGGAGAGCCCGGACACCACGGACCAGCAGAAGCTGGCCATGTACGTGAACGAGTGGTCGCTCTTCGCCAACGTGCAGACGAACGTGGTGAAGACCCTCATCGACGGGCTAAGGGCCTGCAGCCAGAACATGAAGTCATGACGACAACATAAAAAGCCCATATGCCGTGTTGCCCTTCCTCCCTCCTCCCTGCGGCGTACCGGAAGTACGCCTCGATCGTCAGGAGTCGGGCGCCTTGCCTATGGAGCTTTTTACATTGCCGTCCAAGAGACGTTTTCGGAATGTTGCCGGTCATGAAGTCATGACGGCGAGGGGAGGCCGCGATCCATGGAAACCGACGAAGAGATGCTGAAACTGCTGATGCAGATCGGGTTTCTCGCCAGCGGAAGGGGAAAGATCTCCGAGGCGGAGACGATTTTTTCCGGCGTCCAGGCCCGGCAGCCGGAGAGCGCCTATCCCCTGATCGGCAGGGCGGTGAACCGGATGAACGACCTGGACTACGACGGGGCGATCCGTATCCTCATCGGGGAGGCCCTGGAGAGGGATCCCGACAACGATCTGGCGAAGGGCTTCCTGGGGTTCGCCCTCAGGAAGGCCGGCCTCGACGGCGAAAGCCGCGAAGTGTGCCGGGAAGTCGTCGATGCCGGGAGGGATGAAGTGGCCGTGGCCATGGCCAGGGCCGTCCTGGAAGACCTCGAACGGGGCTGAAGCGGGCCTTCGGGGGCCCCGGTCGCAGGATGCCGGTTCGCCGGGAAAGGAAGAAGACCGTGCCCATGGAAATCGAAATCACCAATATGGCGGAGCGGATCGCCGGGGAGGCCGTCCCGTCCCCCGGGACCGCGGGCGGTTCGCGGGCCCCCGGCGCCGGCGACGAAGTCCTTTTTCGCGAAGTCCTGAACGGAAACGGGGAGCCGCCGGTGTTTGCCCTCGGGGAGCCCCGCGGCGGGACCGTGAAGGCCGGGGCGGCCGGTCTTTCCGGCGGGCTGGGGGAGGCCGTTCTCCAGGGGATCGAGAACGTGAGCAGAAGCCAGGCTGGCCAGATCGAACGGATCAACGGCATGGTGGCGGGCGCCGGGGAAGAGCCCCTCTCACCGGCGGACCTCATGAGGCTCCAGTACGAGGTGATGATGCTGGCCTTCGAACAGGAACTGGCCGCCAGGGTGGTGGACAAGGTGGATCAGGGGATTCAGACCCTTTTTAAAACTCAAGGCTGACGGCATCGTAAAAAGCCCATATGCAGCGTTCCCCTTCACCCCTCGTCCCTGCGGCGTACCGGAAGTACGTCTCGGTCCTCGGGTTTCGGGCGCCTTGCCTATGGAGCTTTTTCCTTCGCCGTTCGAAGAAGCGTTGTTTTGATTTTCAAAAGTTTTGCAGGGCTGACGGCATCGTAAAAAAGTCCGCAAAGACGTTTTTGGACCCGGGCATGGGGGCATCATGACAGCGGGAAAACGGCACCGGCTTTTCCTCGTCCTGGCGGGGTTCGCCCTTCTTCTTTGCGCCTGCAGGGTCGAGCTGTATTCCGGTCTCGACGAGAAGGAGGCCAACCGGATCCTGGCGGTGCTCCTGAGAAACGGCATCGACGGCGAGAAGGTCCCCGGCAAGGAGAACGTCTGGGGGCTGCGGGTGGAAAAGGCGGACCTCGCCCGGGCGGTGGAGCTGCTCCAGGCCGGCGGGTTCCCCCGGGACCGTTTCGCCAGCATCGGGGAGATCTTCCGGAAACAGGGCCTCGTCTCGTCGCCCATGCAGGAGCGGATCCTCTACCTCTACGCCCTGTCCCAGGAGATTTCGGAGACCCTGTCCCACATCGACGGCGTGCTCACCGCAAGGGTCCACGTGGTCATCCCGGAAAACAACCCCCTGACGGACACGCTGCGGCCCTCCTCCGCCTCCGTCTTCATCCGGCACCGGGAGGATGCGGACCTGGAGGCCGGCATCCCCGCGATCAAGAAGCTGGTGGTCAACAGCATCGAGGGGCTCACGTACGACAACGTGACCGTGGTCCTCTTCCCGTCGGAGACGCCGGCGCCCGCTGCCGGGACGGCGGGATACGGTGGGGCTCCGTTCCCGGGACCGCCTCCCCGCGCCGGCAGGGGCCTCCGGCTCCACGGGGGCGGGCTCGGACTGCTTCTTCTCGCCGCCCTCGGGGGGGCGGGCTTTTTCATCCGGGCCCGAAGGCGGAAGGCCGCGGCCGCCGGGGGCGGCGGCACCGGGCGGGACGGTGCTTCCGGACAGGGAGGCGAACGGACATGGCCGACCTTTTTTTGAAGAAACTGATCAGGGAACGCCATCCCCTGGCGCCGCTCATCTTCGAATTCAACCTGGCGCCGGCGTCCTGGATCCATGAAAGCTGGATCGCAGGCACCCCGAAGGCCTCCTGGTTCGGGAGGCTCAAACCGTCCGCCAGGGCGCGAAGGCGGCTTTCCCTTCTGATCCTGAGAGAGCATGGACTGGAAGGAACCTGGTGCTTCGATTTCCGGGAGGCGTCGCGGCGGGTGGCGCTTCTCGACGGGGAGACGCTGGAGCGGCTCGCCCTCTTCACGGGCATCGCCCTCGACGCGTCCCGGATCTCGAAAATCATCGACAGGGATTCGGTCCTCCGGCTGAAGAACGGCATCGGCGACGACGGGTACCGGTTCGCCCTCAAGCGGGCCCCTTTCCTGCTGAACGCCGCGGCCGTCCCCGGTCCCGCCGGGGAGCCCGTCGAGCCGTCCCGCTTCCGGGAGCATGCCCTGTCCCGCGGCATGGCCGGACTGGAGGCATGCCTGGCCGGGGAGCCGGCGGCACTCGCGCGCCGCTTCCGGCTGAAGCTCCCCCGCCGGTGGCCGGAGAGGCCCTCCGGGGAGGTCCCGGACGGGGGGAAGGACGCCTGGTGGCCCCTGGTCCGGAAAGTGCTGCTGAAGGAGGTGGCGCCTGAATGGAGCCCGTGCTTTTCGTGAAGGGGGGCGCCCTGAGGACGGCGCCGGGAACGAAGATCGTCAAGGCCCGCGAGTACGCCGCTTACTGGGAAGCGGCGGAACTGCTCGCGAAGGCGGAGGAGGAGGCGAAGCGGATCGTCGCGGACGCCGGGGAGGCGTACCGGCGGGAAAAGACGCGGGGATACCGGGACGGTCTCCTGGAGGGCAAGATGAACCTGTCCGCCCAGATGATGGACACGGTGGCCAGGACGGTGGACTACTTCGCGGAAATCGAAAAGAAGGTGGTCGACATCGTGACGCTCGCCGTCCGGAAGATCATCGGCGACATGGACCCGGACGACCGGATCGCCGCCGTGGTCAAAAACGTTCTGACCCTTGCCAGGAACCAGACCCAAGTCACCCTCAGGGTGTCCGCCGGCCAGGTGGAAACGGTGCGGGAAAGGCTCAACGAGATCACCGCCGCCTATCCCGGCATCCGGTTCGTCGACGTCATCGCCGACGGGCGCCTGAAGGAAGGGGGCTGCATCCTGGAGACGGAAATGGGCATCGTGGACGCCGGCGTGGACGTCCAGATCGAGGCGATCCGGCGCTCCCTGATGAAGAGCTTCAAGCGGCGGTAGGAGGCGCGG
>ENA-UPXM01004285-UPXM01004285.1-activated-sludge-metagenome-genome-assembly--contig:-NODE-4285-length-14737-cov-6.554761_pt1 | contig 14737 bp, 8 predicted proteins | sample MGYA00238178_ERZ772708 | MGnify/ENA primary metagenome ERZ772708 (study PRJEB29002, sample SAMN05720212) | activated sludge metagenome | isolation source: anaerobic digester from wastewater... | reverse complement strand
CCGAGTGCGGCACGGTCTTTGGCGAACCGCCCTTCACCGGCGCCTATGTGTACGGTGAAGGCTGGATGCCGATCTACGATTACGGCTGTCTCTTCAGCATCAGCGCCGGCGCGGGCCTGGGGGTCTTCTATTTCATGGAGGGGCCGACCTACGGTGTCCGCGTCATGCTGGGTGCTTCCGGCGAAGCGCTCTGCGTGATCAGCGTGCGCGGCGAGATCGAGGTCTACGGCCTCAAGCAGGGCGACGCCTACCGCGCGCGCGGCAAAGGGAAGGTCAAAGGCAAAGTGGGGTGCTGCCCCTTCTGCGTGAAATTCAACAAGACCGTGACTGTGACCTATGACGATGGAGAATGGGATGTGGATTATTGAACAGAGAACGCCGTGCCTGAGCCTGCTGGCCGGGGTAGCGGCTGTTGCCGTCGCAGGGCTGCTGCATGCGCAGACCGACGACCCGATGCTGTTCTGCATGGGCACGTCGATCCGCGCCGGCGGCAAAGACTGGGCGTATGTCTTGTGGGAGGTCAATGATGGCGCGCCGCTGCCTGACCCCGCCCTCTCCGTCCACGCGCGTCCCGGCGGTTTCACCGATCCAGGCACCTTCACTCGCGTGACCGTCGCACAGCGCCAGACCGACCCCGCCACCGTGGCCTGGCTGATCGCGCGCGCCGAGTCGATCGGACAGAGCGCCGCCGACCTCGCCCATCTGCTGGACACCGTTTTCGCCGACCTCGCGCTCAGTCCTGGCTTGAGCCTCGAGGCGCGGCTGGCCGCCGTGATCCGCGCCGGCGCGGAGAATCCCGAAGCCGAGGAGAACCTGCGGTTTCTGGCCCGACGCCATGCCGCGATTGCGATGGCATTGGGACGCGCCGTCCTGGTCCCGATCACTGCGACAGGGCAGACCACCTTTGAACTGCGCGCGTTCGACCCCGCCGGCGGACAGGAAGGTCCCCTGCGCGGTCGCGTCAGCGTAACCGCCAACGCCCCGCGTATCCTTCCCGCACCGCTGAATGTGAGCGGCACCACAGAAGCGTCGCCGCGCGGACACCTTGTCATCGGCGTGCGCTGGGATGTCTCCGACGCCTACCGGCGCGTCTCCCTGCTCGGGTTCGGCTTTAACGTCTATCGTTTGGACCGCGATTTCGCGGTTGCGCACAACTACCACATCACCCCGCCGGGCCCCGCAGAGCTGGCGACGTTGCTGGCCACGCACCCCCAGGCCGTCAAACGCGCCAACCGCCTGCCAGTCCTGATCGACGAAGACGATGTGCCGCCGGACCGTCCCTACTTCAATGACGACAATGACCGTTTCGCGCCAGACGGTGCACCGTTTGCCGCCGGCCAGCAGTTCTATTACTTTGTGACGGCCTGCGACGTGCTCGGACGCGACGGCGAGGTCTCACAAGGCGTGCTGCTGACCGCGTGTGACCGGCAGGCCCCGCTCGTCCCTGTCGGCGTGCGCGCACGGCGGCTGCGGACCTTTGACGGGACCGCGCGCGACTATGGCGTCGAGATCTCCTGGCAGCCGAACCCCGACACCTCCAACGACACCACCACCGCCTACTGGATCTACCGCTACGCCAGCCAAGACGACCCCACCTTCCGGTCACGTGATCCCCTGCTGAACCGCATCGGCGGACCGATCGCGCAAAACACCAACCTGACCCGCCAGGTGTACATCGACACCACGCCGGGCGAAGCGGATTTCGGCCGGCGGTATTACTACACCGTGCGCGCCATCGACAACAGCGCGTGCGGCGGCAACTGGTCCGGGCACAGTGCGCCGGTTGCGTGCAACCTGCGCGATGAGGATGGGCCCGGCCTGCCCTCGGCCACACTCTTCGTGGACCGGCTCGATGTCACGGTCACGGCGGAGGAGGCTCCGGTCGACATCACCGAGTCGCCCATCGACCGGGGCGATTTCCGGCTGGTTTGCAAGGTGCCGCAAGCGTGGTTGCGCGACCCGGTGCAGTCGGTCTCCTTCTATCAGCGTGAAGCACGCGATGAAAACGCGCCGATCCTGTTTATCGGGCGCTACACGTTGGGTGACGGGATGGCGGCTGTCACCAGCCGATACCTGCGTGTCGACAGCAAGATCAACTGGTTCTTTTACTGCCAAGTCAAGTTGCGCGACGGGACACTGTCAAACTTAGCGCGAAGCGGACAGTTTCTTGCGCATTCCAAACTCATGATCTGCCGCCACGTGCTGTTCAATGCACTGGGAACGGTCACGCGCGTGCCCGCTGATCCGACCGATCCCGGCGTACCGCCTTCTGGCAGCCTCGTGCCGACCGTGACGATCCATTTGGACGCAGACTCCTTGGAGTGGCGTCTCTTCACGCAGATTGATAACGGCCCGCTGACGCTTGCGCGCCAAGGCCTCGGCACTCCCAACACCGACATCTCCGACATCCGGGCCGATGTTGAACGGTATCTGCATTGTGCCGACGTGAAGTATTTTGTGCAAACGTTTGACAACAACGGCAACCCGAGCCCGCTGAAGTTGATTGGACACGCCTTCGTTCCCGGCGCGGCTCCGGCTGCGCTGGAGTATGTGGCGGTCGAGCCGTCCGGTACCAGCAACGCCCCCACCTTCACCGTCACATGGGTCGGATCGCCGCACGGTGTCGATCATTTCGAACTGCATCTCGGCATGCCGATGAGCGAACCGCCCGAGTCTCTGGCGGGCGCGGGGCTCAGCACCAATCTGATCAAGGGCACGGGCACCGCGCTCGCCGTGCCGAACACAGACGGCACGCAGGAAACCTACCTGATGGCGATGTATGAGACGCCGCGTGTCGGCGCGGCCTTCGGCGATCCAGACAGCGACCTGTTCACCGTCACGTTTCCCGCACAGATCAACTCCCGGATCTTGGTGCAAATCCGGCCTGTCGGCCGTTGTTCGGAGGGCGAGATCTCGTACCGTCAGATCGCCTCTTGGACGTTGCCGGCCCCGCTCAGCCAGGTCACGGTGCCCTGGCCGGCCCGCTCGCTGCCGCCGGTTGCCGCGCCGATCAACACGGCCATCAAACCGCTCTTCCTCCCGTATCAAGACTACGGCGATGCCGTGTCCCGCGAAACCGCAGCGATTGCGATCGGCCGCGTCGACAACAACTCCGACATCATGCATTTTCAGGCGGACGGCTACCTGCTGCCCACAGGCAATCCGCTCGAAGCGTTCTTGTACGCGCCTGACGACGCCTCCGACACCCTGCTGCCCTTTGTTCTTTACCGGCGTCAGGTCGCCAACTCCCTTTTCCCGAGCGTATCCGGACAGTATGTCCAGGTCACGCCGATGATCGAGCATTTCGCCTCGGTCATCGACGCGCCGACCGGAAAACGCCGTATCCTTGATCCCTATCTGGTGATCGGCCGACTCGACCCTCAGGTCGCGGAAGACTTTCACACCATCTGTGTACGCGACCGCTTGGGCATCGTCGGCGGAGCCGCCTATGAGTATCTGTTGATGCGTTTTGACGAACGCCGCGAACCGCGCGACGTTCTTAAACTGGGAAGCGTCACGATTCCCGCAAGGTAACACCATGAGAACGCCACGCGCCATTCTGTTGCTGACCGTACTCTGCGCCGCGTACGTCGCCCGCGCGCAGATCGAGCCGCCGCGGCGGATCACCCGCACCCCGGCGGAATTCTCCTGTCTGCTCGATGCGGACGGCGACGGCGACCTTGACCTCGTTACCGCTGACCGCGCTTCCGGACTGCTCCGCGTCGGGCGTCGCACCTCAAGTACATCGGTCACATGGGAATCTCCGACATCCGGCGGGATTGCACCGCTTGACGGCTTCACGGCGGGGCGGGTGCTCACCAACGCCCGTCACGCCGTTGTGCTGACCGGCATGCTGGCGAACCGCGCGGCCGTCCTGGACCTCGCCTCAGCCGGCAGCGCGCGCACCCCACGCCCGCTCTTTCCTCAGAGCGCCGGCCCCCGGCTGGTTGTCGCTCTCAACACCGTCCCGGCGAGTTCAACCGACGAACTGTTCCTCTCCTCGGACCTCAACGGCGGCGGCGCCTTCTTCCGCCAGCTCTTCCAGACCACGGGCTTTGGCACGTTCGCGCAGCTTGACTTCGACAACGGGCCGTTCCCATTCACATTTGCAGCCGGCCTCTGCATGTCAAACGGGGCAATCCCGCGCGTGGCAGGCCTGCTGCCAGACACCGACGAGATCTACCTGTTCTCCATCGGCAATAACGGCGCTTCCGTCGGTCTGCAACCCCCGCGGAGCGTGCCGCTTTCAGACAGCTCACAATTCATCTTCGGAGGCTTCGTTCCCACAACCCCCTTGGGCCAATTCCTGGTCTTCACACCCGGAGTGCAGACCGCCTACAGCATTCCTCTGGAGCCTAATCACACGTACGGCGCCGTTTTCGGCACCGCAACGCCGCTCGGACTGCCCGTCAGACCGTGGTCCATCCAGCCCGGCCCCGGCACCCGCCAGTTCACGCTGATCACCGCCAACGGCGCGGCCAGCGTGTTTGACTTCGACGGTACGACGCTCACACTGCACAGCACGATTGCGTTGCCCGCCGGCGTTTCGGGCGGGTTCACTGCAGCGTTGGCGGATTCTTCGGCCGGACAACTCTTCATGCTGATCGATTCCGACGGCGACCGCTCTCCGGACACCTCCTGCCGTTATACGTTCAACGGGCACGCCTTCGTGGCGGCCGAACCTGCCGTGGCGATGCCCGCTTTGTCCGACCGAGCCGGAAGGCCCAACACTCTCGCCTTTGTTGGCGAGCCGCTGGTCAACACCAATGCCGCGCGTATCGCTGCCTATACGGCGGCCGATTGGTCGGTGAGCGCCAGCGGCGTGACGCCCTCCGCAACCATCCAGGCGGCCGTCGACCGCGGTGCCGCGCTCGGACTCGGAGCGCCTGCCGCCACGGTCATCAACGGCGTTCCGGCCGACACCACCCATCTGCTGCTCGATCAACTCGCGTCCGATATTGCCGTCCAGCCGCTCTTCACGGCGGCCGGTGAAAGTGTCAGCGTCCCCCGCATGGAACCGGAAGGTGGACTTTTCGACAGCGCTGTGCAGGTCACAATCACCGCGCCGGCGTCCGTCACCCGCATCCTGTATCGCCTGAATGCCGACGATCCGTGGGCACAAAGTGCCGGACGGACTCAGACCTTCTGGCTCTATGCCGACACCACCGTGCAGTGCTTCGGCTGGAACAGTGCGAACAATCGGACAACCCCGATTATCAGCGGCGACTTTACCTTTTCCCGCCCGCCGGAAGAGCAGGACAGCGACGGTGACGGGGTGCCGGACTTTGTTGAACTCGCGGCGGGGCTTGACCCGGCCGGCGGACAGGATGATGACGGCGACGGCCTCTTAGACCTCGACGAGATTCTTGGCGGCACGCGACCCGATCTCGCAGATAGCGACGGTGATGGCGCGACCGACCGCGAAGAACGCGCCGCCGGCACCGACCCCAACAACGCATCCAGCGTACCCAGCGAGAGCCAGATCTTGTCCGGCACGCAGAGCGCCAGTGAGCGGCATGCGGTATTCGACCTCTTTCTAAGTCCTCGGCCCTACGATGGCGTGATCGCCGCGTACACCGTGGCTGCCACAAACGTCCTATGCCGCATCACGGCTCTCGATGGCTCGCTGCTGGCATCCTCCGTCACCCGCGAAACCTACTATCCCTATGTACCGATGCCGAATCTCGTTTTCCGTAATCTTCCGATTCCGTTTGACGGGTTGTTTGCCGGTTTTACGACCCCCGCCCATTTCAACGTCTACACCTTGTCAGACGACCCCCGCATCGGGCGCGAACTCGTCAAGCTCATCACCGCGCCCGCCCAACCTCCGGTCAGCGTGGCCTACGCCTGGTCAGGCGGCGATCCAGCCGCCGAGGTCGCCGCGTGGTCCCATGCAGCGCAGACGGCTTACGCGGCAGCGGCCAGACCCGAGCAAGGCGAATCAGCGACCGTCGTGGACACCCTGACCGCCGCGCTCTTTGAAACCTTCGTGGCGCGCGAACTTTCAAGGCGCGGGCGGCTCACCGCAAACGCGGTCAGCCTCTTCCCGGCCCGTACCGAGCCCGAGAGTCTGCCGCATCCCTCCGCCGCGGAACTGATGCTCATCCAGACAGCGGGGGACCGCGATTATCCCGCCTACAACCTGGTCGACACGCTCTCGTGGCTGCGCGCCGCCTGCACCAACACCGCACATGCCGATGTCACGGCCTTGCGCGCCCTCGCCCACAGCATCTACGGCGTCGCATCCCTGCAGATGAACGACGCGCCCGGACAATATCCGCTGCCCTTTGATGCCATCCGCACCGTCGTGCAGGCAGGCGTCGTCACCGGCGCGTACACCAATCATATCGGTGTGGCTGAACTCACCCTCGCGAAACAGGGCGCGGACCGCTTGCTGGGACTGATCCCCGCGCGGCCGCGCCTCACGCTCGACCTGCCGGCCGGGGCCCCTCAACCGCCGGATTATGCAGTGCTCACTGATCCCGTCAGCGGCCTGAGCTACAGCCTGGTCACGGCGGGTGGCACAGCATTCCCGTTGGTTTTCGCCTTTGCGGTACCCTCCAACAGCACCCTGCATGTCGAAGGTTTCCTGAACGGTGCCGACACGCGACGCGGGGCCGACTTCGAAGTCGAAGTGATCGCGCTCAGCGCCACGGCCCTGCCCGCCCCGACGCCCGTCGACCAAGACGCCAATCTTTTGCCCGATGCTTACGAGCATCTCGTTTTCGGCGTGACAGGCACACCCTTAGGGCATGACTGGGACAACGACGGCTATTCGGATCTGCAAGAGTATCTTGAGGGCAGCGACCCGACCGATGCGACAGCGACCCCCGCGGTCGCAGCCGTTGCGCTTGAGCCTCCGGAAGCGCATATCGCGCTGGACGGCAGCGATGTGCGCGTGTTCTGGCTCTGGCCGGCCCGTTACCACAACCGTTTCGACTTTATCTTGGAATCGACTCCGGCTTTGGGTGCTCTACCGTTCGCCGCCTCGACACCTTCCGTGAACGCCGCAGACGATCTGCTCGATATGCGGTTACCCATGTCGAGCGAAGGCCCGCAACGCTTTTACCGTATCCGTGTCCGCCTGCGTTAGCACCTTGCGCGTACACCTGCGGAGAGGAATGGCGTAAGGGGGAGTACATGACAATATCGCATTTTTTGTCACTCTCGAAGCTTGACGGCACACTCTGAATCCGAAACAATGGATATGTTTTTTTTAGGACCGTTTTCGGGAGCAGAAGCGGATGGGCATCGTCATCGACCACGAGGCGCGAAAGCGCATCATCATCGCAAAATCGATCCAACTCTTTGCGGAGCAGGGGTATGATGGCGTCACGTATCAGAAAATCGCTGACAGTTGCGCGATTGCCCGTACGACGCTCTATAAGTATTTTCGGAACAAGCGCGAAATCTTTAACACGGCCATCTGGGAAGTCTCCTATCTGCTGGTCGGACGATTCAACGAGGCGCTCTCCTCCAAAACCAGTGCGCTCTCTCGGCTCGAGCGTGTCCTGACCGCAGTGGTCCAGCTTTTATTTGAGCAGCGAGTCATTTTGACGGTGATTCTCGATTACGTGCTGGCGTCGCAGCGTGCCGGCCACAATTTGTCGCGAAACATTCACAGTCACACCATCGGTTTGCGGCGTATCATCCACAGCCTGATTACCGAAGGCATCCGTCGCGGGGAACTGCGCAAACTCAACGCCGGCCTCGCGACCGACTTGGTGTACGCACAATTGGAGGCCGCCATCCTGCGACTGACCGTCAGCCAGAACGCCGATTACGACCAGATCATTTCCATGCTCCGGCAGACGATCGAAACCTTTAAGGCGCCGGCCGCGCACAGCTCTAAAAACGGCCGCTGTGAAGCATCATGACCCGCCGTATCCAATTATCCATTGCGTTCTGTGCGGTATGCGCAGGATGCCTAATCGCCGCAGACAGCGACGAGACAACGTATTCGTCTCGTGCCTACGCACCGCGCAAATCCGCCGGCAACGCCAAAACCTATCAGGCACCGGCATACACGCCTGCGCGCGCACCGCGTACGACCGGCAAACCCATCACGACGTCAGCCTCTCGGTCCTGGTGGAACCCGTTCCGTCGCACCAAAACGTTTGCGGAGACACCACGCGCCGAGGCGCCGCTGCGGGTCGAGGCGACACCGTACCAGCAACAAAAACACATCTCCGTATCGACCCTCAAGGCCGATCCCCGCGCCATTCAGGAGCGCAAGCCGTTTATCTCGTCTGAAAAGAACGCGCCCAACGCCGGATTCACGCCGGCTGAAAAATCCGAATGGAAGAATCCGCTGCTCAAGCCGCGGCAAGGTATCAAGGACACCACCGAGTGAACGCGCCGCTTCGTCCCTCCGCCTGGGGCCTGCTGCCCGACGAATGGAAACCGTTGTGCAAGGAACTTGGGCTGCCGCCCTTCCGTGCGGCACAGATTGTCACCGGGCTCTATCAGACCTTTGCCCTCTCGTGGAACGACATCACCACGCTGCCGGCCGAGTGGCGTGAACGGCTCAGCCAGGCCTTCGACCTGGCCCCGCTTGAGATCGCACACATTCAGCACGCCGGAGACGACGTTCGCAAGCTGCTCCTCCGTTGTCAGGACGGTGAGTGTGTGGAGACAGTCATGATTCCTTCCAAAGGCCGCCTCACGCAATGTATCTCCACACAGGTCGGCTGCAACTTCCGCTGTGCGTTTTGCGCCAGCGGACAGCGCGGCTGCGTCCGCAGCCTGACGGCCGGCGAGATGGTCGGTCAGGTCATGGCCGCCTGCCAGCTCATGCGCGCCGATCAGCAGGCAGTCGGCGTCCCCGCGACCGACGGGGCCGCATCGCGCTCACCCGGCACGAAGCCCTCCCTGCCACGACCCGGCAACATTGTCGTCATGGGCATGGGGGAGCCGTTTGATAATTACGACAACGTCTTGCGCGCCCTGCGTATTCTCAACGACCAGAAAGGCATCAACATCGGCGCGCGCCACATCACGCTCAGCACCTGCGGCGTTGTGCCGGGCATCCTGCGTCTGGCCGAAGAGGGCATCCAGTTCGAGCTGTCGGTCTCGCTGCACGCGCCGGACGACGACCTGCGCAGCCACCTGATGCCGGTGAACCGGCGCTGGCCCGTGGCGGAACTGATCACCGCTTGCCGCGCGTATTTCGAGAAAACGGGTCGGATTGTCACCTTTGAATATACGCTCGTCAAAGACCTCAATGACCGTCCGCAGCATGCCGATGCCCTCATCCGTCTGCTGCGCGGCATGCCCTGCAAGGTCAATCTCATCCCGCTCAGCCCGGTCGAAGGCTTTGACGGCGAACGTCCGTCCGACCGGGACTGCCTCGCGTTTCTCGACCGACTGCTCAAAGCCAACCTCGCCACCACGTTGCGGAAATCGCGCGGGAAAGACGTGGACGCCGCCTGCGGGCAGCTTCGCTTACGGACCCTTGCATGAACGCGCATCCTCACCACAATACCCCCCCGGCGGCAGACAACGACACCTCGCCGCTTGAAGCCGTCACCGGCACCGTGGAGTCGATCGTCTTCAGAAACGACGAGACCGGTTACACCGTCTGCGCGGTGAAGACGCATGGCGGGTGTGTCCGCCAGCGCGACACCGTCGTGACCATCGTGGGATCCTGCGCAGCCGTGTGGGAGGGCGAAGAACTGCACGCGGAAGGCCAGTGGGTCCGTCACCCGTCGCACGGCCAGCAGTTCCAGGCGAGAACCATCACCTGCATCACGCCGACTTCGACCGAAGGTCTGAGACGTTATCTGGCCAGCGGCATGATCAAAGGCATCGGCCCCAAATTCGCGCAGCGTATCGTCGACCGCTTTGGCGAGCGTACGTTGGAGGTGATCGACAAGGAGTCCGGCCGTCTGCGCGAGGTTGAGGGCATCGGCGAAGGCCGCCGCAAGCTCATCAAGGAGTCGTGGACTGAACAGCGCGGCGTGCGCGAAATCATGATTTTTTTGCAATCGCACGGCATCGGCACCGCTAAAGCATCGCGTATCTACCGGCAATACGGTGCCGACGCGATCGCCGTCGTGAAGCGAAACCCCTACCGTCTCTGCGAAGATGTTTGGGGAATCGGCTTTAAAACCGCTGACGGCATCGCGCTCAGTGTCGGCATCCCCCATGATTCAGAGGTCCGCGCTCGCGCCGGCCTGATCTACACCCTGCAGACCGAGGCCGATGAGGGCCACTGCTTCACCCTCGAGTGTGACCTGCTGCTGCACGCGCAGGAATTGCTCGGCATCACCGTCGAGATCTTGGGCGATGCGCTGGCCAAAGAGTTCGAAAAGGGCACGCTCATCAAAGAGGACAGCCGCATTTACCTGCGCGACCTGTTTCGGGCCGAAACCCGTGTTGCGGCTATCTTACGCCGTCTGCTCGATGCCCCGCAGCCGTTTGCGCCGATTGACGCTACACGTGCCATCCCGTGGTCAGAAAGCAAAATGGGGTTGAACCTAGCCCCGTTGCAGCGCGAGGCCCTGCGTAACGCGGTCACTTCGAAAGTCTCGATTATCACCGGCGGCCCGGGTGTCGGCAAAACCACGATCATCCGCGCCTTGACCGAGATCTTCGGGGCGCGCAAATTGGACATCCGTCTTGCCGCCCCGACCGGCCGCGCCGCGAAGCGCATGTCTGAAGCAACCGGCCGTGAAGCCCAAACCATTCATCGCCTGCTGAAGTTCAATCCGAACATCGGCGGTTTCGAATTCAACCTCGACAATCCGATGAGCGGCGATTGTTTCATCTTGGACGAGACCTCGATGATCGACATCCGGCTCATGGACCAGTTTCTGCAGGCTTTGCCCGACTCCGTCACGCTGGTGCTGGTCGGCGACACCGACCAGCTTCCGAGCGTCGGCCCCGGCAATGTTTTGCGCGACCTGATCGCCTCCGGTGCGATCCCCTGCTGCCGGCTCGACACGATCTTCCGACAAGACACCTCCGGGCTGATCGTGCGTAATGCCCACCACGTCAACCGCGGCGAGCCGCTGGAAACGTGCGCCGGCGACAGCGATTTCTACTTTGTGGAAACCGGGGAACCCGACAAAATCATCGCGCGGACGGTCGATCTGATGACCCAGCGCATCCCTTCAAAATTCAAGCTCGACCCGCTTGCTGACGTTCAAGTGCTGACGCCCATGCGCCGCAACCTGCTGGGCACCGAAAACTTAAACGACGTGATCCAGGCCGCGCTCAATCCCTCCGGCCCCTCGCTGGTGCGGGGTTGCACGCACTTCAGGACCAATGACCGTGTCATGCAGTTGCGCAACAATTACGACAAAGAAGTCTTCAACGGGGACATCGGCTTCATCAAGCAGGTGGATGAGGAAGACCGTGCGCTGGTCGTTCTGTTTGACGGGAAGCCCGTCCGTTACGCGCAGAGCGAACTCGATGAACTGGTGCTGGCCTACGCCTGCTCGATTCACAAATCCCAGGGCAGCGAGTATCCCGCCGTGATCGTGCTGCTCCACACGCAGCACTACAAGCTGCTTCAGCGCAATCTGCTCTACACCGCCATCACGCGCGGCAAGCGGCTGGTTTTGGTCGTCGGCTCATCCCGCGCCGTACACATCGCGATTCAGGCAAACCAGGTCCGCGAGAGGCGCACGTCCCTGCGCGAGCGGCTGCACCATCCCCTTGCGAACGGCAGTCATCCGACGACCGGAAAGTAAATGAGGAACGTCGTGCCGTGTTGCGGACGCGAGCGGACATCAATGAAGCCGCGGTGCACCTGCACGATGTTGTAAACCGTGGACAGTCCGAGACCGGCATTGTTGCGGTTCTCTTTGGTCGTAAAAAAAGGCTCAAAAATCCGGCTGACCGTTTCCGGCATCATGCCGCAGCCGGTGTCGCTGACAGCTAAAACCGAAAAATCTCCATGATGCCAGCGCTTGGCGGGCACCCCGGCCTGCAAGCGAGCGCGCTCGGCTTCCGACAACTTGGCCGGCGCCACCCGAATGGTCAGGCGCCCCTCGCCCGCCATCGCATCTGCCGCATTGAGCGCCAGATGCAGGATGACCTGCTCGATGCGGTTAGGGTCCAGCATCACCTCGCCCGCAAACAGATCGTTCTCAACCACAACCTCGATGCCAGTCCCGATATTCTTCGCCAACAGATTCTCGACGCCCAGCAGGCATTTATTGAGATCCATGCGTCGAAGTTGCAGCAAGCCCGGCGAGGCAAAAGCGACTAACTCACCTGTCAGTAACGAGAGCGAGTTGATGGTCTTCACGATCTCGTCCACGCAGCCCGTGATCTTTGCCGGCTCATTGCGGTGTGCCTTGGCCAATTCGGCATTTCCGGAAATAACCGTCAACGCATTGAGGATGCTGTGGGCTAACTTGTGGGACAACTGGCCGATCGCCGCCATCTTCTGCGAGTGGAGCATGCGCCGCTCCGTATCCGCAACGGCATACATGGCATCCACATGATGCTGCTCCAGCACGATCAGGCAGCTCAGCAACGCCATGGAGAGAGGCCCCATCAACAAGATGAAAAACACACCCCACGCCCCGCAGTCCGCGACACCTTGTTCCAAGAAATCGCGCATCACCACAAAGAGCATGATTACATCAATCATGACGCCGGTCGCGAAAGCCCAGACGATGACCCAGCGAATGGACATCGCCTTTTGCTGGCGTTTTTAAACCGTAGAAACCCAGCAGTCCGAACAAAAACGCCAGTAGGAGCGCGACGACACCGGCGAGCACACCGCCTCCGCCAATGTGCAATCGATAAAGAATCGGGAAGACAAGGCTCACGGCCCCCGTGATCGGACCGCCCAGCAATGCCGCCGTACCGATCACCCCGACCCGGCAGTCAAACCGATAGCCAGGGTGCATCACAACAGGTGTCAACATCACAACAACACCCATGACGCCATACATCAGGCCGGTCAACCACGCGTCGGATCTCTTTTCTTTCCGGACTGAGCGGCAGCCTGCCAGCGTGCAGACAGCGGCGAACCCCATCAAGATAAAGAGATTCGCCACCAATGTTTTTACCAGTTCGAGAAAGTCGATATCGGCCTCCATGAGCCCGCGCATCCACACTTCACCGGTCCGCCGATTGCCGCCACTGACCTGTACGCATTTGACGCGTACATTAGCACCGCGCCGAACACGACGCAAGCCGTTTTCTCTCGCGCACGCCTGGCCAAAGATGCAGACAGATTTGTGCGTTCCAAAACCGCAATTCCGGCATTACCGACATTTTTGAAAGGTCCATGCCGTTTCCTGACAAATAAGGATCGCCAGAGCGGGCAATTCCGCCAGCCTTTCAGCCGTAATCGCCGATGCCGGGCCCGCCGAAAGATATTGGCACACCCCCTGCTTAAGACTCACTGATTTTGACGCGAAGAACGGAGAACCACACCATGCCCAAACGGAACGATCTGTCAAAGATCATGATCATCGGGGCAGGCCCGATCGTCATCGGCCAGGCCTGCGAATTTGATTATTCCGGCGCGCAAGCCTGCAAAGCACTGCGCGAGGAGGGATACGAGGTGGTGCTGGTCAACAGCAACCCCGCCACCATCATGACCGACCCGGAGTTCGCGGACCGCACCTATATTGAGCCGCTGACCGTCGAGATTCTTCATGAGATCATCCGGCGTGAACGCCCGGACGCCCTCCTGCCGACCCTCGGCGGCCAGACCGCCCTCAATCTTGCCATCCAACTGGCGGACCAAGGCATTCTCGAACGCTATCAGGTGGAAATGATCGGCGCCAATGCCGAGGTCATCCGGCGTGCGGAAGACCGGCAGCTCTTCAAAGACGCCATGCTGTTGATCGGACTCGACGTGCCCCGCAGCGGCACCGCGCACTCGCTAGACGAGGCGTGGCGGATCCAGAAGGAGATCGGCGCCTTTCCCGTGATTATCCGCCCGGCGTTCACCTTAGGCGGCAGCGGCGGCGGCATCGCGTATGACGCCGCGCAGTTCGAAGCCATCTGCGCCAACGGCATCAGCCTCAGCCCCGTGAATGAGGTTCTGGTCGAGGAGTCGGTGCTCGGCTGGAAAGAATTCGAGATGGAGGTGATGCGCGACCGCAAAAACAACATCTCCATCATCTGTTCCATCGAAAATTTCGACCCCATGGGCATCCATACCGGCGACAGCATCACCGTGGCGCCGGCCATGACGCTGACCGACCGCGAATACCAGATCATGCGCGACGCTTCGATCGCGGTCATGCGGGTGATCGGCGTCGAGACCGGCGGCTCGAATGTCCAATTCGCGGTCAACCCGGCGGACGGCCGCCTGGTGGTCATCGAAATGAATCCGCGCGTGAGCCGCTCTTCCGCCCTCGCCTCCAAAGCCACCGGCTTCCCCATCGCCCGGATCGCCGCCAAACTGGCCGTCGGCTACACGCTGGACGAGCTGCGCAATGACATCACGCGCGAGACCCCGGCCTGTTTCGAACCTTCGCTCGATTACGTGGTCACCAAAGTCCCGCGCTTCGCCTTTGAAAAATTCCCCGGGGCCAACCCCCTGCTGACCACCGCGATGAAATCCGTGGGCGAGACCATGGCCATCGGCAAGACCTTTCAGCAATCCCTCCAGAAGGCGCTGCGCTCACTGGAGATCGGCCGTGCCGGATTCGGCGCGGACGGGAAAGACAACGAGGTCAGCCGCCACTACACCGACGACTCGCTGGAAAACGCCTTGCGCCACGCCGGCCCGATCCGCATCTTCCACATCCACGAGGCCTTC
>ENA-UPXM01004283-UPXM01004283.1-activated-sludge-metagenome-genome-assembly--contig:-NODE-4283-length-14746-cov-4.191546_pt1 | contig 14746 bp, 9 predicted proteins | sample MGYA00238178_ERZ772708 | MGnify/ENA primary metagenome ERZ772708 (study PRJEB29002, sample SAMN05720212) | activated sludge metagenome | isolation source: anaerobic digester from wastewater... | reverse complement strand
AAGCTGGAAGATACCGGCTATATCCCCGAAGGACTGGGCGACCCCCACGGCGACTACTTCTATCGCATGTACCCCACCGACGCGCTTTTGGGCATGTTGCCTGAATGCGACTTCGTGGTCCTTACCGCGCCACTCACCGAGAAAACCCGCAATATGTTCTCCACCGAAGCCTTCGCCGCCATGAAACCAAGCGCTTATTTCATCAACGTCTCGCGGGGTGCCCTGGTGGATGAATCCGCGCTGGTTGTCGCTTTACGTAACAAAACCATCGCGGGCGCGATGCTGGATGTCTTTAACGAAGAACCCCTGCCCCCCAACAGTCCACTTTGGAAACAGCCGAACCTAATCATCACGCCCCACGTATCTGGCGTTTCGCCCAAAATACTGGACAACGTCCTGCGCTTTTTCAACACCAATCTAAAACGCTACCGTGACGACTTACCGCTTTACAACGTCATTGACCCTAAAAGAGGATACTAAGTGGACCTTTTTGATTCATCCCTGGAAGAGCAACTGCGCAAACACGCCCCGCTTGCCGCGCGGATGCGTCCCCAAACGCTGGATGACATCGTCGGCCAGGAGCACATTATCGGCAAAGGCAGCTTGCTCAGGCGTGTGATTGAAGCCGACCGCTTGCATGGTTCCATCATCCTTTATGGCCCACCCGGAACCGGCAAAACCAGCCTGGCGCAGGTCATCGCCAACAGCACCAAAGCCCATTTTGAACAGCTCAGCGCGGTTTTGGCGGGTGTGGCTGATTTGCGTAAAGCGATTGAAGCCGCCCGCGAACGCCGCCGCCTTTACCAAACGCGCACCATCCTGTTCATCGACGAAGTTCACCGCTGGAACAAAGCCCAGCAGGACGCCCTCTTACCGCACGTTGAAAATGGGCTCATCACGCTGATAGGCGCCACCACCCAAAACCCCTATTTTGACGTCATCAAAGCCCTGGTCAGCCGCTCGCGCGTTTTTGAACTCAACAGCCTGACCGTTGAGAACATCAAGGAAATTTTGCTACGCGCAATAACCGATGAGGAACGCGGATTTGGTCTGCGAAAGGTCAAAATCGACGATGACGCGCTGCAACATCTGGCGGAAATCAGCAGCGGCGACGCGCGCAACGCCCTAAACGCGCTGGAACTCGCCGTTGAAAGCACCCCACTCGGACAGGAAGAAACCCACATCACGCTTGAAATCGCCCAGGAGTCCATTCAGCGCCGCGCGGTGCTTTACGACAAAACCGACGACCAACACTACGACACCATCTCCGCGTTTATCAAATCGGTGCGTGGCTCCGACCCTGACGCCGCCCTCTACTGGCTCGCCAAGATGCTCGAAGCCGGCGAAGACCCGCGCTTCATCCTGCGCCGGCTGATGATACTCGCCAGCGAAGATATCGGACTGGCCGACCCCATGGGCATCGTCGTTGCCAGTGCCGCGGCACAAAATTACGAAATGCTGGGCATGCCCGAAGGCGCTTACCCCATCGCCCATGCCACGCTCTATCTCGCCACCGCGCCCAAAAGCAATACCGTCGGCGCTTACTTTGACGCGCTCGCAGAAATTGAGAAAAACGGTGCCAAACCTGTCCCCACCCATCTGATGGACGCCAGTCGCGACAGCAAAGCGTTTGGACATGGCCAGGGTTACAAATACCCCCACGCGTTTGAAGGGCACTGGGTCAAACAACAATATCTGCCCGACGGTTTGGAATCCGCGCGTTTTTATACCCCATCCGACCAGGGTGCTGAAGCCGAAATCGCCAAGCGTCTGTCCAAATGGCGTGACGAAGCTGAAGAAAACACAGGCGATTAATCGCTTGTGTTTTTGTGAATTATCTGCCCCGCACTTTTTCCATATCTATAGTACAAACATGGTCTCCCGACTATGTTTGATTATTTAATTTCCCACAGCGAGACGCCGGGGCGAGCGTCATTAGTTCTCCTGCCAGTGTCCCGCCATGCAGATTCACCTGGTGTTTTGGATTTCGGCTGGAGTCCACCCAGCTGTTATTCGTCAAAAAAGTGCCACTTTCGTGGCACTCTAATCTCATTTTGTATAAAGCATCGGCACAAATAACTTTATTACTGGGTCTGTACCAATTCGACGGCTTCGGAATAATCCATGATAAGATGTTCCTAAGTAAAGTCTGTTCGGATTTATCGGATCAATCGCGAGGCTAATGGTTACAGTAGGATCCGGAAGCCCATTATTGACCGCAATCCAGTTATCCCCAGCATCGATACTCTTGAAAACCCCTTTACGTTCTGTTGCCGCATAAAGCGTGGATGGCGTTTGTGGGTCTATCACCAAGGAATTAACTATCTTGTTCGTCAACCCGGTGCTGACCTCGCTCCAGCTGTCACCACCATTGACGGTTTTAAAGACACCCCCCTCATTCGTTCCCGCGTAAAGCGTAGTCGGCATTTGTGGGTCGATTGCCAGGGAATAGATATCCAATACTGTCAGCCCACTGTTGACTACATTCCAGCTATCCCCATTATTGACACTCTTAAAGACTCCACCTTCCGTTCCCGCGTAAAGCGTGCCTGGCGTTTGTGGGTCAATCACAAGAGAACGAACATTAAGGTTTGTCAAACCGTTATTGACCACGTTCCAGTTTTCACCTGCGTTGACGCTCTTGAAGATTCCTTCATAAAGTGCTCCCGCATAAAGTGTGCCTGGCGCATGCGGGTCTATTGCAAGAGAACGAATCGCCTGTTCCTCCATTCCATTGTTGACCGCGTTCCAGTTCTCCCCACCATCGATACTCTTGAAGACCCCTACACCAAACGTTCCCGCGTAAAGCGTGGACGGTGTTTGTGGGTTTATTGCAAAAGACATTATTTCCCAATATGTTAGTCCGTTGTTGATCTCGCGCCAGCTCACCCCACCATTACTGCTTTTAAATGCCCCTTTAGTTCCCGTTCCCACATAAAGCGTGGATGGTGTTTGTGGGTCAATCGCGATAGTCTTAATACCAGTATGTTCTATTCCCAGGTCACATTGTTCCCAAACGATTTCATCTTCCGCGCTAACAGCAGCAAAAGACAAATTAAATAGCAACAATCCTGTAATCAACAGGACAGATAAAAGTTTTTTCATTTTTTCCTCCTAATAAATTATGAACGATGTAAACTTGGCGCAAGCGTAGGTCTAAGCTTGCATTTGAAATGACAGTGACGATTGTTGTTAATAACATATTACCATTAAAAATTCATCTTCTCCAGGAATTTTATGTAAACAATCCTTAAATTTAACGAAATGTCTTGGAAACGAATTAAAAACTTGTCTTTGTGGATGCCTTTTTGAAATAGAAGCGTGATTTCTTGGCTCTGCCACATTCCTTTTTGCTAATAGCGAGACTTCTCAGCAAATGAGTTGCGTCCACAGCAGGGCGAGAGTGCTTAATATTTTCCACACTGCGTGCGTGTGGAATCTTTTTTCCCCGACAAAGTCTCTTATTCCCCTAAAAAACTCACACACCTGCCGGCGTCCAGCTATGCAGAAAGGTGTTTTGTAATTTCATGGTATTCTTTATATTGAAACAGATTCGAGATTGAATCGCTTCAATAAGGAGAATTAATGATGTTCAAAAGAATTCTTTTCTTGTTCAGCATACTGATACTGTTGACAACCTTTGCATGTAAAACCATACCAGAATTGCCCGCGCAACACGAACAATCTGAGCCTATAACGGGCATCCAAGATTCTGATATCCCAGCAACAGATGTCGAAGACCTTGTTGAGATTGACCTTGACCATAAGGATGACGATGAGCCTGAAACGCAAGCTGAAGAAACGACGCCTGAACAAGCCACGCCGTCAATTCGATTCATGGTCGAATTCACCGACGAACGCATGCATCAATATTGCCACCACTTGCCGTTGGCAAACGCGCATGATTATGCTATCACAGATGACGAGCTCTACATCACTTTTAGCGATGCCCCAGGCACGCTCTATGAAATCGATTTAGACGATTTTGAACGCAAACAAATCGCCAGCTCCGAATACCCCAACGGCATCATCACAAACATCCTGGCCGATGATGACTGGGTGTTTTATATCGACGTGATGGAACCAGGCAATCGCTTTGACTGGAATGCTTATGTGCTTGACCTTGATACGCTTCAAAAACACGCCATTGCTGAGCCCGAGCGAACGGAAAAAGCGATTGAACTGCGCAGCTTTGCCCTTGAGGATGATGTGCTTTACATTAACGTTTTGACCCAAAACGAGAACCAAGAAGGCTATCAGAAAAGCGCAATCGTCGCATTTGACCTGGAAGACGGAGCGTATTCAACCCTCCTAAGCACCGATAGTGGCGATGCTGTGTTTGCAAGACTTGTCATTTCAGATGATTTGCTTGTCGCGGAAAAAAGCTCGCTGCAAAAAGAAAAGGGCGTGGAACTTTACATTTACGATTTAGAAGACCATGATTTGTCGATTCTAAGCCCGGCGGACTACGTCGGTTTTCTCTCGGCGGATGAGCCCTGGATTAGCTGGGCGAATACCACGGGTGGATTGAGCCTGTACAACGCCGAAACAGGCGCGCAACGCAATCTGACCGAGTCACCCATCGATTTTCTTGATGCCTCAATGACACTCCATGACGATTTCGCGCTGGGTTATTACACGGTGCAAGCCGGCAACGGTGGCTGGGTGATTGTTTTTTACGACCTCGATGGCGCGCGTTTTCTTAGCCTCGGAAGAGAAGGGCTCGAATACAGGGTCATCAATCCGATTGTTGATTCTGATGAGCTGCACTGGTTCCTTGAAAACGTCAGCCTAAACGCAGGTCCGGATGTCTACCATTGTGAAGTCGAAATCGACGAACTTGAATCCTGGGCTGGCATGCCCTAAGTAATACACATATATATAGAAAGCGGTTTACGTTTTGCAAACCGCTTTTGTTTGGATCTGTTAGCCTGGTACAAGCTAAATACGCCTAACTGAGAATTTACTCACCCGTTCCTTTTAACAGACTTTGAGCGTTCGCGTTGTACTGTTCAAATTGACTGATTCTGGTAATGAGCAGTTCCATGCTGAAATCTTCGCTTATTTGATGATAAGCCCTAAGCAAAATGCCGGTTTCCTGGTCAACCCACAGTTTATAGCTTTCGCCAGCTTCCAAATTCGCCTCCAAAACCCATACTTTGCGGTTTGAGATATTTTCTTCGCCAAGCAAACTTGTGTTTTGCAGGTTCAGTTTTTGGCTAATCCAGTTTGGGAACAGAATCTCACCAACAGGCGAAGGGATTGCCATAGCGAAAGGATGCACAGAGTCCGCGCCTTTCGGCTCAAACACCTGGCCATTATCCAGGTATTGCTTTAGGCTGGGCGGAATGGCTTCCTGGCTTTCGTTTTGATTGCCGTCGGTTAGCGTGATTGTGCCATCCCGGCGGAAAGCCCATTTGCCACCATTATTGCCACCGTTGAGGTCTTCGGTAATCACACTGGCAGAATCGGGTAAATCAAAGTCAAAACTGACCAGATAGCTTTGTGTTTCATCGGAGCGTTTCCAGACAATTTCAGCCTGACCGTAAAGGTCCTGCCAGTTTTTATAACTGGTGGATGCTTTATTAAGGATGATGTTAAGGTTTGCTTCTGCCGGAATGGGTTTTGACTGGAGATACTTTATACCAGCCTCAGCTGCGGCCCAGATAAGCAGCAGCGCTATTCCGAGAATGATGACATTTCTATGCGATTTTTGCAGTTTTGTTGGTTTACTCATAAATACTTCCTGATGAATGGTTTGGTATTGTGAATATCATAATATGATTTTTGTGGTTTTGAAAGAGGCTTGTTATCCCTCAATAACCTTCTGTCTTAAATGATAATCATTTTTCAAAAACTTGTGCTTATGCCTTTTTCGTTGTTTTTCTGACATAGATTTCATTCTTTTTGCTTTGGCAGCCCACGGCAAGACGCCGGGGCGAGCGTCATTAGTTCTCCTGCCGACGTCCCGCCGAGCAGATTTTTCGGTTCTGTCATGGTCTCCCGACCATGGGAAGAACGTGGTCAGGAGACCACGTGGGAACGGTTTTAGGGTTGCCCACGGCGAGAAATTTGAAAGACATCAAGGGTAACTCTTAACCCACCTGACCAGACGTGCTGGTCAGGTGGGTTTCTATTTTTTATAAGGACTTGCTAAAGCATGATTTCGCAATCACGCTTTGGCGTGACCGAAGTTTTATTCGGCTTGTTTCACAAACTGACTGTAATACAGTTCCGCGTAAAAGCCCTGACGTTCCAAAAGCTCATCATGCTTGCCGATTTCCACGATGTTCCCATCGCGCAAGACCAAAATGCGGTCGGCGTTTTTAATCGTCGAAAGGCGATGCGCGATAACAAACGATGTACGTCCGCGCATGAGTTTGGTCATCGCTTTTTGAATCAATAATTCCGTACGCGTGTCCACCGAGCTGGTCGCCTCGTCCAAAATCAGGATGGGCGCGTCCTTCAGCACCGCCCGCGCGATCGTAAGCAGCTGTTTTTGTCCGGCGGAGACGTTGGTGGCGTCTTCGTTGATTTCAAAGTTGTAGCCACCCGGCAAAGTGCGTGTGAAGTGGTCCGCGTAAGCCATATCCGCGGCTTGCATCACTTCTTCGTCAGTGGCATCTTGTCTGCCATAGCGGATATTTTCCATGATGGAACCATTAAAGAGCCAGGTATCCTGCAAAACCATGGCGAACTTCGAGCGCAAATCTTCGCGAGTCATCGTTTTGATATTGATATCATCTATCAAAATCTCGCCACAACCCAGTTCGTAAAAGCGCATAAGCAACTTGACCAGGGTCGTTTTGCCCGCGCCGGTGGGACCAACAATCGCGATTTGCTGACCGGGTTTGACATCCAAAGAGAAGTTGTTGATGACCGGCACATCCGGGTCATAGCCAAAGCAGATATCCTTAAATTCAACATGCCCTTCAACTGTTTCCAGTACCGCGGGTTCTTCGGGATTAGGGATTTCTTCTTCTTCGTCCAGGAACTCAAAAACGCGTTCCGCTGCCGCCGCGGTTTGTTGCAAAATGTTTGAAATGTTGGCAATGTTCTGCATCGGGCCGTGGAAAGAGTTGAGATACTGAATAAAAGCCTGGATATCGCCCAGGTTGAGCCGGCCTTGCACCATCAAATAGCCACCCACCATGGCGACTCCCACATAACCCAGATTGCTGAAAAGACGCATCATGGGCATCATAATATGCGAGATAAACTGCGCGCGCCAGGAACTGTCGTACAACTCGGTGTTCAAGGTATCGAAATGGTCGATGCTGGCTTCTTCGCCGTTGTTGGTCTTGAGCACCACATGCGCGCCGTACATTTCTTCAATATGGCTGCTGATATGCCCCAAATAGGCTTGTTGCTTGCGAAAATAGCCCTGCGAACGACTGACCACAAAGCGAATCATCAGCAGCGAAAGCGGTATCACCGTCAAGCCCACCAGGGTCAGGGTCAGGTTGATGGAAAGCATCATGATTAAGACACCGATTACCGTTGTGACTGATGTGATAATCTGCGACAGACTTTGGTTGAGCGTGTGTCCGATGGTGTCAACGTCGTTGGTTATGCGCGAAAGCACCTCACCCTGGGTAACGCGGTCGTAAAAACTAAGTGGCAAGCGATGGAGTTTTTCAGAAAGGTTGTTGCGCAAGCGATAGATGATATCCGCCGAAATGACAGCCATCACGCGCCCTTGAATCAAGCCAAACAAAGCCGAGAAACCGTACATCAAAAGCACGCGGCTAAGAATACTGCCGATTTTAGCAAAATCAATGCCCAGGGCATCGCCACGCACCATGCGCATGACACCTTCAAAAAGTTCGGTCGTCGCGCGCCCTAAAGTCTTAGGCCCGAAAATCGAAAAGACCGATGAACCCGCTGCCACAAACAAAATAATCAAGATGAGCCATTTATATCTGCCCATGTAAGTGATTAATCGCCCTATACTGCCCTTAAAGTCACGGGCTTTTTCGCCGGGCATAAATCTGCTGGGGCCACGCCGGGGCGCTTGCCGCTTGCTTTGGTCTTTGTTGTTTTGCGACATACCCGCGGCAAAGGGGTTTTTCTTATCGGCTTCTTTTTCCTTCAGGAGTTCGTCTTGTTGTTTCATACTAACTCCTCCTCGCTTAGTTGAGATTGCGCAATTTCACGGTAGACCTGGCAATCCTCCATCAAATTGTCGTGATGTCCCACGCCGACCAGCCGACCATCGTCGAGCACCAAAATCTGGTCCGAATTACGCGCGGTTGCCACTCTTTGTGTGACCACAAAGACCGTTTTATCCGCGATTTGCGGTTTAATCGCCTTGCGTAAAGCGGCGTCGGTCTTAAAGTCGAGCGCCGAGAAACTGTCATCAAAAATATAAACCGGGCTGTCTTTCATCAGCGCGCGCGCAATTGAAAGACGCTGCTTTTGCCCGCCAGACAAGTTGGTACCCGCCTGGGCGATTTCCATATCCAGTCCGTCTTTATCGCCAAGCACAAAGTCAGCCACCTGAGCGACTTCAATCGCGTGACGCATTTCTTCTTCAGTGGCATCATGTTTACCCACCGAAAGATTTGATTTCACCGTGCCACTAAAGAGCAAACCCCGTTGTGGCGCGTAGCTGATTTGTTCGCGCAAGTCGTGCTGGGTCAGGTCGCGAATGTCGATGCCATCCAACGTGATTTTGCCCTTACTCACATCAAAAAGGCGGGGCAAAAGGTTCACCAGCGTCGATTTACCACTTCCCGTGGAGCCGATAACTGCGGTTACCTGGCCGGGTTGTGCCTTAAAGCTGATATCGTGCAGGACGTCTTCCTCACCACCGGGATAGCGGAAATCAACGTCGTGGAATTCAATTTCGCCGCGAATGGTTTGGGGCAAAGCAACTGGGGTTTCAGGATCAAGAATGACATTTTCGCGGTCGAGCACTTCAAGAATACGTTCTGCAGAAACTGCCGCGCGGGGCATAATCACAAAGAGCATGGAAAGGTTCAGGAATGCCATCAAAATTTGCATGGCATATTGCATAAACGCCATCAAATCGCCCACCTGCATGGTCGATTTTGCCACCTGATGCGCGCCGACCCAAATCACGAGCACCTGCACACCGGTCATCACCAGCGTCATGACTGGATGCATGAAGGACATCGTGCGTCCGATGCCACGCATATTTTCAGCGACATCCTGATTAGCCTGGTCAAAGCGTTTTATTTCAAAACCCTGCTTGTTGAAGGCGCGCACGACCAAAATACCGGAGAGATTCTCACGCATAATCAGGTTAAGGCGGTCAATCAAAGCTTGCATGCGTTTAAAGCGTGGGGTAACCAAAGAAAAGATCAGGATGATAAACAAGACCAGGATGACAACGGCAAGGGCAATCGTCCACCACATATTCGGGCTTTTATCCATAGCACGCACAACACCCAGGACACCCAACATAGGGGCTTGAATAGCCATGCGAATGGCCATAAAGGTGACCATTTGCACCTGCATGACATCGTTTGACGTGCGCGTAATCAGCGACGCGGTGGAGAAATCGCCAAATTCGGCACTTGAGAAACTTTCCACCTTCTTGAAGACTGCCGCGCGGATATCGCGTGCCAGGGCTGTGGAGGTGCGCGCCGCGAATAAGCTCACTGTAATCGAGCTGACAACCGCCAAAACAGACATACCGATCATTTGCGCGCCGGTTTTTAGGATGTATTGCCGTTGCATTTTGGCCATGTCAATGCCAACGGCTTTGTATTCGTCGGTAACTGCCGATATCGCCATTTGCCTGAGAATCGTTCCTTCAAGCTTTTCAAGGTGCGCGTCGATTTTCTGGCGCATTTCCAGACGCTGGGCTTCAGGCATTTGCGCCAGGATTTGGGCGATGTCCATGCCAGCTGGCAATTGCGCGAAATCAAAGGGGAAGTCATCACCCAAAAGCTGTCTGGCTTGTTCCGGTTCGTTTTGGATGAGATTAAAAGCCTGTGTGATAACCAGTGGTTTCGCCATGAGCGCTTCAAAGTGAGCTATGTCATCCTTGCTTTTAGTCGCATTGAAGAGATACACCGCTTCCGTTTCAAGCACTGGGTATTTGGCAAGATACTGACTGGCTTCCGGGCTATCCGGTTCCACCAGGGTATAAGTTTGAGTGAGTTCAGCTTGTTCCTCCAGCGTCATCAGCGCCAAAACCTGGTCCAGGGTCGACTGGCGCGTCACTTCCGGAACGCCATGTTCGATACCATTCTTTTGGATGCCCGTGTTCACAATTTGTGAAAGATAGTCGGGCAAAGCCAGGTTCGACCAGGCCACCACGACCACCATCAGGGCCGCAATGAGAATGTTTGCCCAGTAGGGATAGTAAAATTTTCTTAATCGCCACATAGATTCTTACTCATTCCTCAGATTTCTTTTCTTCTAAATATTCCTTATAAGCTTTCAAGTGTTCAACCAAAGTCTCCAAAGCATCAGCAATCGGCGCTGTGTCTTCTTCCTTGAGATAGGCACAGAACGCATCAATCCAGGCATGACGCGCGACGCGGTTGCCGCGAATCAGGGCTTGCCCTTCTTCGGTCAGGGTAAGCAGTTTTATGCGCCGGTCCTGGGGATCTTCAAGCCTATTCACCAGGCCAAATTCCACCAGGCGGTTAATCATTTGCGATGCCGCGGCCTTGCTGATGCCCAAATGACAGGCCAGTTCATTAATGTTGCTTTGGTCATGATGATGGATGAAAAACAGACTGTTCATCTGCGCGAAGCTATAACCGCGTTCGTGCATATACTGCCGGTTGCTTTCCATCGATTGCCTTGTGGCTAACTCTGCCCAGGCGCGTAATGCGTTTGATAATTCGAGAGACATATTCCTTCCTTTAATAGTTAAGCGACGTGAACTATAAAGTTAACTTAACTAATTGTCAAGCGCTTTTACATGCTTTCCCGATGGAATGCAAAAATGGTTTTGTTGAAAGATATTTTGCCGGGTTGATGATGGGCAAGCGTTTTTTTAAGTATCGAAAGGATATAGAACCGATAGAAAGTTTACAGAAATTAAGCTGGGATTTTACATAGGCGTGCTAAAATGGCTCAATATTAAAGAATAATTGAATTCTGCTGAAAGGCATTTTAAACACGGTTAGGACAAAACCTTGCCAGTTGAAACAAGGTGAAAGAAAACCGAACAAAACTTTTTTATCGGAGGCCTATATAATGAACAAAAATGAATCGACAGCGTGGCGGATAATTAAGGGAATCTTGATTATCCTTGCCGGTTTGATTTTATTAGTCGGGATTAACTGGATTGGCAAAGTGACAAATCCAGATACCCCTCAAACAAACAAAAACATCACTATGTTGTTCTCTTCTGTAGGAACAATTCTTATCCTTTATGCAATCGGGCGTTTTTTATTGCCCAGTGGATTTGTTTCCATGAACCTGCCGGATAAATACGGGATTAAACATTATTTACAGGGTCTGGCCTTTGGAAGTGGCATGATTTTGACTTACTTGATTTTGGCCCTTGTATTAGGTGGATTAAGCTATCAGGGTTTGGGTAAGATGACTGTTCTCAATATTATCCTGTACTTTTTAGGCTTTATCCTTCAGGGTTTTAAAGAAGAACTTTTAGTTCGTGGCTTGATACAAGGACTTATTGCCAGAAAAAGCAAACTTCTTAGTATTATCCTGCCATCTATTTTATTTGGTCTTTTGCACTTGGGTAACGACAACTTTTCGTACCTGGCAATGATTAATACAGCGTTAATCGGATTAATCTTTGCGTTTGTAACAGATTTGACGGGTTCCTTGTGGCTGGCTTCAGCAGCCCACAGCATCTGGAATTTTCTCTTGGGCCCCTTCTTCGGACTTTACGTTAGTGGCATCCCTATGCCGGAAAGTGTATTTGCCTTCTCCCGTGTTGCTGGCAAAGAGATTCTCAGTGGTGGCTTGTACGGTCCGGAAGCGGCACTTTTGCTTACAATTATCTTGATTCTGTTTCTTGTGCCTCTCGTGCGGGCTTATATCCTTAAATATAAGAAGCAGGAAGTGGAACAAGACCTGGCACTGCCACCAAGCGACGAATTGAATTAAAGCAAAAACGCAACTTTATAACTATACCCAGTCGTAACTGCGCGTAATCGCTTTGTGCCAGCCGGCTAACAGGCCCTGGCGCGTTCGCGCGTCCATCGCTGGCAGCCATTGTTCCCGCGCCTGCCAGGTGCGTTTGAGTTCGTCAAAGCCTGACCAAAAACCGCTTGCCAGTCCCGCCGCGAAAGCCGCCCCCAAGGCTGTGGTTTCATCAATCATCGGGCGCAGGACGGGAATGTTCAGGATATCCGCCTGGAACTGCATCAAAAGCCGGTTGCGCACCATGCCGCCATCCACTTTTAGCGAACTGAGCGTCACGCCACTGTCTTTGCGCATCGCTTCGAACACGTCAGCTGTTTGATAGGCGGTGGCTTCTAGCGCCGCCCGCGCGATATGTCCGGCATTGCTAAAGCGAGTCATACCCACAATAACGCCCCGCGCGTCCGACCGCCAGTACGGCGCGAAAAGCCCCGAAAAAGCCGGCACGAAATATAGGCCCCCGTTGTCATCAACACGCAGTGCCAGCTCTTCAATCTCTTCTGAAGCGCGAATAATGCCCAAATTATCCCGCAGCCACTGCACCAAAGCACCGGCAATCGCCACCGAACCTTCCAGCGCGTAGACCGCTGCCTGGTTTTTCACCTGATAGGCCAGCGTGGTCAGTAAACCGTTTTGGCTAAAAATGGCTTCGTTGCCGGTGTTCATCAACATAAAACAACCCGTACCATAGGTGTTTTTGGCTTCGCCAGGGGAAAAACAGCACTGCCCAAAAAGCGCGGCGTGTTGGTCGCCCAAATTGCCCGCGATGGGCACGCCTTTGAGAACCGGATGGCTGATTTCACCGTAAACTTCACTTGAAGGGCGAATCTCGGGCAGAACCTGACAGGGGATATCAAAGGCTTTCAGCATCTCGTCATCCCAGGTCAAAGTCTTGATGTTCATCAAAAAAGTTCTAGACGCGTTGGTGACGTCGGTGATATGCAAGCCTTCGGTCAGCTTCCAAATCAGCCAGGTATCAATGGTGCCAAAGAGCAAGGTGCCGGCTTCGGCTTTCTGGCGCGCGCCGGGCACGTTTTCCAAAATCCAGCGCAGTTTGGACGCGGAGAAGTATGGATTTGCCGGTAAGCCAAGGCGTTTTTGAAGATTTTCAGCGCCATGGGTTGCTTCAAAATTGGTCATGAAATCGGCGGTGCGGGTATCTTGCCAGACAATCGCGTTATAGACAGGCAGTCCGGTCGTCTTATCCCAAACAACGGTCGTTTCGCGCTGATTCGTGATACCCACCGCGATAATATCTTTGACACTCGCCGAAGCTTCTTGCAAACATTCGGGGATTAGGTCAAGCACATTGTTCCAGATTTCCAGGGCATCATGTTCCACACAACCAGCATGGGGCATAATTTGGCGATGTTCCTTGTGCTTGATTGCCTGCAAACGGGCTTGTTTATCAAAAACCGCGCAGCGTGTGCTGGTTGTTCCCTGGTCAATGGCGATAATATACTTTTTCATGATGCCTCCATAGTACACATCGATTCTAATGATGAAAGAATGTCTTAGTCGTGGTCAGGAGACCACGAAAGAACTATTAATATGACACAATCATACCAAGTTGTCATAGAATTAGGGATGAGTCCGTGCCAGGATTTTTGTTGTCCTGACAGATTTATCGTATCATTGTTGGACACGGACAGGAGATTTTATGCAAAACAACGCGTATGACATCATCATTATCGGCGGTGGCGTGGTGGGGAGCATGATCGCGCGCTTTCTATCGCGCTATGAGCTTAAACTCTTGCTTATCGAGAAAGAAGCCGACCTGTGCATGGGCGCATCATCCGCCAACACCGCCATCATTCACGCCGGTTACGACCCTTTACCCGGCTCGCTCAAAGCCAAACTGAACGTGCGCGGTAATACTATGTTTGAGCAACTCTCTCAGGAGCTCGGTTTCGCCTTTGAACGTTCCGGCGATATGGTTGTTGCCATCGGCGAAGAAGAATGGCCAAACCTTTTGGCACTTTATGAAATGGGCAAACAAAACGGCGTACCCGACATGCGCCTTTTTGATGCCAACGAAGTCAAACGACGCGAGCCTAAAATCAACCCATCAGCGATAGGCGCGCTGTGGGCGGGCACGACGGGAATCGTTGACCCCTTTCAAGCTACCATCGCTGCGGCTGAAAACGCGGTGATGAACGGTGCCACGGTTTTATTTAATACCAGTTTCGAAGATTTCATCATTGAAGACGGACATATAAAAGGAATCGAAACCAACCGTGGCGACTTTCGCGCGCGCTGGATCATCAATGCCGCTGGCATCTATGCTGACGCGGTCATGCACCGCGCCAACAGCAATCCGGACTTCAAAATCACACCCCGCCGCGGGGAATATTACGTTTTCGACCCGGCGGATGTGCAAATCAACAATGTGCTTTTCCCAGTGCCATCTGCCAAAGGCAAAGGCATTTTGGTGACTACCACCGTGCATGGCAACACCATCGCCGGCCCCAACGCGCAAATCATCGCTGATAAAGAAGATACCGCCACCACAGCCGAAGGTATGCAAGAAGTGCTTGATGGCGCGCAAAAGCTCGTCCCGGGCATCAACCCGCGCTTTACCATCGCTACCTTTGCCGGTCTGCGCGCGATGGGCAACGCCCCCTGTAAAACGCCCGGCGTCGATTATCAT
>ENA-UPXM01004272-UPXM01004272.1-activated-sludge-metagenome-genome-assembly--contig:-NODE-4272-length-14783-cov-49.832903_pt1 | contig 14783 bp, 11 predicted proteins | sample MGYA00238178_ERZ772708 | MGnify/ENA primary metagenome ERZ772708 (study PRJEB29002, sample SAMN05720212) | activated sludge metagenome | isolation source: anaerobic digester from wastewater... | reverse complement strand
CAATCGATCAGGCTCTATGCCACCATCTCAGAATTAAGGGGTGCGAAACTTGAGTCTATTATTTAGCCATAACGGGTGAGATCAGCGGCGCGGCCCTGCCGCGTCCGATGGATTGATTGGTTCGGCTTTGCTCTTCTCAAAACGCTTACTCTTTTCATCATAATAGTAGTTAAGAGTACCAATAAGTTTTGGTCCACTCTCTATGAGTGATCGATTGTATTCATCTTCAGAGAATTGGTTGCCTTCTTCATAGATAGTTATTTGGATATTTTCGAAGTTGTTCCATAGAGTTTTGGCTTTTATAGATGCTGCAGTTAACCGTAACTGATCTCTAAGAAGTATTTTATCATCTTTATCTTTGATAAGTATGGCTATTTTCTTTGAACCTCTTCTGGTGACAGGCCCGTTATGCTCTGACCAAGCGATTACCTGACATAAGTATGACCACCCATGCTCATGTGGTGCAATATCTGGTGGATATGCAAACAGTTGGAAGGTATAGCTATGATTACACCCAGTTATGGTCATAAATAAAGTAATGAATGCTATTAGGTTAGCTCTCATATATATGCCCAACAATTTCCTTTACTGCATCACTGCAGCAAAACTTGCTATATAGCAACTTTTGCTGCAGTATATGAAGAATTGAATATCAATTGTCATCAAGCATTTCTTCGGGGTTGTTTTTATATCATTTCTTCATGAAAATCGTAAGGTGTCAATTTTCAGTGTTTGAATATTTGATATTTCGATTCAGTGAGGAGGTCCGATGATGAACAGGAGCGCCGGAGATCAAAAGCTTTTTGCGGTCATGGTCAGTGTCCTGCGCAGAAAACACTATTCCCTATAAGACCGAGCGGTCGTATCTGTCCTGGATAAAGAGATTCATCGGCTATCACAACATGCGGCATCCGAGAGACATGGGCAAGCAGGAGATCGAATCATAATACCTTGCCCATCTGGCCGTTGACCGCAAGGTCGCTTCATCGACGCAGAATCAGGCATTCAACGCCATTCTGTTTCTCTACCGCGACGTGCTGGATATCGACCTCGTGCAAGGCCTCAATGCTGTCCGTGCAAAGAAGCAGACCCGTATACCCGTCGTTCTGAGCCATAAAGAGGCCATGAAGGTGATCAGCTCTGTCACGGGGGTGCATCAGACCATGATAAAGCTGCTCTACGGCTGCGGGCTGAGGCTCATGGAATGCCTTCGCTTGCGGGTCAAGGACATCGACTTCGAGACGAACAGCATATCCATATTCGACGGCAAAGGGAAAAAAGACCGGGTCGTCATGCTGCCCGAAACGATCAAACCCTTTATGAGAGAACAGATAGATCTCGTAGAGTCCATGCATGCGTACGATCTCGGAAGAGGGTGCGGAGAGGTTCATCTCCCCTTCGCCCTGGAAAGAAAATACCCGGGCTCTGCGAAGAAGTTCGGCTGGCAGTACGTATTCCCTTCAGACGATCTCTCGCGAGACCCGATAACCGGAAAAACCATGCGGCACCACATCAGCCCGACCACCCTGCAAAGGGCCGTGAAAAAAGCGGTCGCTGTAGCCGGCATCCACAAGCATGTCGGCTGCCATACCTTCCGGCACAGCTTTGCCACCCGTCTGCTCGAATATGGATACGATATCCGCACTGTACAGGAGCTGCTCGGGCTTAAAAGACACCAGTACGACCATGGTCTACACCCACGTGATGAATAAAGGCCCCCTTGCGGTGAAAAGTCCTCTGGACATCTGAGAAAGGTTGACGGGCCGCATCCAGACATCAGATCGTGGACAAAATGCAGACTCCGTCCGTGGCGGGTGAAACAGTCGTTGAATGGTTCTTCCTCCTCTTTAGCTTCATGGTTTTTCAACCTGGATACGGTGCGAAAATCATGAAATCATGCTGCACGTACATTCCAATAAAGGTGATGATAGCGTAATAACGGGCTTAAGTCCACAATATTATGAACTGAATACCGGAAAAGGCGCTGCTTCGGGGACTGTTTTTCATGGCTGGCAACGCCAGCAGATGATGGCCGGCTCTTTTTCCCGCAATCACAAGACAAGGCGGGGGCGCTGCAGTCCTTCGCGGGCCTTGGGATAAGCGCCTCGCCGGTCTTCCAGTATCTCAGCTCCTGAGCCTGGGGTCGATGGCGTCGCGGATGCCCTCGCCCAGCAGGTTATAGCCCAGCACCGTGATCAGGATGGCCATGCCTGGAAACAGCGAGAGCCACCACGCCACGCCCAGCGTGCTCTGACCCAGCGTGAGGATGTTGCCCCAGCTGGGCGTGGGCGGCTGCACCCCGATGCCCAGGAAAGAGAGCGCCGACTCCACCAGCACGGCCGACGCGATCCCTAAGGTGGCGGCCACCAGCACGGGCGCCATGGCGTTGGGCAGGATGTGCAGGAAGATGATGCGCGGGCTCTTCGCGCCCATGGTCTTGGCAGCGAGCACGAAGTCGCGCTCTTTCAGGCTCAGAAACTCCGCGCGCACGAGCCTCGTGATGCCCATCCACGAGGTGAGCCCGATCACGGCCATGATGTTGAAGATGCTGGGCTCCAGGAATGCGATCACGGCCAGGATCAGGAAGAACGACGGAAAGCAGAGCATGATGTCCACGAAGCGCATGATGATCAGGTCGATCACGCCGCCGTAATAGCCCGCGATCGACCCCAGCAGCACGCCGATGATCGTGGCGATTCCCACGGCCACAAACCCCACCTTCAGCGAGATGCCCGCGCCGTAGAGCATCCTGGTGAACACGTCCCTGCCCAGGTCGTCCGTGCCGAAGAGGTGCTGCGCGGACGGCCGCATGAGGATGCTGTCCACGTCGATGGCGCTCGGGTCGTAGGGCGCTATCACGGGCGTGAGGATCGAGAGCGCGAAAAACCCCAGCACGATCACGAGTCCTGCCACGGCCAGCTTGTCTCTGAAGAAGCGCGACCAGAAACCCATGATCAGCCTGTCCGTATCCTGGGGTCGGCCACGCTGTAGGCGATGTCCGCGATGAGGTTGCCCAGCAGTGTGAGCACTGCGCCGATGGTGAGGCTCCCCATGATGAGATTATAGTCGCGCATCATGATGCCGTCGTAAAAGAGCTTGCCCAGCCCCGGTATGGAGAAGATGCTCTCAAAGATCACGCTGCCGCCGATGAGTCCGGGGATGGAGAGCCCCAGGATCGTGATCACGGGCAGCAGGGCGTTGCGCATGGCGTGCTTGTAGATCACGGTCTGCTCGGGCAGGCCCTTTGCCCGGGCAGTCAGGATGTAGTCCTGCCGGATGATCTCCAGCATGCTCGAGCGCATGTAGCGACTCAGGCCCGCAAGCGCACCGAAAGCGGAGATGACCACGGGCAGCGCCAGGTGTCTGGCCAGGTCCCAGGCCCGCTCGAAGAAACCCATATACTGATACCCCTGCGAGTGCAGGCCCGAGATGGGCAGCCACCCCAGACGCACGCCCAGATAGTCCATGCAGATCAGCGCGAGCCAGAATCCGGGGATGGAAAACCCCACAAACACGAACACCGTGATCGACCGGTCGAGAATAGAACCTCTGCGCACTGCCGAGATCACGCCCAGCGGGATGGCTGTGAAAAAGATGATCACCATCGAGGCCACGTTGATGGAGATGGTCACGGGCAGGCGCTCCTTGACCTTGTCCCACACGGGCCTGGCGTCGGATGAGATCGACCGGCCGAAATCGAGCCTGGCCAGGTTCTTCATCCACACCAGATACTGCACGGGCAGGGGCTTGTCCAGGCCGTAGTGGCGCTTGAGCTGCTCGATGGCCTCGGGCGTCACGTTCGGGTTGAGCTCGGCCTGCATGCTCGTGGGCTCACCCGGCGCCAGGTGAATCACCAGGAAGCACACGATGGTGATCCCGATGAAGGTCGGTATGAGAATGGCAAATCGTTTCAGCAGATATTTCAGCATGGTTCTCTTTTTCTTGTGATGCGCCGCTGGTTTTTTAGGGGCGTCACCCGTTCTTCGCAGTGCCGCCTGTCCTCAGGGCACCACCTGATACCTCTGCAGCTCTCCAGGCACAAACCACTTCTCCATGTTATAGGCGATCCCCGCGGGCGCGGGCTCGATTCCGTGAATCCGGGAGCTCACCACGGGCAGGCTGTAAGGCACATAGAGAAACACATAGGGCTGCTCATCGGCCAGGATCTCCTGGATGCGATAATAGCAGCGCTGGCGTTCCTGCTCGTCAAAAGTGTGCCTGCCCCTCACCAGAAGCTCGTCCACCTCCGCGTTTCTATACATCACGAAGTTCAGCCCGCCCTTCTTTGCATTGTCCGAGTGCCATACGTTGTGGATGTCCGGGTCCTGGAGGATGTTCCACCCCAGGATCACGGCGTCGAAGTTGCCCCTGTCCACATATTCCTTGAGAAACACGGTCCACTCGATCACGCGGATCTTTGCCTGGATGCCCACGGTCTTGAGCCGCTCCTGGATGATCTGGGCGGCCTTCTCGCGCAGGGGGTTGCCCTGGTTGGTGACAATGGTGAACGACAACGGCCTGCCGTCCTTGTCCACGACTCCGTCGCCGTCGGTGTCTTCATACCCGGCCTCTTTCAGGACGGTAAGGGCCTTTTGCGGGTCGTACGGATACCGGTGCACGCCCGGGTTGTACCACCGGGTGCCGGGCTTGTACGGGCCGGTGGCGACCTCTCCCAGGCCCATGAGCACGCCCTTGATGATCTCTTCCTTGTCAATGGCGTGGGCGATGGCCTGCCTCACCCTCACGTCGTCGAAGGGCGGTCTGGTGAGGTTGAAGCCCATAAAGGTGTAGCCGTCGGCCAGATACTTGTACTTGGTATAGCGGCTCTGAAAATCGGCGTTGTCCGTCTGCCGCAGATACTGCAGGGGCGAGAGCCCCATGATGTCGATGTTGCCTGCCCTGAGCTCCATGAACTGGGTGTTCTGGTCCGGGATCACCCGCAGGAGCACGCCCAGCAGGTTCGGAGGTCCGTCGAAATAGCGCTCGTTGCGCTCCAGCACGATCCGCGAGCCCGTCTCCCAGGTCTTGAACCTGAACGGCCCGGTGCCAACAGGCCTGCGGGTGAGTTCCGAGGTGGAGATGTCCTTGCCCTTGAGCAGATGCTCGGGCAGCATCTGCAGTGCTCCCCAGCTGATCAATGCCGGGGCCAGGGGTTTTTCATACGTGAATTCGATGGTATGATCGTCGATGATCCGGGCCTCCTTCACCAGTTTGTACTTCTCGGCATAGGCAGTGGGGGTGTTCGGATCGATCATGATCTTAAAGGTGAACATAACGTCGTGTGCATCGAACTTTTCGCCGTCGTGCCAGTAGACGTTTTTCCGTAAGTGAAAGCGCAGCCGCTTGCCGCCGTCTTCGATGTCCCACCTTTCCGCCAGGTCGGGCACAATGGTATAATTCTTGTCGTACTTCACAAGACCGTTATAGATGAAGTTCGCCACCTCGTGCGAGGCGCTGTCCGAGGCGAGCATGGGGATGAGGTTCGACGCGTCGCCGATCGAGGAATTCACCAGCACGTCGCCGGATACGGGAGCTGATACCGCGGGGGCCTTAACAGGCGAAATCTGCTCCTTGTTATTCTCAGGTGAGCATGCTACTATTGCCGCCATCAAAATTATGCATAGTATGAGTCGGTGCAAGACATTCATGTCGTGTCGTAATAACAGAACGCAGCGCGAAGAACAATACGTCATATTTTCCCATGCAAAGATGAGCAGAGAGCAGCAGACAGGCGCATGAAATTCTTTGCCGACCTTCACATTCACTCCCGTTTTTCCCGCGCCACGAGCAAGAGCCTCGACCTGCACGCCCTGGCGCGCGGTGCGCGCGACAAGGGTATTGCCGTGCTGGGCACCGGCGATTTCACCCATCCGGCATGGTTCGCGGAGATAGAAAACGAGCTGCAAAGTGCCGAGCCCGGTCTCTTCCGGATGAAACAGGGCGGGGAAACGGTGCGGTTCATGCTCACTTCCGAGATCAGCACCATCTACAAGCAGGGCGACAAGGTCCGCAAGGTCCACCACCTCATCGGGGCCCCGGACCTCAAGAGCGCCCGCAGGATTTCCACCTCGCTCGCCCGGGTGGGCAACATCCTCTCAGACGGCAGGCCCATCCTCGGCATCACCTCGCGCAACCTGCTGGAGATCGTGATCGAAGCGAGCGAGCACGCCTTTCTCATTCCGGCCCACATCTGGACGCCCTGGTTCTCGGCCCTAGGGTCCAAGTCCGGGTTCGACACCATTGCCGGGTGCTACGGCGACTTGGCCTCCCACATCTTTGCGGTGGAGACCGGCCTTTCCTCCGACCCGCCCATGAACTGGATGGTGAGCAGCCTGGACGGCTACCGCCTGGTGTCCAACTCCGACGCGCACTCGGCCGAGAAGCTCGGCAGGGAGGCCACGATCTTCGAAACCGACATCGACTATTTCGCCATGCTTAAGGCCATGAAGACAGGCCACGGCCTCGCGGGCACGGTAGAGTTCTTTCCCGAAGAGGGCAAGTACCATCTCGACGGCCACCGCGACTGCGGCGTGGTGCTGGACCCCGAAGACACGGCCGAACTGGGAGGCATTTGCCCGGTGTGCGGCAAAAGACTCACCGTGGGTGTCCTGAGCCGGGTGGAGGCCCTGGCCGACCGGCGCGACGGCACCATGCCTTTGTCGGCACGGCCCTTTTTTTCGCTGATTCCCCTGGCCGAGATCCTGGGAGAAATCCTGCGCACGGGCAGCGCCTCCAAGCGGGTGAAAGAGGCCTATGCGCGGCTCACGTCCCGGCTGGGGGGCGAACTGCCCCTGCTCCTGGATTCCGGCCTGGACGAGGTACGGTCCGTGGCAGGCGAGGTCCTGGCCCTGGCGCTCGCCCGGATGCGCAGCGGCGAGGTTTGCAAAGAGCCCGGATACGACGGCAGGTTCGGGCGCGTGCGCGTGTTCCGCGACCACGAAGACGACCTGCTCTTCTCGGGTGACCTGCTGGGCGCGCCGCTCAAGCGCCAGCGAAAGCGAGCGGGTGCAGTCGCCCCGGCACCGGCGGACACCTCCAGGGCCCCTGAGCCCAAGCTGAGCCCGGTCCAGCAGGAGATCGCGGCCTGCCATGAGGGCGGGCTCGTGGTCAGGGCAGGACCCGGGACCGGCAAGACCCTCACCCTGGTGGAGCGCGCCCGCTCGCTGCTGGCTGCGGGGCAGTCGTCCGTGCTTGCCGTCACCTTCACGGTAAAAGCCGCAGGTGAGATCCGCGAGAGGCTGGGCCATGCGCCCATCGACGTGTCAACCTTCCACGCCCTGGCGGCGCGCATCCTGCGCGAGAGCGGGGTCGGGTTCAATATCGCCGACGAAGACATGCTCACTGATACGGCCCTCCGGTGGGGGCTGGACAGCGATGGCTCGTTCGTCCGCGACCTGCTGCTGGGCCTGAGCACCGGGCGTCCCCTGGGGTCTGAGCAGTCCTTCCTGATGGATGCGCTCCAGGCAGAGGGTTATTATACTTTTGAGGGCATGATTCATGAGGCTCTCAGGCTGGTGGGCTCGGGCAGGTTCACGCCGGTCTGGGAACACGTCATGGTGGACGAGTTTCAGGACATCAACCCGGTTCAGTACGAGTTTCTCAAGGCGCTCACCCCCAGGGTAAAGAGCCTGATGGTCATTGGCGACCCGGATCAGGCCATCTACGGCTTCCGCGGCAGCAGCCCCGCGAGCTTCGACGATTTTCTCCGCGACCATCCCTTGGCCCGCTGCCTGGACCTCACGCAGACCTACCGGTTCAGCAGCAGCATCGCGGCCGGATCCAACGCATTCATCGGCCGGAAAGCAGTGGTGAGCTCCCGCGCGGGCGTTCCCATCACGGTGGTCCGCGCATCGTCCGGCCCGGAGTTCATGGCCCGCGAGATCGAGTCTCTGGCAGGAGGCCTTTCCCACCGGACCACGGGCATTGCCCGGGCCGACTATCCCTTGAGCGAGATCGCTGTCATCGTGCGCACCCGGCAGCAGGCCCGGCCCGTCATGGAGGCCCTGGCGCGCGCGTCCATTCCGTTCGACACGGCCTATGCCAGACCCCTGGCGTCTCTACTCGGAATCCGGGAGCGCCTCGCCCTGCTGGAGCTCAAAGATTGGCAGACCCTGGTCAGAGGGGTGGGGGAGCGTACCGCTGTAAAGGCCGCGCTTTTCGGGCAGGCCGATTCGGCGGCGGCCCGGAGGCTCAAGGATGCGGACCAACTGCTGAAATCGCTTGCAGGCCCGGTCCTGGAAAGGCTGCGTCTGTTGGAAGAGTCGTCCCTGTTCAAGCTCCCCGTGCTCGAGAGCGAGCACGTACTCTATCGGTACGCCCGGATGTTCGGCGATGATGCTCACGGGTTTGTCCGGTTCCTGCGGCTGAGCAATGACCAGGAAGCGCTCGCACAGGAAAAGGTGCGCGTGATCACGGCGCACGCGGCAAAGGGTCTGGAGTTTGGGTGCGTGTTCATCCCGGGCCTCTCCTCAGGCCTGTTCCCACTGGAGGGCTGTCCCGAGGACGAGGAGCGCAACCTGTTTTATGTGGCCATGACCCGGGCCGTCGACCGCCTGTATCTGATTTGCTCGAACAGCGGAGCGGCCCCCTTTCTTTCGCGGATCCCCGGTGAATGCTGCGTGTTCCGGGAAGAAACGAGGAGAGAAAAGACAGAGCAGCTTCTGCTGTTCTGAGAGCCAAGAATGCAAAAGATAAGGACGACAGAGACATGATGTTCGGCCCCAGAGAGATCGCGTATGGTGTCATCCTGGTGGTGATCATCATGCTCTCGGCGTTTTTCTCCAGCAGCGAGACCGCCTTCATGCGGGCGAACCGGTTCCGGATCAGGAGCCTCTCCGAGAAGGGAAACCGCGAGGCCAGGCGGGTGGAGAGCATTCTGGAGAACCCGGACCGGCTCATCAGCGTCGTCCTCCTGGGTAACAACTTTGTCAACATCCTGGGCTCGGCCATTGCGACAGCGCTCTTTCTGTCCGTCTTCGGGGACCGGGGTATCCTGCTGGCCTCCATTGCCGTGACCGTGATCCTGCTCATATTCGGCGAAATCACGCCCAAGACCATCGCCGCCTACCGGGCCGATACCATCGCCATGATCGTGGCCTATCCTATAAGCCTGATCATCAAGGTACTGGGCCCTTTTGCGCACCTCATGAGCCTGGCGGCGCACGGGATTCTGTCCGTGTTCCGGTTCAAGCAGGAAGGCGCCGACAGGCTTACCGAGGAAGACGTGGAATCCGCCATCGCCATGGGGCACAAGGAGGGGTTCATCGAAGAGCCCAAGGCTCGGATGCTGGTGGCGGTCATGGACCTGGACAGCGTGCCGGTCAAGAAGATCATGCTGCCCCTTTCCGACATGGAGTTCCTTCCCATCGACGTCTTGTTCGAAGATATCCGCAGGACCATCGCTTCGAAAAACTACAGCAGGTATCCGGTGTATGAGGGCGAGCGGGACAACATCGTCGGCTATGTCCACATTCGCGATCTGTGGCGCTACGTGGACGATCCGGAGTCCTTCCGGATCAGGGACTGCCTGCGCGAGGCCTACTTCATCCCTGAGACCAAGCCCATCCTCAAGCAGCTCATCGACTTCCAGCAGATGCACCTGCACATTGCCTTCATCGTGGACGAGTACGGCACGGTCAAGGGAGGCATCACGTTGGAGGACATCATCGAAGAGATCACCGGCGACATCATCGACGAGCACGACATCATTCTGGCCCATGTCATCCCAGTGGGGGAGCGGAGCTTCATCATCACCGGCAACATCAGCCTGCGCGACCTGGGCAGGTATATCGACCGGGAGTTCCCCGAGGAGTACGACACCCTCTCAGGCCTGATCTACGAGCTGCTCGACCGCATCCCCGAGGAGGGTGACAAGGTGGTCTGGCAGGACATGCAGTTTAGGATCGAGCGCATGCGGGGCAACCGCATATCCCGCGTCCGTGTCACGATCAGGAAAGAAGAAGAGTAGAACGCAGGTTCACGTTACAGAAACACCAGGCGTTCGAATGGCAAATTGAATTTCTGGAGGTCTGGTATGAGGGTTCTGTTCACGGCCCGGGCTTCATCCTCTCAAGCGCGAGCGCCGCATCCGAAGGCCGTACATACAGCGGCTGGGCTGGCTCGATCGCTCCCCGGGACACCTGGGAGAGAGCCATGCGGGCCAGAACGGACGCACGGGGATACCATAAGTGCTCCGGACCCTCGTGGAACCACGGGCCCAGGGTGCGGCTCAACACTTCCCGGTAGAGCCGTACGCCGTTTCCAATAAACAGCGTTTCTTCTTGAACGATCTCCCCTACGGCCTCGGGCCTGAGATTCATGGAAGGTGTCCGGGGATTGCCGTCCGGCGCATAGAGGCGGCAGAACACCTCGGATTTCCTTGCGTCGATCATGGACATGACAGGGATTGCAGAGGGCAGGGCCCCCATGGCGATCGCATCCAGGGTGTTCACGCCTGCAAGTGTGCTTCCCAGGGCCAGGGAGAGCCCCCGGGCCGTGGCCGCGGCGATCCTGATACCCGTGAACGAGCCCGGCCCGACCCCCACCGCGATGAGATCCACGTCTGTCTTGGAGAACAGGCCCAGGGAAAACAGGGTGTCGATCACCGGCAGCAGGCTCCCGCCGTGACCCGTTCTGACCGGGAAGCTGATCTCGCAGGCAGGCCTCTGTTCGTCCATCAGCGCAACAGAGCAGACCTCCGTGGAGGTGTCGATCGCCAGGACCACCATATGCTTTTACCCCCCCTGGAACAACCGCGCGAGGTCGTTGTAGAAGGCGAGGATCATCAGCAGGATCAGCAGGAACAACCCGATCTGCTGAGCGATCTCCCGGGGTCTTCCCTCGACCGGCTTCCCGATCGCCGCCTCGATGCCGAAGAGCATCAGATGCCCGCCGTCCAGCACCGGTATGGGCAGCAGGTTGATGAGAAAGAGGTTGATGCTCACAAACGCGATCATGGAAAAGAAGGGGAGTATGCCCGCCCTGAATGTTTCGCCCGAAACCTGGGCGATGAGGATGGGGCCGCCGAGGCTGTCCCTGATGTCAAGCGTGCCGTCGATCATCTTCCAGACACCGATCCCGGTGAGCTCAATGACCTTCCAGGTCTGGGTAAAGCCATAGCCGATTCCGGGGAAGAAACCCAGGTGCTTCATCACAACCTCTTCCGACCGGCTGATGCCGATCATGGGGCGCTCGATCTCCTCTCCAAACAGGTTTTTGTCCTTGATCATGATCGGGGTCGCATTGACTGTGAAATCCGTGCCGCCCCGTTCGATGACGAACTGGACATTCTCGCCTGCCTCGTTTTCCTGCATGATGATGGAGATGTCTTCCCACGACTGCACCGGGGAGCCCTGGATGGAGACGATCCGGTCTCCCGGCATGAGCCCCGCGGTCTCTGCAGGGGTGCCATCCATCACCTCGCCCACCACCGGCGGGATGGTGGGGATGCCGGTCCAGCCGATGACCATGTAGATCACGATCGCGAGCAGGAGGTTGAACACCGGCCCTGCCGCAACGATGAGCGCACGAACGCCCAAGCCCTTCCCGGCAAAGGATTTCTCCGGGTCCATGGGGGTGAACTCATCCTCAGGGGTGGAGCCTTCTCCGAGCATCTTGACATACCCGCCCAGGGGAATGACCGAGATCTGGTACTCGGTTTCACCCACGCGTTTTTTGACGAGCGCGGGGCCGAATCCCAGGGAAAACTTCAGCACGCCCACGCCGTTGAGCTTGGCAAAGAGGAAGTGCCCGAGCTCGTGGATGAAGATCAGGATGCCGAGCACGATAACGAAAGCGAAAAGAGTAGTCATGGTATCATGTTCTCCGCTATTTCTCTCGATTCACGATCGAGTTCGATCAGATCTTCAGGGGAGCTTACCTGCGATCCGGCAAGCTTGTCCATAGTTTTCCGGACCATATCAGCGATTTCATCGAAACGGATGCGCCGTTTCAGGAAGCCGTCCACCGCGGTCTCGTCTGCCGCGTTCATGATGCAGGGCAGGGTGCGGGGTTGCTCCATGGCCTCCCGCGCGATGCCAAGAGCCGGGAACTTGTCTTCATCGGGCGGAAAGAACTCGAGGGTCTTCATGGCGGCAAGGTCCAGGGGTTTGAGGTCCAGCTCCATGCGCGAGGGCCAGGAAAGCGCATAGGCGATGGCCACACGCATGTCCGGTATGCCCATCTGGGCCTTGATGCTCATATCGCGAAACTCCACCATGGAGTGAACGATGCTCTGCGGGTGGACCACCACCCGGATCCGGCTCAGGTCCACACCGAAGAGCCAGTAGGCCTCGATGATCTCGAGGCCCTTGTTCATCATGGTGGCCGAGTCGATGGTGATCCTGCGGCCCATGGACCAGGTGGGGTGGCTCAAGGCCTCTTCGGGGGTGATGCCGGAAAAGCTCTCCTTGGGCCGGGTGCGGAAAGGGCCTCCGGATGCCGTGAGAAGGATCCGGCTGACCTCTTCGGGCCGCTCGCCCGCAAGGCACTGGAATATGGCGGAGTGCTCCGAGTCCACGGGGACGATGCGCGCCCCGTTCCGCTCTGCCTCCCGGATGATGAAATCTCCGCCGATCACCAGAGACTCCTTGTTGGCAAGGGCCAGAACCGCACCCTGGCGCACGGCCTGCCATGAGGGAAGGAAGCCCGCTGCGCCGGATATCCCGTTCACCACGATGTCGGGCCGCGTCACGGCGACGAGCTCTGTTGCCGCCCTTTCCCCCGAGAGGACCTGCAACCCTTCCGGAGAGCGGCCCGACAAGGCGTTCAGGGCCACCAGATCCACGTCGAATTCACGGGCCTGCTCCTGGAGGGTCCGGAGATTGGCGCCTGCCGAGAGGCCCGTGACAATGAACGCATCGGGCCTGCGCCTCACGACATCGAGGGTGGAGCGTCCGATCGAGCCTGTGGAGCCGAGAACGACGATCTTTTTCATTCTACTGCAGCACCCGCATGACAAAATAGAGAAAGATCCCGACAGGTACAATGCCGTCCATGCGGTCGAGCATGCCGCCGTGTCCGGGGATGAGGTTTCCCAGGTCTTTGACCTGGAAATCCCGCTTGTACATGGACGCACTCAAGTCCCCCACGAGATCGAGCAGGCTGATGGCCCCGGCGAGGACAGGGATCACCCAGAGGGGATACGGCACCGCGAGGGAGAAGAAATGGGAGTAGAGAACGAAGAACAGGCTTGCTCCCAGGACACTTAAGCCGATGCCCCCGAACAGGCCCTCTACGGTTTTCTTGGGACTCAGCCGCTTTGCCAGGGCGTGCCTGCCCAGGGTCCTGCCCGTATAGTACGCGCCGATATCGGCTAGAAAGGTTGCCAGAAGCCCGAAGATCATCCAGAATCTGCCGTCGGTTCCGCCCCGCACCAGGATCCAGAAGCTCAGCAGGGCCAGGGGATAGATGAGACCGGACAGGGCGAAGCTGGCCTGCCGGGCCGTGGCCTTGCCCTTTTCAAACAGATAGAGTCCGGCCGCCAGGATGACCAGGCCGGTGCCGCAGATGGTGAGCAGTGCTCCGGTGAGGGAACCCATGTATATAGTATAGAGGTATGGGAACGAGCCCACCAGCCCGATCAGGCCCAGGGGACGCGTGCCGGCGTCAAGCCCCACCCGGTAGAACTCGTGAAGGCTGATGGGTAGGACAATGAGCACGATGATGAAAAAGGCCCACGCGGGTCCGAACACCGCGGGGACGGCAAAGACGACCAGGAGAATGAGGGCGCCGAGGATGCGGGTCATGGCAGCGGGATGCCCTCGACCTGCTCAGGCGTCATGCCGAAGCGGCGCTGCCGGGCGCTGAACCAGGAAATGGCCGTATCGAGGGCATTCTCATCATAGTCGGGCCAGAGTGTGTCCGTGAAATAGATCTCCGTGTATGCGAGCTGCCACAGCAGGAAATTGCTGATGCGCCGCTCTCCGCCCGTCCTGACGAGCAGGTCCGGGTCGGGCATGAACGAAGTATCCAGATGGCGGGAAAAGGTCCCTTCATCGAGCTCCTCGGCAGAAAGCCCGGAGCGGATCGCCCGGCGGAAACCCCGGAGGATCTCGTCCCTTCCGCCGTAGTTCAGGGCCACGCTCAAGTGGAGATCGCCATTGGCCCCGGTTTTCTCCATGGTCATGTCGATCTTCTGCCTGAGATTGGAAGGGAACCTGGACAGGTCTCCGATGGTGTACAGACGGACGCCGCTCTCCACGAGACGGTCCACCTCCCGGTCGATAAACCCCTCCAGGAGCCTGAAAAGTCCTTCGACCTCATCCCGGGGGCGTCTCCAGTTCTCGGATGAAAAAGCATAGAGAGTGAGGAACCTGATCCGTCGCTCCTTGACAGCCTCCACCACCTTCCTGGCTGCCTGAGCGCCTGCCTCGTGTCCCTTGAGGCGGGAAAGCCCGCGACCTTTCGCCCATCGGCCGTTTCCGTCCATGATGATCGCGAGGTGATCGATCTTATTTGCCATATTGCGGCATAGTTAGCACACGCTCATCCAGAGGGTCAACCATGAGCTTTTGGAAGAAAAACAACAGGTACTAAGTCTGGTTGATTTTGTTTCTTGACAGGGTGACGAACGCTGATGTAGACATCACATCCTGCTCAGGTCAGCCTGATGGGAAAACGGATGCGCATGAATCGAAACAGCAGATGGATCATCTAAAGGGGCAGTCACGTATGCCTTGTATTCAGAAATGCACGTCTTCATCAGAGACATGCACCAATTTCTTTTCATCTGCGATTAACCCTTGACTTTTGTGTGATCCTTGAGATACAGACACTTTCTGCGC
>ENA-UPXM01004266-UPXM01004266.1-activated-sludge-metagenome-genome-assembly--contig:-NODE-4266-length-14797-cov-11.723986_pt1 | contig 14797 bp, 10 predicted proteins | sample MGYA00238178_ERZ772708 | MGnify/ENA primary metagenome ERZ772708 (study PRJEB29002, sample SAMN05720212) | activated sludge metagenome | isolation source: anaerobic digester from wastewater... | reverse complement strand
TAAGCTAATAACTATTTATTAATAATTTCGTGTAACTATGTTGTGGCTTTTTGATGATGTCTTTTGATAATCCTTGTTCTACTATCTCACCTTTATATAAAACTATTAAGCTATCGCAGAAATAATTAGCTAGCATAATATCATGTGTAATAAAAAGATAAGTAATTTTTTTATTGTCTTTAATATCATTTAATAGATTTATTATGGCTGCCTGAATGGACACATCCAGCGATGATACTGGTTCATCTAATAGAATTATTTCTGGATTTACTAGTAATGCTTGAGCAATAGCTAATCTCTGCAATTGTCCACCGCTAAATTGATGTGGATAACGATCTAAAATATCTACTGGCATTTGACATAGTTCTAAAGTTTCGCTAATTATCTTATTTCGTTCGTCAGTATTTTTACCTATATTATGCAATTTTAATATGGCATTGAAATGTTTGCCAATAGCCATATTAGGTGGTAATGATGTGTATGGATTTTGTTGTACCCATTGAATACTACGAAATAAATTCTTTGTCCTATTGCTAATTATATCCAATTTTTCCCCTTTATATTCTACTAAACCACTATCAGGTTTTATCAAACCAAGAATAGTTTTTAGCAATGTAGTTTTCCCACTGCCAGATTCTCCAATAATGCCGAGACATTCATTAGATTTTACATTAAAATTTATATTTTTCAGAATATGATTATAAACTTTTTGTCCCCAGATTGTTTTATTTTGATGAATAACATTTAAATTTTCAACATTTAATACAATATCTCCGATGATATTATTTGATTTTTTTGTAGCATTTAATAAATTAAAATCATATTTTTGATGAAGAGTAGGCAATCTATACGGGGTGTAAGTGAGAGTAGGTTTACAACGCAGCAATAACTGTGTGTACTCTTCTGATGGATTTTCGAAAATAACATTGGTAGGTCCATGCTCAACTATTTTTCCACTTTTCATTACATAAATATAGTCAGCAAAGGAATGTACTAATGATAGATCATGAGAAATAAATAAAACTGTACAATGAAATTTTGTTTTTAGATCTTTTATCAAATTTATAATTTCTAATTGTATTTGGGCGTCAAGAGCTGTAGTAGGTTCATCAGCGATTAGCATTTCTGGTTTTGAAATCATAGCCATAGATATCATAACACGTTGCTGCTCACCACCGGATAACTGGTGTGGATAAGCATCGTATATCCTTGTTGCATTGTCGAAGCCTACTTGCTGTAGAATTTCTAATACATTTTCTTTTCGTTTTGCTGGAGAATAGTTAGTGTGTACTTTTAGTACTTCTGCTATTTGCTCTCCACATTTGATCAAAGGATGAAGCGAAGACATAGGATTCTGAAAAATCATACTGATTTTTTTACTTCTCAATGTCCTCCATTGTTTTTTATTAATTTTTAATAGATTTACCTCATGATGATTATAATAATATAAAATTTTACTTTCTTGAGAAAACTTTAATGTAGGTGGTAATAATCCCATAATAGAATGTGCTGTTATAGTTTTGCCACTTCCACTCTCGCCTATAATAGCTGTTATAGCATTTTCTATAATGTTCAAGTTTATATTATCTACTAAAATATCGTTTTTTGAGTTAAAAATTGATAAATTTTCTATTTTAATTTTATTTATCATTATTTGATGTGCATTTTATTAATATAGAAATTAGAAAAATTTATTCGTCTTTTTGACTATCTAGATCTTCTGGTTTAAATATTCCCAATTTATTCATTTTCATTTGCCAAAGTTTTTTAGCATAAGCTTGTAAATCTTGGTATTGATCTGCCTCATCTATGATTTCTATACCAAGTAGAGTTTCTACAATATCTTCTATAGTTATTATGCCTACAAAAGAACCATATTCATCTACTACTACTGCTATTTGCTCATTATTTTTAATCATTTCATCCATAGCTTTTTTGATGCTAAAAAATTCATAAACGATGACTATTTTTCTTTTAATTTCGCTCAATTTAGTATTTTCATTTTTATGAATTAAAGCATTGAGGACATCATTTTTGAAAACATATCCCGTGATATTGTCTATATTGCCCGAATAAACTGGTATGCGTGAGTATTTAAAAAAATCTTCACGATTTATTAGCTCACTAACAGTCATATTTTCATCTAGTATTGCTGCTACTGTTCGAGGAGTCATGACATCATGCACTGGTAATTCTCTTAGCTTCAGAGTATTGTCTATTACTTGAGTTTGCAGATTGTCTAGAATACCTTTTTGATATCCTAATAGTGCAAGAGCTCTAATCTCTTCAATAGTATGAGACACTTCATTTTTAGGAACAACTAATTTCATCATCCCTTGAGATAGCAAATAAAATGGATAAGTTATTTTTCGCAAAAAAACAAGTACTGGTATCATCCAATTCAGAAGTTTTCGCCAGTAATAGGTACCTATAGTTTTAGGTATAATTTCTGAAAAATAAAGAATTAGAAAAGTCATAATAAAACCTATAATTCCTGCTGCACCACTGCCAAATATATTTGCTGCTAACATACCAATCAGAGTAGAACCAAATGTATTAGCAATAGTATTTAAAGTTAATATACCAGTAATAGTTCTATCTATTGATTTTTTCAATTTTTCTAATTTTTCACCTTGTGCGGGCTTATTAGCTAATAAATAAGCTGAATAGCTTGGTGTAACAGATAATATAGATGCTTCCATTATGGAGCAAACAAACGAAACAACTAAAGTTAAAATTATCGTTAAAATGAATACAAACATATTAAAAATTTTTACCAAAATTACAAAAATGTAATAATTGAATTTGTTTTTTTTATGAAATTTGGATCAAGATCAATAATTTTTTTAAATCAAATTTAAAATATCTATTTTTGCATATAAAATATATAATTATGAGATTTAGAGGTATTCATGCTATTTTAATTTTAGCACTTAGCTTGGTTTTGATATTATTAGGTATAGCAGGTATCATTTATTTGCATGGCACATCATTAGAGAATAAAATGAAAGAAAATTTTACTATACAGATAATGCTGAAACCTATTGCTAGCGAAGCAGAAATATCTTTACTACAACATAGTTTAGAGACTAATGATAAATTTTCTGCTGTTACTTATGTGCCTGCAGATAAAATGCTAGAAGATTTACAATCTGAGCTAGGTGATTTGTCTACAGAAAACTTACAAATAGATAATATCCCTTTACCATCTATTATCGAAGCTACGATTTCTGCAGATTACTTAAATGATACTATTATAAAAGAATTAGCTAGTCAACTGAAACAAAATGAAATTGTAGACGAGGTATATTATCCTGCTAATGTTTTAACTACAATAGAAAAGAATAAAAATACTCTAAGTACTATTACTCTATTAATAGCTATAATAATTTTATTGATAGCAATTACTCTTTTAAGCTTAACTATTAGACTAACAATTTATAGCAGAAGATTTACTATTAGGACTATGCTTTTAGTAGGTGCTAAAAAAAGTTTTATCCAAAAACCTTTTTTATTAGACGCTCTATTTTGGGGCATTATTGCTTCTATATTAGCTATTCTTGGATTAGAAGTTATCATTAATGAGCTATATAGATTTTTACCAGAATTAAATGGAGTCGTTACTCAACAAAATTTTATTTTCCTATTTATTTCAATATTTATTGTTGGTGTAATAATTACTGAATTATCTACCTTATTTTCTGTAAATAAATACATTAAAATGAAAACTGATTCATTATTTTACTAATTTTTTGATTCCAAGAAATTAATTCGAAGTATACAAATTAATAAAAAAAATTTTTTTTATTTAAAAGATTATATTAATTTTGCATCAGAGATGTTTTCGGTTGGAAACAATTTTTTCATAAGAGAAAAGGGTTCACTTCGGTGAACCCTTTTTTTATTTTATAAATTTTCAGTAAATTTGCTTAAATAATTTTATAATTTTTATAAAAAAAATTAATGTAAACTATTTAAAGTATATGCAACTACTTGAGAATTTTGAAAACATTACGATAACAAATTTACCACAACTAGCTGAAAACATTATTCAATTGTTTGACAAAAGAAATATTATTTGTCTACAAGGAGAGATAGGTGCTGGTAAAACGACCTTAACCAAACAAATTGTAAAAAAAATTATTGGCAATGATAAAGCCATTAGTCCTACTTTTTCAATTTTAAATATTTATACTAATGGTAAAGAAAGTATTTATCATTTAGATTTATATAGATTAAATGACAAAAAAGAATTTTTTGATTTAGGACTATATGAATATCTGGCAGATAATAAAATATTGATAGAATGGCCAGAACTAATTTTAGACTATTTAGAAAATTATGATTTTTATTTAGTTAAATTTTCAATTATTAGTGAAACACAAAGAAATATAGAAATATGGGGATGAAAAAACATTATTTTTATGGACCCTCAGGTGAATTTTTACCTCTAGAAGAGAGATTAGAGGTTAAAAAAAATCAAAAAAAATTTGTAATAGGTATCCCAAAAGAGATATCTTTTCAAGAGCACAGAGTAAGTCTGGTGCCTGATAGTGTGAAAATGCTAACATGTAATGGTCATGAAGTATTAATAGAAGACGGTGCTGGAGAATTTGCTAGATTCAGCAATCACGATTATGCTGAGGCTGGTGGAGAGATAGTGAATAATCACAATGAATTATTTGCTAGAGCTGATATCATAGTTAAAGTAGCTCCTTTGCTAAAACAAGAGGTAGATTATATGAAAAAAAATCAAATTATCATCTCTGCAGTTAATTATCATTCACAATCTAAAGAGTACTTTGATTCATTAATTAGCAAAAATGCTACTGCTATAGGTTTTGAGTTTATTAAAGATAATAGTGGTAGATATCCTGTATTAATGTCGATGAGTGAAATAGTTGGTTATGGCGTCATTCAGTTAGCTGCACATTATTTAAGTGATAATAAGCTAAGCAAAGGGTATTTATTTGGTGGTTTGCCAGGACTTAATTCTACAGAAGTTGTAATAATAGGTGCTGGCAGAGTGGGTCTTTTCGCAGCTAAAGCAGCCAAAGCCTTTGGTGCTTTAGTAAAAGTTTTTGATAATAAGCTTTATAAATTACGTGATGTAGTTGCTCAAATTGGCAATGATGTTTATACTTCTGTATTACATCCAAGCGTCGTATCCAAAGCTATTAAAACTGCCAATGTAGTGATTTGTGCTCTATATCTTAATGATGATGAGCTACCATTCCTTTTAACAGAAGATTTGGTAAAAGAAATGAAAGAAGGTAGTATAATTTTCGATGTTAGCATTGACCAAGGTGGCTGCTGCGAAACTAGTGAAATCACCTACGTAGACAATCCAATATTCGTTAAACATGGTGTCATACACTATTGTGTACCTAATATAGCTTCTAATTTTCCTCGTACAGCCGCTTATGCATTAAGTAATTTTTTTACTCCATTAATATTAGATATTTCAGAAAATGGAGGTATTAAAGAATTTCTAAGAATTAATCCTGCTTTTGCTGAAGGTGTTTATATCTTAGATGAGAAAATATGTCATCCATTGATAGCACAACATTTTAACTATAAATATACTCCTATTCAATTATTACTCGGAGGTTTTTAAACAAAAAATAATTATTTATTTATTATGACAAAGCTTGATTAAAGACTTTCGCTTCTTGATAATAATGATAATAAGTCTGTGGATCTACATTTATTATAAATAAAATAGGATCTACAGGTTTATTTTTAATCCTAATCTCATAATGTAAATGTACACCAAAGGCAATACCAGTATTTCCCACATATCCGATTAGCTCGCCAGCTGACACTCTACGTCCTGCAGAAACTTTCCTTTCTAATAAATGAGCATAAATGCTAGAAATATTATTGCCGTGATCTATTATTATTGTTTCACCATAACCAAACATGGTAGGATCTGGATTTCTGACAATACCATTAGCTGTAGCATATACAGGAGTTCGTATTGGAGCTGCAAAGTCAATACCAGTATGTAGAAATTTATTTTTTAATATTGGATGTATTCTCTCACCGAAACCACTTGCTATCTCGTATGTACTATCCAGAGGCATCCTTATAGGGAAATTATTAAATTTTTCAAGATTTTTAGGTAAATAATGGTATAGAAACGAATAATAATATGATTGAATATTAGATTTTTGCTCGATAATCTTGATATCGTCTGATACTATATCTAATAAATCTTGTAAACTGTTTGCATCTTTTAGCTTTTTATATCTATCATTTTCAGTATTTTCTTCAGTGAGTTCAGTATTAAAGATGTTTTTAGAAATAATAGTATTTTTCTCATTTATACTATCTAATAAATTTTCAGTTTGTTTTTGGTTTTCTTGAACTTCTTTATATATTTGTACTAATTGATTGAGTTCATTAGCTTTTTTTTGCTCTATTTTAGAAGGGAAAATATAAATAGCTATTAAAGTAAAAATAAAACTCAATGCTAATGCTGTTCCTAACACACCTAAAGCAATAATAATATATCTTTTAGTAGCTTTATATGGTTTCAGATACAGATCTTCCCATTGAAAACTATGATAGCCTTTTTTGTTTTTAGTCATTATTTATTCCATCTAAAAAGCAAAAATATAAAATAATATTAAAATAGCACTTAATAATTATAAGGATAGTTATCAAAACGGGAGATCATTCATTTAATTAATCAAAATATCTCGGTGATGAAGGTATGCTAGCATTCTTTTTCTTAATTAAATATTGTAATGTTATTTCGTGACTACCACTAGAATATGCTGATATTGGCGCAGCTAAAATATCATAAGAATATATAAATCTAAATTTATCTTTAACTAATACTCCAGCCATAATCACAAAAGATTCATTTAGTCTATATGATAATCCAGTATAAATCATATTTTTATAAAAAAAAGTAGCATTCCATTCATGTTGTGTTTTGCTAATAGCACTATTTAGAGAATATGTTAAAAAACCAGCAAAACTATTTTTTATATCAAAAACTTTAGCACTGAAATACCCATATACATGTCTAGGTATTTGAAAATTTGTTCCATTCTTATAATCTTTAGCAATATGAGTAGATGATATTCCTATAGAGATATAAGGAGAGCTAAATTCAATGCCTGCATTAAAATCTGGGGAATTATGAATATTATTATCAAAAAGATTAGATTCTGGTTGCTCAAGCTCGATATCATTAATATCGATAACCTTTCTATATAGCCCTCCACTCATACCAAAGCTTAGAATATAATCATTTCCTAAATTTAGATGATATGAGACATTAGCTTGTATAATATTAGAAGTTTCTACTCCTAATTTATCAAAAGTATAAGTAAGACCAAGACCTAAATGATATTTATTTATTTGAGTATGAAAAGTAGCAAAATTAGTAATAGGAGCATTATCAAATCCTACCCACTGCACTCTACTAAAAGCTTGCAATGTGTGATAATTAGGATTTTGCCCGGTAACAGCTGGATTAAAAGCTATACGCATAAATGATTGTTGGCTAAACTGGAAATCACTTTGAGCATAAATTATAAATACCCAAAAATTGCAAAATAAAAGTAAATATATTTTTTTCATAATCTCATTTTTCAATTATTTTAACAAAGCAATCAGAGTAACCAATATTAGCAAGTTTATTTTTGAATTCTATAGCAGCTTGAGCATTATCAAACTCACCCACATAATATCTATATAAACCATCATCACCACGCACTTCAAATATTTTAATATTGGGATCTAATCGATAAATGCTACTCCATGCATTCATTTTTGTTGCAGGTTTAGATAAAGCTGCTATTTGTATAGTATAAATCATATTTCCTGTACCTTTAAATCCTTCTATTATATCAGGAGAAATAGATGTTATCACTTGATGTTGAGATATCTCATCAGAATGGATTATATTAAATGTAGTTCGTCTATTTAATTGATGTTCTTCTTCAGTAGTAGCATTTGGTACAACAGGATTAGCTTTGCCCCAGCCTTTTGCTATTAGTTTATTAGGAGATATTCCTTTACTAATTAAATAATTTACTACGGCCTGAGCTCTTTCATAAGATAATTTCAGATTATATTCATCGCTACCTCGCTCATCACAGTATGAATTTATTTGAACAGTTAAATTAGGATTGAGCTTTAATAATTGAGCCAGTTTATCTAATTCTTTTTTAGATTCTTCTCTTAAATTTGCCTTATTATAATCATAGTATATGTTTTCTATTTTATATTCTTTATCATATGTTGCTCTTTCTACTTCAAATATTAAATCATATGTTTTTTGATTTGTTTTAGGTTCTATTTCTTTAGATTGTGTTATATATCCATCTTTAGTTACTATTATATTATACTTATTGTTAATTGGTACATTTGTAAAAGTGAAAAATCCATTACCATCAGTTTGGGTTTCATCTACATAACCATTTTGGCTTATTAGTGAAACTTTATGATTAATGGATGGTTTAGTATTCTCTTTATCAAGAACTTTACCTTTTATTTCTGTTATTTTAGTTACTGGTTTTAGCTCATAATTATAATAAATAGAAGTAGTAAATGATTGTGTAAATAAATCTGGATTTAGAACTTCAATAATATCTTGATAATCTTCACTTTGAATGATTACATTGTAGGATTTATTTGGATCAATATTAATAGAAAAATAAGCTTCTTCATTTGTATAGAAAGTATCTATTACATCGTCGTGATATAAAATTATTTTTGCATTTGCTAATGGTTTTTTATCTATCGACGAAACTTTTCCTTCATAAATAATATTCCATGGTATGCCTGTGAATGAATAAATATCATCAAATCCTTTGCCACCAGGTCTGTTACTACAAAAAAGCCCTTCATTCAATTTGTCACGAAATTGTATATTAAAGTCATCAGCACCAGAATTGATAGGAAATTTCAGTTGTTTTGGTTTGCTCCATTCATTATTAGTAAAAGTACTCATAAATAAATCCATCCCTCCAATACTATTATGACTATCAGATGAGAAAAATAGAATAGTATCTTGATATAAATAAGGAAACATCTCATCTCCATCAGTATTAATATTAGTACCTATATTTACAGGATTAGTCCATTTCCCATTAATTTTTGTAGTCATATACAAATCTCTTTTACCATAACTATCTGGGTATTCGGCAGTAAATATCATTTTAGTACCATTTTGAGATATTACCGCATGTCCTTCGTTGTATTTATCGTCTCTAATTATTAATTTTTGGGGTTTATTTGCATAGATAGGGCTTTCTGTGTATTTACTATAATAAATATGACATTTAGATGGTGTGCCTTCGCAACGTGTAAAGTAAATTAATTGATTTGTCTCATCTATACTTATATATCCTTGTGTAGCTAATGGTTTATTTAATGCATCTAATTTTTTAAAATTTGTTGTATCATAATTCCAAGTACTTAAATTAACGTAATAAATATTATCATAGCCTTGTGTAGTTCTATAATTTATTTTATCAGATATCATCTTGCTTACAAATAAATAATCTTTATACAAATAAATCCCGTATTCACTATTAGATGAGTTCAATTCTCTAAATTCATTAACTTGGATACTGGGATTATTTAATTCATAAACATATTTCTCTAAAATAGTCTTTTGTTTTTGGGCATCATTCACGACGCTCTTATCTATGATATTGTTATTACTAAGTTTGATTATTTTATCATAAATATTAATAGCTTTTTCATATTCACATAATTTTTTGTAAATATCAGCTAAAGTATTTAATGAAGAAAGTGAAGTAGAATCTATTTGAACTAATTTATCTGCATAAATTAAAGAAGATTTATAATCATTAATATTAATGTATAGATCTATAATATTTCGTAAAGCGTCTTTATTGTATGGGTCTTGCAGCAATATTTGTTCATAACCTTTAATAGCTTCGTAATAATTTTTTTCATTTTCTAGTTGCTTTAATTTATTTATATCTACTTGACTAAATAAATTTAATACATTTAAAAATGTCAATATAAATATTAAAATATATTTTTTCATAAATTATTTTTTTATTAATAAAAGATCTCCATTGTATGTTTTGATAACTTTACCATTTTCATCTTTTAGCTCAATTATATAATAATAAGTCCCTGGCACAGCCAACTTATTATTAATAGTTCCATCCCAGCCATCATCACCTTCATAAACTATTTGTCCCCATCTATTCAAAATTTTTATTGGTACACCAGGCATAAATTTATCATTTACATTATCATTATTTGGAGTAAATCCATTCGGTATTTTACGAGAATTTATGAATATTGTGTCTTCGCTTATACATCCTTCATCAGTAACTGCGGTGATATAAATAGAATCACCACCTGGGGATATAAATAAAGTAAATATATTATGATCATCAGTCAAACTATTATCTGAATAATTAACTATATAATGATTGAATATGTCTGGTAATATTTCTAAGGTTAGAGGTTCACCTGGCAAAACTTCATTATTCCATGCACTAGTAGTTACGGATATTTCTGGAACTTCATATATATAGATAGTAGCAAAATTACTTATATAGCAACCATTTAAATCAGCAAATGCATAAATACTATCATTTTCTGTAGCTTCGAAGCTTATAGTATCATTTATTGAACCATTAGACCATAAAATATCACCATCACTTGTCGCTACAAAAATTGCTGTATCTCCAAGACATAAAGAATCGCTTGCAGGATTTATAAATAAATATGGTAATGGTTTCATAAATATCAAAGAAGTATCATAAGCAGTGCATATATCATTTGTAATAGATAAATAAATAGTAGAATCTTGAGTTACTAATATTTCTAGTGTATTAGATGTGTCTCCAGTGCTCCAATAACAATTTCCTAAAGTTTGAGGATCTAATATTACAGTATCGTTTTCACAAATAAATAATGTATCAGGTAGAGCAGGTTGTGGCTGTTCTATTACTGAAATATAAATTGTATCATTAGTTACAAACCCAGCTGAATCTGTTACAGACAAATAAATATTACTACTATTACTAGGAAGAATAGTAACAGGATTTCCATAAGTAGTATCTGCATCAGCACTTATTATCCACTGATAAGTAAATGGTGGCGTGCCTCCAAATAAATGATTCACTAGCAAAGTTATGCTATCATTACTACAAATTGCCGTATCAGAAATTTGATTAATATATATGCCATAGGGAATAACATTTACAAAAACAACATCCGTCCAAGTGCAACCATTAGTGTCTATAACATTTAATAAAAAATATGTAGAGGTGTCTACAATTACTACTGGATTTAATGTATTCTCACCAATCATACTATCTGCTGGTAACCAATATATACTATCAATACCACCTCCTATGATAGTACCATGTAAAAATGCACTAGTACCTGCCATCACTATAGTGTCTACTCCTGCATCTACTGCAAGTGGTGGATAAATATTAATAGTAATAGAATCAAAGCTAGTGCATGATCCGCTTATTCCGTGAATATAAAATGTTGTATCACTTATTATTATTGGGTTAATAAAATTACCAGTATCACCAGTACTCCAAATAATAGTATCAGCTCCATTAGCCCATAATCCTATAATTAAATTTTTACAAACAGTGGTATCAGCAGAATGATATAATAAACTTGAAGTATCAGCAATTATATCCACACTATCTATAGATGAGCAACCATATATATTAGTAGCAGTAACATATATTATTGTATCGCTTTCTAAATAAATATTTATATTAGCTGTACTATCACCCGTACTCCATAAATAATAATCTGCATTTTGTGCACTTATATTTATATATGAATTTATACATGCTGGACTAGTATAATTTAATATAACATTAGGTGGCGAAGATACTACCACATCAATAGTATCAGACGTAATGCAACCATTAGTATCAAGCATATTTGCTATAAATACAGAATCATTTGTTGGTGAAACCCAAATGCTATTAGTTGTATCTCCTGTATTCCAATATATAATACCTGTTCCATTGGCAATTAATTGAGCAGAATCGCCAATACATATAGGTGGAATACTATCAATAGTTACCATATCAACTGAATAAGTATTTACTAATGCCGATATTTGAGCTGTACAACCTGAATCATATCCTGTAACTGAATATGTAGTCGTATCATATGGAATTACAATAATGCTTGAATCTGCATCTCCAGTATTCCATAAATAACTTGTTGCTCCAGAAACTGTTAGTTGAACATTACTTCCTGGACAAACTGTGGTATCTGTTGGATTTATACTGAGAGTAATAGGCAACCCTACAGTAATTACTACACTATCTTCTCGTTGACAACCATAAGCATAACCTGTAACATAATATGTTGTGTCTACTAACACTACTACTGATATTAAAGAATCTGTTTGTCCTGTGCTCCATACATATGTCTGTGCTCCATGTACTTCTAAATTTATTGTATATCCATTGCAAACTTGCGTATCTGGTGTGGTAATTAAACTTATCATGTTTTGAGATACATTCACTATTACACTAGCTATGCCATTATGATTGCATATCGAATCTGTAGCAGTAACATAATATATAGTTGTATCACTTGGCGTTACAGTTATGGTAGCACTTGTCTCACCGGTACTCCATTGATATGATGTGCCTCCACTTGCACTTAATATAGCTGATTGTCCTGCACATATCGATTGATCAGCACCTGCATCTATGCCTATATCTGGTCTTACATTTATTGTTATATCATCACTCGCCGTACATCCATATGTATTGGTTACTGTTACTGTATAGGTTGTAGTATCAGTAGGTACAACTGTTATAGAGTTTGTTGTATTTCCTGTATCCCATTGATAGCTACTATAACCTGTTGTAGCTGATATTGTTATTGTATCAGCATTACATATTGTTGTGTCATTACCTAAATTAATTACTGGTAATGGATTAACTAATATTGTAAAACTATCTACTCTCTGGCAAATATCAATTGTTCCAGTAACATAATATGTTGTATTAACTAAAGGAGATACTGTTATCGAAGGTGTACTGCTCCCCTCACTCCACAAGTATGAGTTTGCTCCATTAGCAGAAATATTAACATTAGAGCTTTCACATATTGTTGTATCTGTAGATAAGATGAGATCTGGAATATCGATAAAATTAATAGTTAATTGATCTACAACATCTGGACAGTCTGTTTGACTAGTTGCAGTAATAGTTAACATTACAGATCCATTGTTCCAATCAGTCCAAGATGGTATGTATTCTGGATTTAAAATGTTAGCATTAGAAAATGAACCTGTACCATTTGATGTCCAATGAATGCTAGAATAATTAGTTGCTGCAGCACTTAAAAAAACTGTATCTAAATTGCATAAAGTAATATCATTGCCTGCATTAACAGTAGGTGACTCATATACTTTAATATTTATATATAAAGTTTTACTACATCCAGCTGTTAACCCTACAACAGAATAAATGCTTGAAAACATTGGATGTAAAGTAATAGAATTTCCCCATCCTAAAAGGCTATCAACATTATTAAACCATAATATTGTATTAGCACCACTAGCTGATAAAGTAATAGAATCACCAATACATAAACTATCTAGCTGTGGGCTTACTATTAAAGGTGGTAAAGGATTTACTTTAATAATAACACTATCTGTATCACTATTCCCATAATTATCTATAACTTCACAATAAATCATGAAAGTACCTGAAGTAAATGAATTAAATATTGTATAAGAAGAGTCTAAATTTGATAATAATGAATCTGCACCATACCATAAATATGTATATGGAGTAGAGCCACCATCAACCTCTGCAGATAAATCTAAAAAACTTTCTGCACATATTACTATAGTATCTTCACTTGGATTTATATTTACATTTACTTGACTATATGCACTTAAGCTAAAGAATATCCAAAATAAAGATAAAAACAAATATTTATTACTATATATCATAGACTAATTTTTTACAAAAATACATTAAAATTAAAAAAAATACAATAAAAAATTATAAATATCTTGATTAATTAAAAACAAAATTAATATGAACATTAACCAAAATTTGCTATTAATTGTAATTTTTGTCGATCTACAATATCAATACTTTTACCATCAATATTTATGATGCCATCTTTCTTGAATTCACTTAATATCCTTATGACATTTTCGACAGTCATACCTATTAATTCAGCCATTTCTTTTCTAGACAGTGGTAAATCAAAAGAATCATTTTTATAAATATTATCTGCGAAATCTAACAATATAGAAGCTATGCGACCTCTCAAATTTTTACTTGATAATCTAATAAAATTATTAATCACTTTACTCGAAGCAAAGCTAATCATATTTAATATACCAAAGGCAAATTCATTTTCAGATTTTATGACATCTAGCATTAGCTGATAAGGAAAAGAACAAGCGACAGAATCTTCTAAAGCTGTAATAGTATATAAATATTTCTCACTACTAAAAAAAGTTAATAAAGTAATATTATCATGTGGCCGAGCAATAGAAATTATACGATTTTCATTATTATCAGTCAATTGACTCACCTTTATTAAACCATCTTTTATATATAAAAATCTATCTATATTTTTCCCCTCTTCTATTAGAACATCCCCTTGTTTAAATTTTGCTTCTTTTTTACTATCATAAAGTTTATCACAAATAGTAGGTGCTAAATGCTGGCTAGCTATTAAATTAATAAAACAATCTTCACAATTGCATTTAGATGTATGATGTGAAGGAATAGAAGTAGTAATTGTATCCATAAATTAATTTTTTAAAAAA
>ENA-UPXM01004259-UPXM01004259.1-activated-sludge-metagenome-genome-assembly--contig:-NODE-4259-length-14816-cov-7.108461_pt1 | contig 14816 bp, 12 predicted proteins | sample MGYA00238178_ERZ772708 | MGnify/ENA primary metagenome ERZ772708 (study PRJEB29002, sample SAMN05720212) | activated sludge metagenome | isolation source: anaerobic digester from wastewater... | reverse complement strand
TTGTTGCGAATAATGCCAGGAAAGCTAAATTCTGTACCAGTACCAGAACCTACAAAGTCAAAAAATGGGTCAGCAGTTGGTAGACGCTTATCGTACGTAAACAATGGGTCAGTAGATAAGCTTACATTGTGGTTAGCATCAATCACTCCTAACGCCTGCGATTGCTGAAATTTAATATTATTTTTATCGTAGGTGAGGCCTGCGGTAATTTGATGTTCTTCTAAATCTAGCGACATTTGCAGGGCGCGGCCACTAGACTTCTGTTTGAGATCTGATAAGTTAAATTGACCATTTAAGGTGCTCACATCTTCAATACCGTCGCCATTGTAATCAACGTAAATAGCACCAACATCACCAGAAAGCTTGTTTATCGTATCCTGATAGTCTTCGTTAATATCTGCTCCGATGGCTGACTGATGAACGTTACGTTTGTAAGTGAGTGCAGAAAAGCTGAGATTGTCGGTTAAGTCCAAACGACCATTGAGGTTGTAGTGGTCTAATTTGTTGCCAGACTCATCCGGAGATGTGAACACTGCCTTGCGATCAACCTCCGCATTTTCAAAAGGAAGCATACCGTTACCAGTGAGTTTGGTACGCACATTGAGCGCATTGAGGTTAACTTCACCACTCGAGAATTTGAGTGTTGCGGCGTTATACAGTTGCCTTAAATTACTGGGCGAATTATCGCGCCAGCCGTCTTCTTTAAAATGGTTGTATGCGGTAAAGAAGCCAAAATTACCCACATTAAAGCCGTTAGAAAGCTGCAACTGTTCACGACCCCATGAGCCGCCCAATAGTTGTGCTCTCAGGTGGGGGTCTGTAAAGCCGGTTTTGGTTCTTAAGGCCAAGGCACCACCCAATGTATTCAGGCCAAACATGGGGTTCGAGCCTGGCACTAAATCCAGACTGGCGAGGGCATTCATGGGGATAAGATCCCAATTCACTACATCACCAAAGGCTTCGTTGACTCTTACACCATCCATATACACAGAAACCCCCTGAGGCGTACCTATTGCTGGAGAAGCGGTAAAACCACGGAAATTCAAATCTTGTTGAAACGGATTGCCTGAGTAGTCGGTTGTACTCACAGACTGAATTTCGCCATTCATAAATTCGGTGACGTTTATGGCTTTCGATTCTGCCAGTTGTTTTCCAGTTGCGCTTTGAATATTGGTGGTAGAGGTTCCGCGCTCAATGGCTACGCCGGGCATTGGCCTGATAATTTGTATACGTTTGCCTTTAATCTGAATTTTGTCTAGCACAATGGTTTTGTTGGGGTCGCTTCCAGTTGCTGTGGTGGGAACGTTCTTGTTAGCCGTGGCGCCGTTTGGTTTTACGGTATCAACTTCGGGAGCTTTTGGTGCTACTTTTGTTGGCTCGCTGGTGGTTTCTGCCTCTGCAACTAAGATAGGTGCATCTAATATGGTGATTTCAACACCTTGCGCATTGTGCACCACATTTGATGTACTTTTTACTGACGATTCTTTAGCGGTGATTTTTTCCGCATAGGTTTGACTTGAAATTGTTGACACCAATAAGCCCGAAATAACTGAGGTAAGCAAGGCGCTTTTTTGCATGAGGTTGACCTTATAAAACTGAAATAATCATTAAAACAAACACTTAAATCATGCAATATATATGCCTGAATCAAAATGGGTTGTAACCAATTGAATTTATTTAATTTATATAAAATTTGTAGTTTTTTATGAAATTGAGTGGTTTATATTAGCCAACTAATGGTTAATAACAACCAATTTATGGTTGTAGATGAAGGTGAAAAGCAGATTGGAGGTGCAAAGTTGCGAGCATAGATGATTGTAAATTTGCTTAATGTTGTTTATTGACTATTTATGTAACAAGTTCAGGTGTTTGGAATTATTGCTCTATTCCAATGGGTTATTGCCCAACTCAATATTTCTTTTAAGGACACATTTAAGATTTCTTCACATGGGCGTTGGCCGGGTAGGCGATGTTTAATGAGTGTTGCAGGTAAACTTGACGCGGGGTTGAATCTAATAAATCAGCATTTTCACCCAAAATAAATACAACCTCTTAACCGCTGCCCTGCAAGCCTTGTAAATAGGGGCATGCAGGGCATTGTTTTTTCCTCGGCAATAAAATGGCTAATTTTTCATGGTTTAATCGCCACGTTTTGCACTCACTATTTGCAGTTTTTATTTGCACCTTTTTGCCTCGCAAATAAACACCTTAACTAAATAATAGCGCTCTGCTAAAATCACGCTTCTGGTCAATTTGACTGACCGTTTAATTGAAAGCTAAATCATGGCAGTTGTTACCCTTACCAAAGAAAACTTTAAAGACACTATTGTGAACAATCCGTTTGTGATTGTTGATTTTTGGGCGCCGTGGTGCGAGCCATGTGTTTCATTCACGCCGATTTTTGAGGCAGCAGCAAATAATAATCCGGATATTTTGTTTGGTATGGTCGATACTGAAGCCGCGCCAGAGATTGCCGAGTATTTTGAAGTGACAAAAATCCCGGGCATTTTGGTCATTCGTGAGCAGGCTGGCATTCACGCGCAGCAAGGTGAAATTGGCGCGCCAGCCTTTGATGAAATTATTAAATGGGCGCGCGATTTTGACATGACACCTGTACGCGCTTATTACAAAGAGGAGGCTAAAAAAGCGAATTAAAGCCTAAATTTAGGGCGCAACCTTTTTTGCTGCCCTGAGCGCCTTATAAATAAAGGCTCTCAGGGCATTGTTTTTTTCTCGAGGCGTTATGAAATGCCTAAACGTAAAAAAGTCTTTATGCGGCGGTGAGGTAGAGAAAAATATAATAAGCGCCAATTGCCATCATGATGTACATGGGAAAGTCACCACTTTTTTTGGTTTCACCTTTACCCGCCGCGCTGAATATTCTATTGAGCAACCACATCACAAAAATAATCACGGGGATAAACATCATGTGTTCGGTGCTATCAAACAGCCAGGCAAGAGCAGATTTTAACCAGCCACCATCACGAAAAAACTCCATGGCAATGCCTGCAATCCCCGCTAGCACTAAGCCCATTTTAATCACGGCAATTAGTACGCTTAGTTTGCTTTCTGCTTGTATATCTTTGTTTTTTAAATATTTATTGGGGTCAACTTTTTCACGCGGATTTTTAGCCATAGTGCCTCCTGAGTTTTATCGCTAGTTTGCCGCCAAATACTTGCTGGGGTCAACCGATTTACCTTGGCGGCGAATTTCAAAATGCAGTTTTACCGTGTTACTGTCGGTATTGCCCATTTCGGCAATTTTTTGCCCGCGCGCGATTTGCTGGCCTTCTTTGACCACAATAGCGCTATTGTGCGCGTAAACCGATAAATACGTGGCATTGTGCTTAATAATCACAAGCTTACCATAGCCGCGTAAATCTGAGCCGCTGTAGATCACTTTGCCGGGTGCGGCAGCCGTAATCGCTTGGCCTAGGCTTCCGGCAATATCAATGCCTTTGTTGCCTGCTTCACTAAAGTTGCCAACCACTTTACCCTTGGTTGGCCATGCCCATTCCATATCTTCTGGCGATTCAGCCGTTTTTGTTTCAGGTTTTGCAGCAGGCGTAGTTTCTGGCTTGGTTTCGGTAGGCTTCACATCGATTGGTTTTACTGCGGTTGGCGTCACTTCAGCTGGTTTTGTTGCGGTATTGTTAGGCGCTACAACAATGGCTTTAGCCGCTGGCAATGGTTTTTTAAGCGCTTCATCGCTATAAAGTTCACGAATCGCCTTTGGCTCGGCGATGGTGACCACTGCAACTGTAGCCGGAGTTTCAGCGCTTTCGGTGGTGGTAGGGCTAGCTGTTTCTGCGCCAATCGGCGTGATAATCACGCCATCCGGGTCTTGAGGAGCGGGTTGTACGCCAGCGGCCGCATCAGGTTTAACCTCAGTCACCACGACTTTTTCTTTCAAGCTTGCAAGGTTTAGCACCTGCCCAACTTTAATGAGATACGGCGCGACTATATTATTGGCTAGCGCAATGTCTTTATAGTAATAACCCAGCTCAAGACCAATGCTATAGAGCGTATCGCCTTTTTTTACCGTGTATTGATCAGGCCGCCAATCCCCAGGTTTGTAAGTGGGGCGGTTAGCTTTGCTGCTTTTTGCGGTAGTTTGGCTAACTGTTTCAGATTTGCTGGGCTTGGCGGGTGTGCGGTCAGTAACTGGCGCTGGCGGGTTGCTGCCGCAGGCTGCCAATGTCGTGATTACCGCACATAACATAATGAAATGAAAGGGTTTGTTAAATAAAGGCATAAGCTAACTCACACCACCGAGCAGCGGTACAAATTTAACAGGTTCTAACTTGGTTTGGCGGTAGTCAGATTCAACTCTGCGTTCAACTAACACCAGTATTTGCTCGTCAACCCCAACTGGAATCACTAATCGTCCGCCCACCGCTAGTTGGTCTAATAAATCTTGCGGAATGTGGCTGGCAGCCGCGGTGACGATAATGCCATCAAACGGCGCGTGTTCTGGCAACCCCATCGCGCCATCTGAATGACCTAGTTTTACGTTAATGCATTTGAGCTCACGCAGATGGCCGCGTGCCTTCATTACCAATGGCCGAATGCGCTCGACGGAGTACACTTCTTTGGCTAATTTAGATAACACCGCTGTTTGAAAGCCGCAGCCAGTGCCAACTTCCAGCACCTTTTGTAGCGGCTTACCATTGCGTAACACTTCTGACATGCGCGCTACGATGTAGGGCTGTGAAATAGTCTGGCCAAAGCCAATCGGCAATGAAACATCTTCATAAGCACGAATCGATAAAGCCTCATCCACAAAAATATGGCGTGGAATTGCAGAAATCGCCGAGAGCACCACTTCATCTTTAATGCCTTGTTCACGCAGGCGCGTAAGCATGCGCTCGCGCGTGCGAAGGGAAGTCATGCCGATGCCAGTTTGTGTTGGGGGTCTTAAAGCCAATTTGGGTGTTCCACTCATTCCATTTCAATACAGTTAGCTTTTAAGCCAATCATTGATATCCGTCAGTTGTGTGTGATTGGTTAAATCTACTTGAATCGGCGAGATGGATACTTTGTGATTAGCAACCGCATAAAAATCAGTGCCTTCGCCACCATCGTACGGCAGGCCAGCGGCACCTACCCAATACACTGTTTCATTTCTGGGCGTTTTGAGTTGCACAACAGGTTCAGCTTTGTGGCGCTTACCCAAACGGGTGACCACGGTGCCTTGCAGTTCATTGTAAGGAATATCAGGCACATTCACATTGAGTAAAGTGGGCGAACGAAAACCGTGTTTTTGGTAATGCTGCACAAGCTCAACCGCTACTTTTGCAGCAGTTTCAAAGTGAGTTGAATTATGTTGAGACATGGAAATAGCAATCGATGGAATGCCCAGCAAATAGCCCTCCATCGCAGCGGCGACGGTGCCCGAGTAAATCGTGTCGTCTCCCATATTAGCGCCATCGTTAATGCCGCTAATCACCATGTCGGGCATGTCTTCCATCAGCCCAGTTAAGGCAATGTGTACACAGTCAGTCGGCGTGCCGTTCACGTAATAAAAACCGTTACTGGCTTTACGCACGCTAAGTGGTCTATCCAGTGTGAGTGAATTGCTCGCACCGCTACGATTACGTTCAGGGGCTACCACCATCACTTCGGCCAGTTGCGCGATATGTTCTGCAAGAATATTGAGGCCAGGTGCAAAATAGCCGTCATCGTTGGAGAGGAGAATTTTCATACGAAGTTGTTGCGTACTTTTATACGTGATTTAAAAAGGTGGGCAGTCATGAGCCTGATTATAAATTATTGAACTGGCTTTCGCGTGAGTTTTGCATAAAAAATTGCACAAACAAAAAAGATAACGGAAAGCACCACCTCGAGTAGCGCTAAATGAGCGGATAAGCCAGTATCAGACCAAGCGCGTACGACACCTTCAGTAAAGTAAAACAATATAAACATGCTGGCCCATTGATAAGTGTAACGTTTACCATGCAGCACGCCAAATAAAGGAAATAGCAGCGGCAAGGTTTTGAGTATGAGCATGCTGCCATTGGGCTTAAGTGGGGCTAAAAACGCCTCCCAACTCAGGCATAATACAATGAGTGCAATTAAGCTTATAGACGCGCCTAATTTGAGTGTTTGAATCATTTTGATGCTGCTTTTGACATGGCAACCAAAGCTGCTCTGGCAGATTGCGCATCCTCGATTGGTTGGCTGAAATGAAACCGTAACACCTGCGTTTTGTGTTGCGCATCGGTGGCTTTTACATCAAAGCCATCGCGGTCAATGCCGAGCATCTGCACTTGCGTAGCTTCAATTTGGTGAAAATGTTTGCAGTAAGTCATTAGGCTATGTGCATGGTCAGTATTCATATGCGCGATAATTGAAGTCTCTTGTGCCGCGAGCATGCTGCTTGCTTGCAGGAGGGCAGGTGCTAGTTCCGTGCCTTCAACCCAGCCCATGCGGCCAAACCCAGCGATATAGCGTACATGCGCAATTTCAATACGGTAAAAATTGAAATCATGCATATCAAAGTAGCTCGCGGCTTGTGGTAAGTAGCGTAAATAACGCGCGCGCAAATCGGTGTCTTGTTTGTCTATCAATTTTGCTTCACCAATGAGTGTTAATCTTGCGTTGGCTTGTAAGTCATCATCACCTGCAAACACTAATAAAGAGACTTTTGGGTTAGCAATAATATTATGCGTGTGCTCTGCAATGGTGCTGATTAAAATCACCGGTTGGCCAGAATGATCCAGCACAAAAGGCGCAACTGAACCAAAAGGATAACCCACAAATTTGGCAGAAAAAGTGGAAAGTACACCACTACGGGTGCTACGGAGAAATTGTAATGCCTCGTTTGCTAAACTCATTCGATACTCGTCTAATTTTTGGAATAATTGAAATGCAACAATAAGCGTTTATGCGTTTAGTTTTAACGCAATTTCGCCCAGGCGCTTACCTAAAGCCAAACATAATTTTCGCTCTTCTGCGCTAATCGCTTTGTCGTCCATAGCCCCGCCAATATGGCTTGCACCATAAGGCGTTCCGCCAGTTTGTGTGCTTGATAACTCAGGCTCTGAATAAGGTAAACCAATCATCAACATGCCGTGGTGCAGCAGCGGTAACATCATGGTCAGTAACGTGCTTTCGTTGCCGCCATGCATAGAGCCTGAACTGGTGAATACCGCTGCAGGTTTGCCAATCAGTGCGCCTTTTAACCATAAACTGGTCGTGCCATCTAAAAAATACTTCATCGGAGCTGCCATATTGCCAAAGCGGGTTGGGCTGCCAAGCGCTAATCCAATGCATTCTTCTAAATCACTTAATTCTACGTAGGGGTCGCCCGATGAGGGAATATCAGCTTCTGTCGCTTCACAATTGGCGGATACTTTAGGCACCGTACGAATGCGTGCTTTGATGTTAGGAACACTTTCAATGCCGCGAGCAATGAGTTGCGCCATGTCGCGCACTGCACCGCCTTGGGAATAATAGAGAACGAGAATTTCAGCCATGAGGTTTGATGTTAGTTAGCATTGCAGGGGGTATCGATTCAGAAGTTGCATTGAACTCGTTAATAAAGTTGCTATTTAAAACTAAAAGTATACAGCACATCTACCGCACTTTCAGTGCCAGCTTCGGCACGTAGTGACCAACGCGAGGTGACGTTGTAGGTTAGTCGTGCCACATCCAATAAACCGCTAATGCTTTTAACGTAACTTAAATAGAGTCTTGAGGTGAGCCGTTTGCCAAATACCAGCGAGGCGCTGTTAGCGTCTCCTCCTGAAAAACTCAGTTCATCTAACCCTGCAGCATGCGCAATTTGTGTTTGTAGCGGTACAGACTGCCCCTGCGATAAAATGGCGCCCGCTGCAAGCGATAACAGCCCGTAATCATTCTTAGTCGTTTGATCCATCCCGTGACCCAACACCAGCCACGAAAGTTTTTCACTATCCGAGACACTTGGGTCCGAAACAAGTTTAGTCGCAGGAAGCTGTGCGCTACCTGTAATCTCAACACCGGCATTGACGGGTTTACTGTTTCGCATGGCGCGAACATTAACCCCAGGGTTATCAACGGTGCCGTTAAAGTTGAAGATGCCACGTTCTATTGTCAGCACTTGTCCATAAGCCATATAAGTGCCTTTTGTAATCTGAATGCTGCCTTCTGTGTGTGGGCGGTATTGTGTGAGGCCCGTAAAGGTGAGGGCGCCAGCTAGTTCGGCATCCAGCCCGCGACCGCGCAATCTGAATTCATCCCCCAAGCTAATGCGTAAGCCGTTAAGTAATATTTGCAGTGCCCGTTCCGGTAGGGCTTCTGGTTGGCCTAAAACAATCACATCATCCCCCAATACGGGCGTGTCTTCATTCGCAAGCTCGGCTAGACCGCGATTTACCGTAAAATTGCCTGAAATACTGAGTATGTTGTCAGTTAAATCAGTATTCCCCTTGCCGCTCAACACTAGCAGCCGATCTGCGCGAGAAATGACTGTGAAATCTTTAGCATTCCATGCAAGGTTAATGACGGGTTTACCTTTTTCTAAACGCAATAATCCGCTGGTTTCAACAAAACCGTCACCTCCTTGCCACGAGGCTTTTTGAATGGTGAGTTGGTCTTTTTCAAATTGCGCCTCAAGCAAGCCATCCGTGAGTGCAACACCTTCAGAAGGTAGCATGAATTGCAGATTTTTTGCGATCACAGAGCCACTTAGGTTTGGTGCGCGCAGTGACCCTTGTCCATTCACCAATAAATCAAGTTTGCCATCCAGCGTCGCATCCATCAGGGATGTGGGTAGCGGTAGCCAAGCCAATGTATGTAATTGCGCTGTGCCATTTACTGATAAAGGGGCCTCCGCATGCAAAGCATAGCCCGCATCGGTTTTCGCCAATGTCGTTGCAAAACGTAACGCTGCATTGCCGATATTGCGTCCTTTGAGTTGTGTTGACAACACTGTTTCATTATTTGTAATGGCGATATCTAGTGCTGCTGTTTCCAAGCCTAGCGGCCTTTGTGCGCCATCATGACCGGCAAGAGATAAGTCGCCAGTTTCTTTCCAAAAATTCAACTGCCCATTTAACTGGTCTTTTGAATGTAAATCCCATTTTCCTGAAAATGTGGCCTCACCTTGAAGGGTGTCAGGCAAATGCAGACGTTCTTTTGGCAAATCAATTAATGCAATATTTTCAAGTCGGCCTGATGTCGCAAACGTTTGCTGGTCGATTGTTAATTGGTCAATGAAGGCGCGGCCTTTAGTCAGTTGTAGCTGCACGTTATCAGTTGAAAGGCTGGATAGTCCAAATTTGAGGTTAGCTGGTTGAATGAGCTGAACCGGGTAACCGTCTGCATAGGTAAAGTGCTGCAACAGACCTTGCCATTGCTTCTCTCGTATTCCACCTTCAAGCAAAGAATTGAGTTGCATGCGCTTACCGACTGCGCTGATATTGATTTTGTGTTTAAGCTTTGTTCCAGCCACGGTGATTAGGCCATCAAGCTGCGGGTATTGACCATATTGAAGGCCGTTTGCTTTGAAGTCAGCCGTTACAGTACCATTTGCTTCAGGCATCATGGTTGCCTGGCCATTGAGTTGCGCAATTTTCAGGCCTTGCGGAAAAATTAATTTTTCCCCTGCCAATTTAAGCTGAACTGAAAATTGATTCTTTTCAGCTGCGAATAAATCTTTAACGGTGCCTTCAACCACGCCATCTGCCAGTAACGATCCATAATAACCTTGACCAAGTTTACTGATATCCATTAAATTGGCCTGCCATTCTATGCGGCTGGCCATTTCATTCAGGATACCATTGGCTTTCAAGTGGTTGTTACCGAGAGTGGCTTCAAGGTTGAAGTCGCGTATTTTTTCGGCAGCGATGCTGAATTTACCGGTGGCGATAAATGGCTGCTTTTGCCAGAGACTATCGCGGGATTTAAATACAATATCAACATTGGCATTGGGTAAAAGCGTACCTTGTAAATCAACATCAAAGTTAAGCATAGCCGCAGGGAGATTGCCTAAACGCTCTGGATTCAACTGGTTAATATTTGCACGAACTGCAAGCGGGTAATCGCCCGTTAAATCTAATTGACCATTCACCTCAACCAGCGCGGCAGGCGCCACTGTTTGCTGGCTTTGTTGATAAAAAGCGAATTTACCATCTTGCTTTACAAGCATCCCCATGCTTGCAAAATTGAGATGATTTAAGTCGCCAGAAAATTGCGTTAATACATCAAAGGGGACTTCGCCAGTGCTCTGTTTGAGCGAAGCTTCACCAGAAAGCGCAAATGGTTTCAGCGTATTCACATCAAGCCTAAGATGAGTTTCACCCCATGGTGTATTGGCACGTAACTGCTTGATGTGAATGGTTTGAGTATCTGCATCTAATGCAAACCTAACTTGATTGAGTTGATAGGTTTGGTCACCGCTTATTAGTAACAACTCAGCCACTTCGGCTTCACGAATACTCACAGCAAAAGGTAATTTAATACGCTCAGGAAGTGCGTTATCCCCCGCGCTTTTTGGCTGGTTTTTAAAAGTGATAATCAGTCTTTTTGCGCGGACTTTATCTACATTCAGTTTTCCATCACCAAAAGGTGAGAGTTGCCAAGCGGCATCCAGCTTTTCAAGTTTTAGATGCATGCCTTCTAAATCTTGGCTAAAAGAATCGAGACTGGAATTCACGCTAATTGACATTTCACTATGGGCGGTTTGAATGACAAATAGCGTTGCAAGCATCAAACAGAGGGCATACATATAAAGGTAGCTGCGGCGCAACATTAGAAAGCCACCCCAATATTAAAATGTAGTCGATAGTCATTTACTTCTTGCCCGTAGGCGATGTCTGCGCCAATTGGGCCTAACGGGCTTTTCCAGCGAACGCCTAAGCCATAGCCATACACAGGTTTTAAGTCTTGCCAAAGATTAGCCACATTGCCTGCATCCACAAAAACAGCTGCGCCCCATTGCTGCGTAAGCCATTGCACGACTTCAACGCTGGCTGTGGCAAGGTAGCGGCCACCGACCGTTGCATCTGCCTCTTTAATGCCTAAGCTTTGAAATGCGTAACCACGAACGGATTGATCGCCGCCAGCGCGAAATAGAAATGTCTCGGGAGCGCTGTTTTTGCCGTTTACCATGCCCAGTTCGGCACGGGCTATTAACTGTGTGCTGCTGGTAATGGGGTAATAGGCTTGCGTTTTAATGTAGCTGTGCAAAAAGCGGCCATTTGAAAGGGCGTCCAGTGGGGCGGCTGCAAATTGGGCGTTGAATAAATAGCCGCGCATTGGCGCTAAGTCGTTATCTGTGCGCCTGAGGGTGATGCCATAATTCAGGGTGCCTACTTTTTTAGTGGTCGTTTCACCACCATCTACATCTTGCTGCTCAATCAAATAGTTGGCACCTAGGTATTGTTCGCGTTTACGCGGTCCCCATGTGCGTTTGATACCGAGCTGGCTGGAAGTCACTGTTTGTCCCTCAAAAGCAGTACGGTTCATGTCGGCGCTCATGCTGTCTCGATAACCTTTGCTGGTCACAGGAAACTGAATTTGTCCGCCAAGAAACTGCGCTTTTTGCTCAACCTTTAAACTGCTGGCAAAGCGCCAGTCACGATCCATAAAATCCAGGTCATCATAGGTGAATTGCACCCGCGCACCCGTATTCGTGCTGTAGCCCGCGCCAACACCTACTTTGATGCTTTTATTTTCTTCTACCACTACTTTGATGGGGGCAACATTATTTCCATCGCCGGCTGATTGCGTATCTGCTGTGACTTCAACGTTTTTAAAGTAGCCGATTTCTTGTAAGCGTGTTTGAAAAGTCAGTAAATCGGTCTGGTTATAGACTTTTCCAGGCTTTATGGGGCTATTGTTTCTGACGACGTTTTCCGAGTAGCGTTCTAAGCCTTCAATCGTTAGTTCGCCAAACTGCACCACAGGTCCGCTATCAACTTCAACGGTTAATGCAACGCGATGTGTTTCTAAATTGATTTCTGCTTTGCTATTGCTGATGCGTGCGTTTGGGTAACGTTCTACCAGCAAACTGGTGAGTAGCTTCTGCTTGGCTAAACTCCAGTATTCTTGGCGAAACTGCTCGCCAATTGGTAATAACCACTCTTGGTTAAGGGCCTCAATATCGGGTGATATGCCATTTTCCTGTTGCAAAATTGCACCCTCAAATTGAATATCGACTTTGCTAATAGTCACGGGTTTGCCCAGCGTAACGGTGAAGGTGGCCAGCGAGGTTTCACCTTTATTTTCTAGGGCAGAGGCAATGTCAGGCGAGAAATAGCCTTCAGTTTTAAGCAGGTTTTTAATGTCTTGTGGCGCCACGCTTACCAAGCGTTGCCATTCGGCTGGCGTTAACCTTGGGTTTTCACGCCATTTAATAATGGGTAAATGCTTTTCAAGCATTGACTTGATTGTGGTGGCTTGGCCATTCGCATTTTCAGCCGTAACGATTATTTCAACTTGATATTGAAATGCTGCAGCCTGTGTTGCCGGGCAGGAGAGTAAAAGTGTTAATAGTAAAGTACACTTTAAAAATAGCCGGCCTACAACAGCAAGCTGGTATTCAATGTTAGTGGGGTAGAAGCGCATCAGGGTTGACTTCATCCCAACAATATTAAATACGCTTTGCAAGCTCCGTTGCCTTGCCGATATAACTTGCTGGGGTGAGCGCAAGCAGAGCGACTTTGGCATCATGCGGGATGGCTAAGCCACTAATAAACACATGCAGCGAATCTTTGTTAATACCGCCTTTGCCGCGCGTTAATTCTTTGAGTTGCTCGTACGGGTTTTCAATGCCATAGCGGCGCATCACGGTTTGAATCGGCTCGGCGAGTACTTCCCAGCTATTGTCCAAATCCTCAAGAAGTTTGGCTGCGTTAACTTCGAGTTTATTCAAACCACGTAAGCAGGAGTCAAAGCCCAACAGCGTGTAACCAAAGGCAACCCCCATGTTGCGTAACACGGTGCTATCGGTTAAGTCGCGCTGCCAGCGTGAGATTGGCAGTTTTTCTGCCATGTGGCGTAGCACGGCATTGGCTAAGCCCAAATTGCCTTCAGAGTTTTCAAAGTCAATCGGGTTGACTTTATGTGGCATGGTAGATGAACTGATTTCGCCTGCTTTAACTTTTTGCTTAAAATAGCCGACTGAAATGTAACCCCAAATATCGCGATTGAGGTCAATTAAAATGGTGTTGATGCGCGCAAAGCAATCATACAGCTCTGCCATGTAATCGTGCGGCTCAATTTGGATGGTCATTGGGTTATAAACTAACCCGAGCGATTCTACAAAACGCTTGGCAAAAGTTTCCCAATCAAATGTAGGGTAGGCGGATAAATGGGCATTAAAGTTACCCACAGCGCCGTTGATTTTACCCAATATTTCGTTGTTTGCCAGCTGCTTTTGCTGGCGTTGCAAACGGTAAACGACATTCGCCAACTCTTTGCCCATGGTCGTGGGAGAGGCCGTTTGCCCATGTGTGCGTGAAAGCATGGGCTGTGCGGCTAATTGTTGTGCCAACTCGCTCAAACGCGCGATTAAGTTGTTTAAAAACGGCAGCATCACGCTATCGCGTGCGGTTTTGAGCATCAAGCCATGCGATAAATTGTTGATATCTTCACTGGTACAGGCAAAGTGGATAAATTCACTGGCTTTTTTGATTTCTGGGTTAGCATCAAACTTTTCTTTAAGCCAATATTCCAGCGCTTTAACATCGTGGTTGGTGCGCGATTCAATGGCTTTCACCTGCGCCGCATCCGCTTCACTAAAATTAGCAATGGCGCTATCTAACTCTGTAATGGTTTCTGCAGAAAAAGGCGCAATTTCTTGTAAATCTTTAGCCGCACTCAGCGCTTTAAGCCACTCTACTTCAACCCAAGCACGATGTTTAATAAGGGCGTACTCACTAAAGTACGGACGCAGTGCATCCAGTTTAGATTGGTAGCGACCATCAAGGGGTGATAAGGCGTTGAGCGTGGTAAGTGACATCGTGCGAGCTTTCAAAACAACGGTTCTAATAAAACGCTATTTTACCCTAGTCGCATGGTGTGCAAAAAGCTTTTATTTGGACATTGATGATGCTGTTAATTTTAAGAGAGAAAAGGGGCTGAATGGTGTTAAAAATTTAAATTTTTCACTAAGAATGTTGCTGTCTTCTGTAGTGCTGCCCTGCAAGCCTTATAAATAAAGGCTTGCAGGGCAGCACTTTTCTCTCGGGCAATTTACAGCTGATTTGAATAAAAATTGAATCGAATTAGGCATATCAGTTAACCCTTCAGTCAATGCTGTCGAAAATACAACGCACAGATAAAATTAAATTTGCAATAATTTTCATAACAAATTGATTAGTATATATAAATTCTTATGATGTTTTGGCATTGAATTTGCATGTCACGTTAATCTAATTAACTGCTGATAGTAATGCACAATAATATTTTTACTTTGGATACTGAACTTGAGTTGGCAAAGCCCATTAAAATTAGTGGTGTAAAGTATAAAAGCAGGTGGAAACAGCCAATCTCATTTTCGCATAATGCGTTAAATTTTAAGCTATGCGCATATCGCAGAACTAACGAGCTAGTTTTTTTGTATCAAGCTTATATTTTGGGTAAGTGGGTTTATTTTATTTCGGTAGGAAAGCCAAAAATAGAAGAGGGTATTGAAAGCATGGTGCTTGAATATTTATCCAAAAGAAGAGTTTTAGAAAATATAAAAGAGTAGGCGTTTAGTTAGCCTACCCTTTTATTTACCACTTAAAAGACTAAGAATTAACGTTGACGGTTCTAATTCAAACGGTTAATAAATCGACAAAGGTATGCACAGAAGTTGTTTCTAATTTAGCTTGGTCTAAACACAA
>ENA-UPXM01004257-UPXM01004257.1-activated-sludge-metagenome-genome-assembly--contig:-NODE-4257-length-14818-cov-5.461695_pt1 | contig 14818 bp, 18 predicted proteins | sample MGYA00238178_ERZ772708 | MGnify/ENA primary metagenome ERZ772708 (study PRJEB29002, sample SAMN05720212) | activated sludge metagenome | isolation source: anaerobic digester from wastewater... | reverse complement strand
CGACTGTCGGTGGAGAGTTGTATGTATATGGTGCCGACACAAGAACAGCATTCCCGAAACTCAAACATAAACACAGCGACAAGGCAAAACAGATCGCACGGCGAAATCTGAGTCGCTCTCTGTTAAAATCAGGCTACATGCTACAAGATGAAATACTCTCGCTGCATCTTGCTTCACGGAAGCTTGCAAACGGCCTGATTGTCCACACAGGGATAATTGTCGGCAAGACCGATAAAATCTATGTGATTGAAACACCAGACGGCGTATATGCACACGGCAACACAGTCAAACAGGCCCGTGACTCGTTGCTGTACAAGCTCAGCGAAAATCGAGACACAACGCCATATAGGACATGGACACTCGATACGTCCATCACAAAACGACAGGCCATACAGTCCTATATGGCCATCACGGGAGCATGCGAAACAGGAACACGGCACTTTGTGGAAACGACTTTCGGCGACAAGGTTCCGGCAAGAACGACTGTGCGGAATGTCATCGAAATGACAGCCGGACAGTATGGAAGCGATGTGTACAAAAAGTTCTTCAGTGAGAACAAGAATCTCGACTGATTGGCAAAAGGAAGGAGCAAACATCATGAAACGCAATCCCGACACGCTCGCACTCGTCATGGACTACGCCGCCGCGATGGAGGCATGCGCCGCCTATGTGGCAGTCAAAAGCCCCGCCATCCGCGACCCCGAAAGCGCGTATCGCCTGTTGCGCCCCGTCATGAGCGCCGCCACGTCCGGCGACTCTCAGGAGACCTTTTTCACGCTCCTGCTCGACACGAAAAACAAGGTCATCGGCGCACCCGTCGAATGCACGCGCGGCCTGCTCAACACCAGCCCCATACACCCCCGCGAGGTGTTTCGGGAGGCGGTCAGGCAGAGCGCGGCCAGCGTGATTCTGGCGCATAACCACCCCAGCGGCGACCCCACGCCCAGCAAGAAGGATATCGACATCACACGCCGCCTAATCGAAGCCGGAAAGATTCTCGGCATCCGCATCATTGACCACGTGATATGCGGACGCCCAAGCCCCGAGAATTCCGGCTTTGTCAGTTTGCGCGAAATGAACCTTGTCGCTTTTGAATGAACACCGCGCCCGCCCGTGGGCATCGTACGCGGGCAGAAAGTGAGGCAAAATGAGCAAATTCAACGTCGGGGATCGTGTTGTGCTGAAGAAGGAGCAAGAGGCGTATTACAGCGGGTATGCCGGCAACCCGATAGTGATCGTGCCTGCTGGCGCGATCGGTGTGGTGGGCAGTGTGGACGTGCCATGCACGTATCACCGCAAGGGAAAGCCGCTGCGGTTCAACTGCGTCGATTTCGAGATTCCCGGCGTGTTCTCGGGTAATCCGGCGCACGGGAACTGCAGATGGCGGTGCGGAGTTTTCGAGAAGGATATGCGGAAAGCGTGATAATCACAAAGGAGGACTAACGACAGCAATGAGCGGCGGCGTTAGCTGTACGCTCGATTGGCCTTGTTGGGCATGTCCCGCAAGGCCGGAAAGGAAGCCAATGCAATACATCATATCAGAATACCCTCCTCGGGAGGCAATCGGGTACCAGCCGACGCTACATGTCTACGCTCCGCCGGGATGGATGCAAGAAGATGGTACTGTTGTGCGCGACGGCACAGACCCGCGACGGAGTGGCCCTGAATGGGGAAAGGACTCAACCAAGGCGTATCGGTTCAAATCACACAGGGCTGCCGCAAGAGTGTTGTCGCGATGTGGCCCACGCGCACGAATCGTTACACTGAAGATGCCCAACTATGAGCAAAGACACACGCAACTATTACGAACGTGAATTAGACCTCATCGACTTCAACGGGGAGCACCCGGCGAAGATCCTCATCGGGAGCGAGGGAAAGACCACAAGAACCCTCGACATTAACAAAGAAAGCGCCGTGGCTCTCATCCACAAGCTGACGGCGTTCCTGATCGCGCCCGAACCGAAAGAGGGGCCCTCTGGCTACGTCGCCCCGCCGGTCTGGCCTTCATCCTCGGCTGGGACAGGAACGGGAACAAAACCCTCCGAGTGGGGCGCGGGGGGCGGGGTTTCACTATCCAGACAAACGGCAACCTGCCCCAGACGCACCGCTGCGGCGTCGTGGAGGCCACGGCGTGGGAGGTGGCCGACTACGTGGGCCGCTACGGAACGAAGCGGCAGAAGGCAATCATGGGGCTGTAAACGATGCTACCCGCGCCCGGCGGGCAAACCGGGCAGAAACGGAGAAACGACAATGAAAAAATTCCTCTACGAAACCTCCTGCGTAAGCAGCACCGCCAAACTCATCGACGCCATGACCGAACAGGCAAGACCCGTGACACTCGCCACACTACGGCGTCACTGCCAAGACCTCCCCGAATGGGAGAGAGGCATGGGATATGTCACAGGCAACGAAATCGGCCTGCACCTCAAAGACGACTACGCCGTGCGTTTCTACCGGAGCCGGTACAACGGCAAGCCCTGCTACTACATCGACCACAGCAGCATCGAACACATCTGGACCGAGAGTCGCTGACGCCGCCGCCCGGCGCAGACACTCAAAAAAGCTCAGACTTCTAGCCCGAGACCGACACAATCCGCGCCCGGCTGGTAAACCGGGCAGAAAGGGTTACAGACTATGGACACGTACAAGACATTCATACGGAGCTGCACGAGTTGGCGCACGTTCGCCAAGGGGCGCAAGACGACGGTTGACACCCGCCTGAGCTATGACGAGGCAAAGCGGGCCTGTGCGCGGTTTAACGATCATCGCACGGCGGCGCAAGTGCGCAAGGGTACGATGATGGAGTTCACAAAGGAGGATTAAGCAATATTAACCGCGCCCGGCGGGAAAACCGGGCAGAAAGGCAACCATGAGCAACGACACACGGAATTAGAGAAAGGAAGTTGAAAATGAAGTACGGAAAGATTGTGACAAGCGATATCCGCTACAACCCGGCAGATGATTACACAGAAGTGGAAGAAATAGCCGGAGGGTTGGATGTACATGGTGCTGACACAAGAACAGCATTCCCGAAACTCACGACAATCGGCGGCGGGTTGGATGTACATGGTGCTGACACACTAACAGCATTCCCGAAACTCACGACAATCGGTGGATGGTTGAACGCCAACGGTGCTGACACACGAAAAGCATTCCCGAAACTCACGACAATCGGTGGATGGTTGAACGCCAACGGTGCTGACACACGAAAAACATTCCCAAAACTCACGACTGTCGGCGGAGTGTTGTATGCCAACGGTGCTGACACAAGAACAGCGTTTCCGAAACTCACGACAATCTCCGGAGGGGTGTATGCCAACGGTGCTGACACAAGAACAGCATTCCCGAAACTCACGGTAATCGGTGGATCATTGGATGTACACGGTGCTGACACACGAAAAGCATTTCCAAATCTGAAGAGAATCGGTGGAGGATTGTATGTCACCGGCACTGACACAAAAACCGCATTCCCGAAACTGAAGACAATAGGCGGATGGTTGGAAGTTAGGGGTGCTGACACACGAAAAGCATTCCCGAAACTCACGACAATCGCCGGAAGGTTGGATGTACATGGTGCTGACACACTAACAGCATTCCCGAAACTCAAACACAAAAACAACGACAAGGCCAAACAGATCACACGGCGAAAGCTGAATCAATCTCTGTTGAAAGCAGGGTACATGCTGCAAGATGGAATCTTGTCAAAACACATTGCTTCACTGAAGCTTTCGAATGGCCTAACTGTCCATACGGTCGTGATTGTCGGCAGGACCAACAAAACCTATGTGATCGAAACGCCGGACGGCGTATACGCACACGGCGACACAGTTAAACAGGCCCGTAAGGCACTGTTGTACAAGCTCAGCGAAAATCGAGACACAACGCCCTACAAGGCATGGACACTCGATACGTCCATCACAAAACGACAGGCCATACAGTCCTATATGGCCATCACGGGAGCATGCGAAACAGGAACACGGCACTTTGTGGAAACGACTTTCGGCGACAAGGTTCCGGCAAGAACGACTGTGCGGAATGTCATCGAAATGACAGCCGGACAGTATGGAAGCGGTGTGTACAAAGAGTTCTTTGAAAACAAGAAACGATGAGGGTTTACAATCATGAGAAGTGTCATAAAAGATGATCGCATCTTCCATGTTTGGAAGTGCAATGAATGTGCCACAAAAGTTGAGGTTACTCCCGACTTTTATGAAGAGAACGGAACACCCGTCTGCGAAAACTGCTGGGATGACATGGCCTATTGCCGTACAGAAATAGAAATTCCAACTGAATCAAACAACACCTTTTTGACAAAAAGGAGAGAAAGAAAATGAAAATCAGATTAAAACATCGAGAGTACATGCAAGAATCAATTGACTACTATTTCAACAATCTCGAAGGGGGGCGAGAAGGGCTTGTTGAAAAGTACGAAACTGGAAACTTCAAAAAATGCGCATCTAACCAAGAACCTGCAAAAACGTTTCTGTTTTGATGTTCTACACAACGCAGGTTTGACAGGTTTCGTATGTGCAGAAATTTACACATACGCAAACGACGAACATATCTTTGCGGCACTCCGAAAGATTTGTCCGGTTGTCAAAAAACGGTACTGAACATCACAAACAACACCACAAACAAGAGAAGGACACACACACACACACACCTATAACCCCTTCTTTACAGAAACAAGCGACAGAGCAACAGAAATGTGAGGTGAAAGTATGAAACGAAGAGTCACGATCTATGTCAAGAAGTTCGGTCTGGGTTCGCCCTTCGCTGTCTTTCCGGATGATGTTATCGACGGGCGGACGCCGCGCTTCCATCCAAACTACACCAGATGGTTCTTCCGTACGGAAGCAACCAAAAGGATAGCTTTGGGCACACATCCTGTGCTCAAAAAGAAAACGGCGGATGTTGTGCGATATCTAAGATCAACAGCACAATGTGTTCTGGATATGCGACCGCTGAAGAAAACGAAACCACATCTCTATCACAATGAGTCCCAAGAGAGATAGAGACAGAGAAGGGGTGATAATCCTATGGAAGAGAAATTCGTGAAAATTCTCATTGTGAGTTTCAGCGACATACCCGCCGATGAAATAAAACAGGCGATCCGTATAGCAGAGTTTCAAGACAAGACACAGCCAAAACTTGTCTTCACAAGAGTGCGGAACGCATGTTTAGACAAGCTCAGAAAACTAACGCGAGAACGCCGCTTGTTCTTACCATTACACGATCTGACGGTTGATAAGGAACCCGCAACAATCGACAAAGAACGCGACAGACGCGAACGCTGGATGGAAATCTTGTCAACCATGCCGAGGAATGCACGAAAGCTTGCTGAGATAGCGGAAGATGTCGCAACAAACTTTGTTCCGTATAACAACGAAAGCATTTGGAGTACGGTTAATCGAAGCAAAATGATAGCTATCATTCGCAAACGGTTCATATCTTGGGAGAAGAGCCACACAAACGAACAGTATCTGAAGGCACGCAGGCAACTTCTGCGAGCGCTGAACAGAGCAGAAACAAGAGGGTAGACAATGTGCGATGGGTGGCATCAGTATCGCATCATCACCAACGAGAACCAACCGTAACACAACAAAAAAAGGAGATTCATTATGATTCCACTGTTTAAAAAGAACCCAAATCACGCCAACAAGATCGAAGGTTGGCCGAACGGGTGGTACGAAGACGAAAAACCGGTCGTACATGGATACGGGAACGAAAGATTCAGAAGATTCTTCAAAAACGATGCTCTCGACTGCACAATGTGGGTTGAAGAAGTCATTCCAACAAACTTCTTGAAACCATGTTACATGTTCGCGTGCATCGACTACCGAGACCCAAAGACAGGTGGGTTTTATCAAATTGAATGCGAAGGTGTCACATATGATGAAAACACACTGATTGTGCGCGATGAAATCAGTGTCCCTCAAGATGATGAACTTGCTTCTCTCTTTGAAGATGTTCCTTATGTGAGTACAAGCAACCTTCTGTTCGACATGTATGGCACTGTGTGCATAATGACGGAAGTCAAAGACGAAGATCACGCCTTCAAGATTGCTGAGTTAATGGCACGGAGAAATCCAAACCTAAAGAAATAGCACAATGCTACAATATCCCGATTTGTGTGAAAACCTGTGTGTTGTGGAGATAGGGGGGGGAGGGTAAATAATCATCAGTGCAGTAAAAAACGCAGTAAACCTCACTTAACATGCACAAAATCAACAACTTACATCGAAAGGCGGTGTACTGCAATGACGCAGTAACGCAGTAAGAATGCAATAAGGGTGTGTCGTATGTAATTTGACCTTACTGCATTCTGTTTTGATACTGAAGTAAAAACGCAGTATACACTAAGTTGTTGATATAGAAGACATTATGTGAAATTTACTGCATTCTGTTTTGTGCGCGTTTCGGGGTGTAAGCCCTTGTGTATCAAGCACTTAGATGTGGTTTACTGCATTTTTTACTGCATTGCTTGCAAAGGTTACCCCCCCTACCGTCTTGCTCTCTCTCGATGTGTGATTCTTTTTGTTGTTAAGATGTGACAGTCGTTCTGTCACTGTTGTGAAAAAAAAACGAATCAGTCCGGTAACGGGCTGACAAAAGGAAGGTGAAACATGAAACTGAAGTGGAAATGTGATCAGAGGGAACAAATCAAGCGTGGAATCGAACCCCTTGACTATATGGAGATCGACATTAACCTTGCCGATCTTACGCCCGAAGAACGTGTCGAACTATCCGAAGGTTGGACAGGTTTGTTTGTTGAGGGCACTACGGAAGAAGTAAAAACACAACTCCAAGCTATTGTTCTCGAAAAGAAAAAGAAGGAAGAAGAAGAAGCACAAATGCGTGTTGAGTTTCTCGAAAGCCTTAAAACAATGAAGATCGTTGAATGCGACGAACCAATTTCGAAATCGTTTGCGAACGGTCGTTGCATTGTGAATTACACGGGCTATCGCGTTGACACAGAGAATGTAAAACACCTCTTGAATTTCCGGTCTGATTTTGAAAGGGAGGTTTTTGAGTTGAAAAAACAGGCAGCGGAAATGACGCAGCAGAGTCTTGACGCCGCTGTTAATGAAGCGAAGGATCATATAGCTGAAGCTGAAGAAGAATTGAAGAAGAAAAGGAACGTGAGGAAGCAGAGAAAAAAGAACGTTATGCTGAAAAGCTAAAACGGCGTGCCGAAATCAGAGGGGATGAAGTTGAAATCTCTCGCGGTGGTCGTGAATGGGGAACCCCTTGGGGTGCCTTGGTAACGTCGGTGTCAGGAAAAGAGAATTACGACTTTTCTGTTTCTCTCTATGATCTTTCTAAGGAAATTCTTACAATCAACTGTTCGCCGGGTGACGTGATCGCTTGGGGTCAAAAGAACTTTCGCAATGCTCGTCGAACACTCCATGTGCGTCGAAAGGTGTGCGACGATTGGTCTTTGTGTTCGATGTGATTTTCAAAAAAAAAAAATAACGAATCAGAACGTCCGCTTGTTGGATTTCTGATTCGTTACTCTTATAGGGCAGTGTGTTTGCCAGAAAAAAAAGAAGGAGCAAGTGAAATGAGTGACAACAACAGTGAAGCGAGTGAGAAAACAACAACCACTGTTCTCGTGGGAAATCCCACAGAAGGTGTTGTTCTGAAACGCAAACCGAAGAAATATCTGGATGCAAGATGGCTTTGCGAAACGGCAAAGCTTGCTCAGAAATACAACACCAAGATCATTTTCGACAAAGATGGTCGTGTGTTCGGTATTCCGTCCGATTGTGGGGGCAGTTCTGCCATTTTCTATCCGCCAAACAAAGAGTGGTGCGATTATGTTCTGTCTTTGTTTCCGGAAGGTGCTATTTTTTCTGGAGAACAATTGTTTTCAGATCGCGAAAGCAACCTCACAATGAAAACCTACGCCAACCTTGTTTTACCGGAAGATGGTGGCAAGTGTTGGGTTGACGAAATCAAAGGTGTGGTTCATGTCGAAACCGATAGGGTAAAGATCAAGAGTGGTGTTCTGTGTGCCTGTGATTTCACACTGGAACTTCGTGTTCCGGATGTTATCGATGATCTCGACTTCTCCGAACTCTTTGAAAAGAAGGAGATCGAGATTCTTTTGGCATGTGTTTCAAAGAACGAATCTTCACCGTCTAATTCACAAATGACACGCATCAATCACACTGTGATCGACAAGAAAACGGCGTTGTACGCAACAAATCGCTATTCGCTCGTTTGCCGCTTCTGTGATAAGATTCAGGAAGGCTTTACACTCAATCCGAACTTTGTAGATATCTTTCGTGTTCGTGGTTATACGCAGATAGGTGAACAAAAAAACGAAAAGGAAGTTGATCGCAGGATTCAAACGTTCAAAATGGATGACGGTTGTGTCATCGTTGAAGTTACTCCCGCAACAGAGAATATAAATGTTGAGTTTGTCGTCACGGGAGCAAAAAACAACACACCCGATTGCATCGTCAAACAAGAAAGCCTCAGTGAAGTATTCAGTGTTTGTTCACGGCTCGGTTTGTTTTCAACAAACATGCCAGTTGCCGTTCAGATAAAGAACGGAAAATGTTCCGTGATGCACAGTGGCGCTGAGGTTGCCAGTTTCGATATTGAGTGCGATGCACCGGAGGATGATGTTTACGTGTTCAAGCCTGCGTTGCTCGAACCCGCCATCAAGATCGGGGCAGACTTAACCTTTTCAAAAAACAAACCGATGGTTGTCTCGAATGACAAGATCGTGTTTGTGGCAATGCCTCTGAGAATTGAAGAATGATCTTCTTTTGTTGAATGACACGTAGAGGAAAGACACACGGTTTACCGTTTTGTAAACCGTGTGTCTATCTGTCTATGATAATGAAAGAAAGGAAGATTGTGATGGCCGCAGAAGAAATGATCGGTGAGCTTTTTTCGACCGCTTTCCGGTTTGACGATGTGGAGGCGGTGGCGAATGAGAATGCCGAATCCATGAATGCCGCGTTTGTTAGGCCGGCATTCTTTGATGTGTCCAGTGTCATGTATCGCTTTCTGTATGCCAAAGCCGATGAATACTGCCGTTTGGCTGGAGACAGCGACACACTTCTTGTCTGTTATGTGTGTTGCGATATCATTTCTGATATTTCAGATGCGTGTTCAACACTCGGCTGCGCACCGATTTTGTGTTTTGACAGTGTTCATAGCTTCCGTAAAGAGATCATCTTCCCTGAATACAAAAGCGGTCGCCGGAGTTCTTTAAAAACGGAACAGACAGAACGGGTGTTGTCGTTAAGAGGCAGTGTTGTAACCATGTTGCGCACATATTTCTGTCCGGCCATGAACTTGCAGTACTTTTGTTTGTGGGGATATGAGAGCGATGACATCATTGCTTGGTTTGTCAGATCACTCAAAGAACCGCGTGATGTTTTGGGCACATGTCCGTTTAAAGAATCTGTTGTGATTGTTTCGAGCGATCATGATTTGCACCAGTTGATTTTCGACGATGTGTATCTGGGTGATGTTTCCACTGGCATTCTGTGTTCTTCCGCAATGATTGAAAAACACACCGGTATTCACCCGCGAGATGTGGTTGCAGCTAAATGTGTTGGAGGTTGTGCGTCTGATGCGATTCCGGGTGTTCCGGGGTGTGGTGAAAAGACAGTTATGCAGTTTCTCTCTAGTCGAAATTTCGACGTGAAGTTGAAAAAAGCCAGAGAGAATCTGAACAGTTTTGACGGCGAACGCATATTGCAGCGAAACCTCAAGTTGATCCGGCTGCCGTTGTGCGTTCCTGAGTTGGATTTGGTTGTGCCGCACATGCGAATAAACAAACGGGTTTGGCCAAACAAGGGTATTCCGGATGTTCTCGCGAAACATCTTGTGGACATAGGTGTCAGAGAAGAACGACTGCCGTACTTTGGTGATGTTCGCAAGCCAAAGTCACAGGGTGTTATACCGACGTGCGAATGGAGAAAGAAGGAGTCAAACGACCAATGAAGACCTTAGATAAGATAATCTTGCGTGATGTTCTCAGTCATGAACAAACCGAAGTCGATGTTGCAAAAGGGGTCACTGTTTTCACAGGATCGTCTGACAGTGGAAAGTCTTCCATTATCCGCGGTTTATATCAGTTGTTTGAAAACAAACCGGCTGGTATCGATCTGCTTAGACATCAGGCAAAACGCGGCTCTTGTTCGGAAGTGATCGTTGTGGGAACAGACGACGATGGCGAACCTTTTAGGATAGAACGCATTCGTGGAAAATCTCGCAATGAGTACACCGTGAATGGCGAAACTCTGAAAGCGTTCGGTCTTGATACGCCTCAAGAGGTGAAAAAGATTGCGAATCTGTCAGAGCATGCGTTTAGGATGCAATCTGACGGGCATTTCCTGTTGAGTGCTACGGGTGGTGAGGTTGCCCGCGTGATTGGTCATACCGTAGGGTTGCATCAGATTGACACAGCGTTCGAAAAAGTACGGAAGCATAAGAGCAAAAACGACGAAGAACTTAGGATCGCGCAGAGTGACCTAAAACGCGAGTCTGACGCGCTCGACGGTTATGAGGGATTGGACAAGGCTGTTTCCTCCGCAAACGCGCTTGAGGCCGCTGCGCTTGAATTTGACACGCTTGAAGAGCGATATACCATTGCGCACGGCAAACAATCACTAATCGGTTCCATTCCTGAATATGTTTCCACAATTTCGGCAGAAAATTCGTTGTCTGTTCTGTCGGGTTGTCTCGAAGCATATGAGTTGGCTGAATCACGCTTCACGAGGTGTGATGAACTGTTGCGTGCCGTGTCTTGCATACGGTCTGTAGAAAACACAAATGGTCTCGAAGAGGTTGTTCGCACATTTGGGGTTGTTTTCTCAGATCACAAGTCGCTCGACGAATCATATCTTTTCGCGCATAACAAAGCGGCACAATTGAGAGGGATTCCCGATGTACGAGCAGAAATGATGCGAACACGTAACCGAATGCTTGCTCTGGAAAAGGTTGACGCTTGTGTTTTTGGAATAGAACTTTCACTTTCGCAGATGTGTGAGTTTTCTTCCGTATTGAACAGCACACACGTCATCGAGGAAAAAGTCATTACAGATGTTGACTCGTTGACAAGCTCGTTCGTTACTCTAACAGGGGATATCGAAGTTTTGAACGAGAGGAAGCGAGAATGCAAAAGGTTGATGGAGAATCTCCTGTCTTTGAAAAAAACGCTTTCCGACGGCGACAACGCGGAACATGAATTGTCCGCTGAGATAGACGAGTACAGACTGATCAATCCTGTTTGCCCGGAGTGCGGTGCTGAACAGGAGCATTGGAAGTAAACAAACAGAAAGGACAAAACCACCATGTCACAAGAAAACACACAGAGTTATTCAGAACTGCAACGGCGTTTGGTTGTTATTCATGAACGCAACCGAAGCAACCGCGAACGGTATGAAACAATAATGAAAGAATGTGAAGAGAAATTTGGCGTCAAAAGCGTTGCCGAACTGAATGCCTTGGTTGAAAAGCTTGACAAAGAGCGTTCAGAAAAGCTTGAAGAGCGCGACAGGCTTGCCGCTCAGGCTGAAATCGAGTTGTCTGCGGTGGAACACAAGCTCGGCATTGTGCGTTAGCACACACCACAACACACAGAAGGAACTTCATCATGGATGCAAACTGTTCCGTTTCTACGGAAAAAGAAAAGATTGCCGTTGCGGCGTTTGTTGGGGATATCCACTACAGGACATCCACACCGGAATACCGCATCGAAAAGAGCGATTTTCACAAAGTCATAAACAACAAGCTTCGTGAGATGTTCGGGAAAATAGAATCGTTTGAGGCATACACGCACATCCCTATCTTTGTTGCGGGTGATATGTTCGACAAAGCACGCGATTTCTTATCTTTTTGGAATCTTGCCGGCGCTTTGCAAGAGTATGATTACCCCGGCACGATTTATGTTGTTCCCGGTCAACACGATCAGTTTCACCACAATCAAAACGACACCTGTACATCCCTCAATGCGTTAAGCGAATATCGCCCTTGCAATATCCAAATCCTGTCCGGAACACCACTTGAACGTGTGATAAAAGCTCCCGGTGGATGGAATTTCTTCGGTTGCGGATGGGGCGAAGAATATCTTGAAGCCCCTGAAGGAGACAAGAACGTTCTCATAACACATCGTTCTCTATGGCACAACAAACCCATCTATCCCGGTCAGACCGAAGGCAATGTGGTTGTTGAGACGCTTCGGATGAAGCAGAAGGGATATTGCTATGCCTTTAGCGGCGACAACCATAAAGCATTCGATGTGAAAATGAACGGTGTTTCTCTTTTCAATCTTGGTGCATTCACGCGCAACAATGTTGATCTGGCAAAACAACAGCCCCGTTTCTGTGTGCTTTTCGACGATGGTTCCGTGGAATCCTTTTCAGTCGGCGAAAGGGATGTGTTTGAAATGGAACGATCCGATGACGACAAAGAACGTGCTGAAAAACAAGACGAGTTTAGTTCTGCTTTGGCTGGCGGTTTTGCCCACACCGCCACTTTCAAGCAGAAGCTTGAAGAGATTGTTGCTGTGGGTGAATGCGGCGAGTTGAAACTGAACGAAGAGCAGCGTTCGTTGCTCCGTGATGTGGTGAACGAAATCGACTGACGATAAAGGTGGCGCGTTGTGCAAAAAAAAAGGAGAACAACAAAATGACGTATGAAATTGTAGAAAAGGAGCCGTTTTCCAGAATCCCAAGAGTTGGCGAATTCTGGAAATTTGCCGATGCCGATGTCGTGTTTCTAAGGATACATGATGAACAAGGGCGCAAGCTTGTGCCGAAAGCAGCAAAGGATGTGTTCTTCTCATTTGACATAAAAAATTTGTGTGTTTACAACACAGATCTAAAAAATCTTGGCGGTATTGTTATTCTTCAGCCTGCCGGTGGTGTGTTGCGGTTGGAACCCCTGTAACGAGAAAACGAAAGGTAAAATTATGTTTGCAAAACTTTTTGGCCCCAGTGACGATCAGGTGTTGGTGACGCTCGATAGCGATGACAAAACGAAAAAACCGACAATCAGAATTTCCTTTGTTCCAAAGGATATTCCTCAAGCTGGCGTCTGTGTGTTGCGAATCACGTTTCCAGATAGCCCAAACGGATGGAAACAGGCAGAACAAACCCTCGAAGCGATTACGGAAGAAACTGCGCGGTCAGTTGTGGCTATTGTAATGAAGGATGTTGCCCCTAGACTCGAACTTCCCGAGGAAGAAACCGCGAAAGTGGATGAAGAATAGAACTCGAAACGATTTCCGTCAAGTGACGGTGTGCGCCGATTGTCGGGTGTAGAAGTTTCAACCGTTAATGGAAAAAAAAGCACGCTGTCGTTTCTTATGAAGCTTTAAACGACAGTCGCACATTATTTTCAACTACCATGAAGGAAAGGGATGTGGACAATGAGCGATCACAAACAGAGGTATGTTTTGCATCTTGAGGATGTCGGTAAAGATTGCACCAACATCCGTTTTGATATCAGAAAGGTCGAGGTTGTGTTTGAAGGGGTTTTGCCGGGTTGTCTTAGTCGGGTTGTCAAAATCAAAGATTGCGGGACAGGAAAAATTACATATGTCTCGCCGGAAATGCTTTTTGACACAAAAAAGGCATGTAAAACGGAAGCACGCAGACAATTGAACGAACGAATCGCATCCTGTATGTCGGATATAAACAAAACGATGTTGTGTGTTGATGAAGCGAGACGTGTGCTTGCATCCATCATTTAAAAAAAAAGCAAAGAGGTGAATCGTGTGGAACATGTTGAAGATGAAAATTCGCTACCGTGTGCGCTACTGGTACAAAAAGCTTTGTTATGTTTTCGGTTTCTGTCCTGTGTGCGGGTGCGTGGTGAATTGGACAAGAAACGGAAGACCGATCTGTCCGAGTTGTGGCAAATGAAAGGCAATTTGATCATGAACGAACAAACCAAAAACATTGTGTCTCGCGTGAACAGTTTGATCGCCAAGCGTGCGCTAATTGAAGCTCGCAAAAAAGATGCCGAATTGCGGGTAAATCTTGCACGCAAGTTACAGGGTGACATCGATGTGGTTCAAAGCACCATACAGTATGTTGCTGCTCGCGTTCAGTCTGATTTCGGCAATTTCATCAGCACACTTGTGACAAAGGCCATTCATCATGTGTTCCCTCACAAACGCAAGGACAACTTTATCGTTACCTTCCGTGAAAATAGGGGCAAGACAGAATGCGAATTAAACATTGTCACCGAGAATGGTGCCGCCGCGCATCCCTTCCATTGTAGCGGTGGCGGTGTGTGGGATGTTAGCGCTTTCGCTCTTTTATGTTCCTGTCTGGTTCTTGAACAACCGGCAAAAAGCCGTTTTTTGTTTCTGGATGAACCATTCAAGAATCTTCACGGATGGCAAAAGCGTAAACGCGCCATTGAAATGCTTGGAAACACATGCAAAACGTTAGGTGTCGCAGCAATCATTGTTCATCAGGCAGATGACGGCGAAGACGAAAAAAGCGGATTGGATTCGCTTCTTTCCGATCCCCGCAACAAGGTGTATCTTGTTGAGCAACCCGAGTATGAACGTTCGATTGTGAAACAGATCGTATAATCTGAAACACAACGCAGAAAGTGAGGCTCCGAAGTGAAGCGTAGCGGAACGAAGGTAGACTCCACTGCCTTGTTGGCGTGTCCCTTTTGTGGATCGTCGGCACGGCTTGTTGGACAAGCAAGGTCGGCAAGCGTCTATTGCACCGGATGCTCGGCAAGGATGAAGGTCAACGTGGTTGACATCGTGATACTAGAACCGGCGACGGCGGTGGTTTCCGCGTGGTGGAATCGCCGTCACGCCAAC
>ENA-UPXM01004254-UPXM01004254.1-activated-sludge-metagenome-genome-assembly--contig:-NODE-4254-length-14827-cov-5.658949_pt1 | contig 14827 bp, 15 predicted proteins | sample MGYA00238178_ERZ772708 | MGnify/ENA primary metagenome ERZ772708 (study PRJEB29002, sample SAMN05720212) | activated sludge metagenome | isolation source: anaerobic digester from wastewater... | reverse complement strand
CGGCAACAACAGGAAGGTCGCCCACGGTACCAATAAGAGTGCCGGTGATATCGTTGAGACTGGTGAAGTGTTCCTGGGTGGTGATATGCTGCCACCAATCATAACCTGCCCTGCCTAAAAGCTGCCATTGCTGAGCAACAATTTTATTAAGGGCATTTTTGACCAGGCCAGTAAAATCGGCGGTAGTGGCCAAGTGCACATGATCAGGATGGAAGCCCCCATGCATTTCACGATCACCGGTCAACATCAAATACAGTTCACGGATACCAGAGAGTGGGGGCACGGATACGGCTTGGAGCTTTTCGGAGCGTTCGATACCAAAGAGGTCATCTACGGCTGCCTGGAGCTTATCGGCTTCATCGAACATGTGAGAAATACGGGGGGGTCCCTGGACGGTTTGGGCTGCCTGGAGTTCAGACAACATGGTACGGTGGGATTCGATGGAAGCTTCGAGCTCTTCAGTTGTGAAGATTTTGCCCTGGAAGGTAGAGCGGATTTGATCGGTTACGGGTTTGGGCAGGTGTGAGGCTGCTAAACTTGTTTCGAGCAAGTTTGAGCAAATTTTGAGCATGGCCTGGTTTACCTGCTGTTCTTGTTCAGAAGGTAAAGCAGGGGAGATATTCGGTTGTGGGGTAGGATCTTGCGATTGATTCATAGTGATTTCCTTTTTTCGTTGTAAAATTCCCTCTTCATTCCATGCCTGGAGTGCAGCTCGGAAGGCACCACCACGGGCAGGATTATAAACCAGGTCAAGCGAAAGCACTTTTGTAATTTCGGTTACTTGCTTGCCATTGGCTTTGAAGAGTACATCGGCAGAGAAGCCAATTTTAGGGGGTTTTTCAGATTTGAGAACTTCTTTGCCCAGGGTAGACAAAAGCTGGCCACCCTGGCCCAGGGGGTGAAGGGTGGCGGTGATGCCCTGAGCTTCAGGATCCCAGGCGGGGTCGACCACATGACCGGCCAGGTCCTTGAGGGAGTGTGGGATCCAGGAGTGGTCGATAAAGCAGGGAAGGTTATCCCAGAGTTGCAAGGATGCCTGAAGAACTTCAGGCGGGAAGGTCCACCCGTTGCCGATACCTGAAGTAATGCAGGTGATATGGAATTTGCCATTGGGCAGGGGATGGGCTTCGGCAGAGAGAAGGGCTTGGTGTTGGGTAAAATATGGTGGTTGTTCGTTCATAAACTTATCCTTTTTTTGATAAGCGGCTGTAGAGGGAGATTGCTTCGCAAGCTCGCAATGACAAATTTGCTGTGCATGGAGATTGTTTAGCTGGTAGGTGACCGTTCATGGCTGGTTATTGATGTTAAGAGGTTTTAATTTTCGGCTCGCCGGTGATCGGATCTACAATTTTTGAGGAAGGGGTAGTTGATACGGGGCTGGGCACCCGAGTATCTTTCCCGGTGCCCTGGGCCAGGATTTCGTCAATGTCGCCTGATTCACCGGCGAAGCGGTAAGTAATTCTGAGTAATTCGCGCCTGGAAATTAAGCCCATGTCGTAAAGGCGTTCAAAAGCGTTGAGAATGTTTACAGTTGAGATAGAATGCGAAACATTATCACGGGCTGAAATATCGGCACCGACAATTTGCAGTTCTGGGGTGGGTGATACGGCATAATCGACCTGGGCACGGCGGCTAATTACAACAGAGAGTAAATCGTATAAAAGCCAAGAAAAGAATTGCTGGCGCTGTTCGAAGCGGCGGAAGGTGGGGCCACCTGCAGCCTCGGCGGTGGTGCGGGTGGCTGATTCGGGCTCGGCTAGAAAGTGCATGGGAAGGCCAACAGCTGCGGCAATATATTTTTTGAGTGCCAGGCCATCGGCGGAAGCGTCCAGGGCTTCGAGCTTAGGAGAAATAACGGACCAGGTTTCGGAAGCGTCGGTAACAAGGACGGAACCTGGGGTAGGGGGGTTGGCTGCGAGGGTGACCTGGCGGGCTTTGCGGGCTTCTTCGGACACGAAGGAACCGGTGACCACATATAAAAAGGCGTTACGGAAGCGATTGAGGCGTACGCGATCTTCTAACCAGGCTGAATAACGCTTAAGCCAGGGGAGGATTGGGGATAGATCGGGCTCGCCCCACTGGGCCCCGGCGGGGCGGTTGATGGCATAATGAAGCACGACTTGAGGGAAGGACCCATCGGGAAGGGTAAAGTGGCGTGGGGGATGTAGGCGGGGTAGGTGTGAGATTCAAGTTCAGCGTCAGCTTTGGTGATAAAAAGCACGGGCTGTTCAATATCGTTTGGGCTGGAAACAATTTGATCAATGTTTGCTGCGGGCAGGGAGCGAACAAAAGTCATGCCTGTTTTGTCGGTATTGAGCAAAATAAATAAGTTCCCAGTGCGGGTGAGTTCATCACAGAGTTCAACTACGCGTGAGCTCATGCGGTTGAGGGGGTGCTGCCAAAAGGCATCAATAAAATTTTTAGTTTTGGGATCGGAGCATTTGATATCGAAGCCCGAACCGACCACATATTGGGAAGTAAGCTCTACAATTCGCCTGGCCAGGGGTGAATCTCGCCAGGCTTCGAAGCATTGCTGGAAAACATCATAACGGTTATACTCGAGGCGGTCGCGGTCGGTTTCGTCAAAGCGGCGGGACCCAATAAAGAAAGTATTGTCATTTTCGACCACTTTAAAAGCTTCCCTGGTGGAATTAGTGGCTGAATTAGAGAAAAGTAACTTGAAGAATTGAGAGAAGCGATTTGGCATGAGTATTAACCCTTAAATTTAGAGAAATTACCTTTGTGGATAAGCCAAGAGGGCATAAGCGACTGCCCTGGGGCCTGGGCGGGGGACGGGGGACGGGGGTCTTCAGCTTTTAGCTGGGTGCGGTGAACAGGATTTTTATTATTGCCCTGCCCTGGCTGCTGAAATTTGCCACCAGTGCAGGGTAGATCGTCCAGGGGGCAGGTTACGGGTTTGAGATTAGAAGCCCCATGGATAAATTCGAGTAACTGGGAAGTTGTGCCATTAAATCGGTTGTAGTCCATGTAATAGAGGGCGGGGGCGCCGATGGACGGGCCGCGCTGGGTGGTTTGATGGATAAGCCAGGTATTAACACCGATGGGGAGCAAGGGGGGTGGATCTTTTTCTGGGGTATAGAGTGGGAAGGGCAGGGAAACTTTATACTGAGCAAGCCACCAGAGGACGGGGGGCAGGGCTGCAACATTGAGGAAGCGATTCACCCAGAGGGCACGGGAATAAATAAAGGGGGTGCGATCGGTGCGGCGGTAGATGATATTGAGGGCATTAATGGTGGTTTGGGTGATTTTAGATAAAGTTAGGCCGTGGTCGAGCTCCAGGTCGAGGACCAGGGGGGTAATATCGAGGTTGGCATTGCCCAGGATGCGAAAGAAATTATCCATTTGGCGGGCTGCGTCTTCACCAGGGTAAAGAACATGGTAGGGGAAAATTACGCGATTGATGCGCTGGGCTTCAGAGAAATAGAAATTAAACCAGGGATCTTGATAACCCCAAGAGATACCGACACGGATACCAATAAATGATACAAAGGGGTCATGGGCTGCGATGGTATCGAAGTTTACGCGTTTTTTACCATCGGCTGAAGTGTTATAACGGGAAATATCAATGCCGAAAGGGAGCTGTGAATCATCCGAATCCTCGTCTCCAGGGAGTGCAAACACAGCCTGGTCGACGATCAGGGCAGCATCCTGAACAGGGTTTATTGCAGTGGCGGTCAAAGTCATTTTTTAAAATCCTTTCATCTCGTCAAGGGGATCCGTTGCGGGGACGATCGCCGCCGTACCGGGGGCAGACCAGGCTTGCCGGTCCAGGACGCCCAGCAGTGCAGCCGAGACGACCAGGTCGTCATGCACCAGTTCGCCCGAAGCCAGGTCGCGGGTGCCATCAGGGACACCCCAACAGATGCGTTTGTCGGGTCCGGTCTGGATCTCATACTGGCAGTGCGCTAACTGGTTGAAAAACAGCGCCTGCAATTCATTCAATGCATCGGGACCTTCTGCAGCGGGTGTGTGATCCTGCAGGCGACCGCTGTCGATCAATGCCAGGAACGCCCAGCCAAGGTCGGATTTGGTCTTACTGCTGAAGGTGAAGGGAATCACCCGCCCTCCCAGCACCTGGATGAGGAAGGAGGTCAGCCCCGCGCCCACGCCGGTTGCATCGCACACCAGGTAGCGGATCGACCAGTCGGCAGCCAGGCGCGTGATCTCACTGAACAGGCTGCTGTGCTTCACCCCCACCCACAACCGCCGGTGAACGATCCGGTAGGTCGGCAGGGGACAATCCGGGTTGACCATCGTCGTCAGATCCACCTGCGCAATCGTCAGTGCGGTGGCATCGCGAGCGCTCCTGACCCGCAAAATCTCGCCCAATCCGCCCCCTTCATCCTCGCCAGCCAGGTCCAGCGTCATGACGTACAACTGCCCGGGGCGGGCGGTCAAATGCGGTGGGTGCCCTCCTCGCAGCAAAGCCATCCGTTCGGGTGAGAACAGCCCGCCCTCGGCGTCGAGATCCTCGGAGAAATACTGGGTGCGCACCATGGGGTGATTGCGCCCCAACCGCCCCACCTGCTCGGCGACGAACCGGCCATAGGCGGGCACCTCGCGGGCGATAGTGGCGCAATCCAGCCGCCAGACGCGTTGGATGCCGTCCTGCCGCTGGACTTCCCGCGCCACGGCTTCCTCTCGCGCCAGCAGGGTATTCGCCGTCCAGGCGGTGCCCCACAAGACCCGCGTGGCATGCGTGGAGGCTGCCATCGGCGCGATTTCCTTATCGAATTTATCGGTGTGGATATCCTGGGCTTCATCGATCGAGAGCAGCAGATCAGCCGTCGCGCCGACGATATTAGACGTGGGCGATCCCGATAGAAACGTCAGTCGCGCCCCCTCCACCTGGTAAACATGCCCGTGATGCTTTTTCCAGCGGTCTTTGATGAGGAGGTTGGCGTTCAACACCGTCTCCAGCCGCGACATGGCATTGACAGCCTGCGGCTTCCACGTCGGGGAGACCTGCACCATCCCGCAACGCTGACACGAAAACAGCGTCAGCAGATAGGCTTGTAACTGCGCCTGGAGCTCGTTCTTACCCGACTGGCGCGGCAGGATCACCACGAAGGTCAGTCCCAGGTTCTCGATCACCGAGCGCACCACAGCCCGCGCCACATCGACCTGGTAGCTGCGCAACTGCAGTCCGCTGGTATAACTTGCAAAGTGAACCACGTCTCGAGCCAAAATCTGCAACCGGGGATCCAATTCAGCCAAGCTAACCTCCTAAAAAAGCCTTGATCAACGCCACCAGCGACATCAAGCCCGAGCTGCCCGATGCCAGCCCGGAAAAGAGTTTGAACTGCGTCACGCCCTCGGTGGCTGCCCGCAGGCGCATCTCATGGTCGCGCATGCCCTCCTCCAGCAGCGTCAGACGTTGGTGGAACAAATCGGTCTGGTACACCACCTTTGCCTCCAGCGATTGAATCTGCGCCGAGAGCAAGTCGGTGGCGTGCTTCATTTGCTCGGTCAACAAGGCATACAGCCTGTCATCCATGCGACCCCCGCTCTCCGGCGGTGGCGCCGCGCAGCTCTTCCAGGACGGCAGCCATGCTGCGGGTCAGCGCATCGCCCAAATCATCCGTCCCACCCGCCTGCAATTCCCGCTCTGCCTGGATCACCCGCGCCAGGCGGGTGACGCTCAATCCCAAAACCCGCAGCGCCTCCGCCAGGGCTTTGCTGTCATCAGCCTCCTGGCTGACGCGTTCAAAAAAGCGCCGCATCACCGTGCGCAGCATGCCGATCTCACCGCGCAGGGAATCGCCCAGGGCGCGGTCCAGGTCAGCCAGTTCGGCGCGGGTAAAGTGGCCGCTGTAAAAGTCAGACGGGTCGCCAGCTTGTGCTTTTCTCGTCATCAGGTAAAAAAACCTCCAGGTCTAAAAGATCTTCCGGTTGGAAGAGAACGGTCCGGGCGCCTCGCAAAGCGCTATAAAGGGGAAGGGTCAGGGCTTAGATCACCCGGGCCGTTCAAAAATAGAACATTTGTTCTGTTATGGTGATATGATAGCAGGAATCAGGGGGGATTTCAATCCGTCAAAAGCGGCGAGTTTTAGGGGAATTCTTGCCGCTTGCGGCAAAAAACGGCGAAACGCTCGCCGTCGGGGGATGGTTTACGCAGGAATTTATGCTTGCGTTATTAATTTGGAACTGGGATTTTTCAAAGCGAAACGCTGGTCATCATGGGTATAGCTTTGTTGTCATTGCGAGGGAGTGTGGCAACCAAATCTATCTCTTTGGCAGCCACCCTCCCTGAGGGCTTGGATGGGTCTACTCTGCTGGGCAGGCGGTATTTCATCAACCACTACCCCCTGTTGAGATTGCTTCGCTTCGCTCGCAATGACCGTACCCGCTATACTGCGATTCCAATAACAAAACTCGGGGTTACGCCGGTTCCTCCGCGCTGGAATCGTCACCGTTATCCTCAATATCGGCTTCATCTTCCTCGCCAAACGCCATGGTCTCTTCTAACGTTGGAATCGGGATGTCTTCATCATCCTCCCACGCCATGGAATCGACAATCAATTCCTGGACGTCCTCATCGTCTGCATCAGCCACGCTGCCCCCGGCGTCCAGCTCACCGGGCAGTGTCGCCATCTCCTGGATATAAGCCGTGTAAAAACAGACCATTTTTGCGCAATTTTCAAACGACAGGCGCTCGTTGACGGCGTGCACACTCTGCACACTGGCTCGGTCAAGGACAACCGGTGAAAACCGGAATGCGTTATCGGTCACCGAAGCATAATGGCGAGAATCGGTGCCGCCAATCACCAGGAAGGGCGCCGTCAGCGCACCCGGGAAGACCTCCCGCGCCAGCCGTGATAACCGCAGAAAATACGGCGATTCAACATCAGCTACCGGGGATGGGTCCCATCCCGAAGAGCCGGCGAGGACTTCGCCAGCATAGGGCAGTACGCTCACCCGCTTATCGTTGATGCGCTCCAGCACCATTTTGTATACACTCGCCAGGTCATCTCCGGGCAGCAGGCGAAAGTTAACCACAGCCTCAGCCTTTGACGGCAAAACATTATCCTTGACGCCGGCATGGATAATGGTCGGCGCGGTGGTAGTGCGGATGCTGGCATTCATCAGGTTCGACCGCGACAGCTCCTTTTTCAGGCGCCCGCCAAACAGCCAGGTGTTGGCAAAAGCCATGCGCTGGAAAAAGGGCAGCACAGTCCCGATATAGCTCATCAAAAATTCAACCACCTCCAGGCGCGCCGGCATCGGTTGCGCTTCCAGCCTGGCGATGGCTTGCGAAAGAATGCCGATCGCGGTCGGTGTAGCAGGCATCGAAGAATGTCCGCCGTCCTGGGTCACGCTCAGGCGCAGGCTCAGGTATCCCTTTTCCGAGATGCCGATCATCGCCAGCAGCGCGTCAACCCCCGGCAAAAGCCCTTCATAAACCGAACCGCCTTCATCCAGCAAACAACCCAGCGTCACCCCGCGTTCTTCAAGCAGGGCGGCAATCGCAACCGCGCCGTTCTTGCCGCTGACTTCCTCATCATGCCCAAAGCCCAGGTAAACGGTGCGTTCCGGTTCAAAGCCCTGCTTCAGCAGGTATTCCACGGCTTCCAAAATGCCGATCACACCGCTTTTAATGTCCAGCGTGCCCCGTCCCCACACATAGCCGTCAGCCAGCTCGCCACTGAAGGGCGGGTGCTCCCAGGCGGGATCGTCCTCATCAGCCGGAACCACATCCAAGTGCGAAATCAGCATAATCGGCTGCAGATCGGGTTTGCTCCCCTTCCAGGTGTACAGCAAGCTGAGGTTATTGACCGTCTCCAATTTAAGGTGCGTGTGAACCAGCGGGTAAAGCGTCTTAAACAGGCGATGAAGCCCATAGAAGGCATTTTCATCAATTTTTTTCGGGTCATCATAGGAAATCGTGCGGTACTGCACCGCCAAACCCAGGCGTTCAGCGATCGATTTGCCGTCAAAATAAGGAAAATCGCGCGGCTTAACCTTCTTTTGCGGAGGGGAATACAGCGCCGTCTTTAAAATAACAAAGCCAACCAGGAAAAACAACACCACGACTAGCCCAATCGCCGCAGAGATTAACAGGGTTATCAAGTTCATCGTGTGCTCCTTTCAGTTTATATGGTGATAATCGAGGATAATCGATCCAGGTGATACCAACAGGCGTTCAGCACGCTGATCAAATCCTAAGAAAAGATTGGTTTTCAGGCATGTCAGGCGCTTGATGATGGTCATTATATCATCAGGATGGATTTTTCAATGAATAAATTTTTGCAGATTTTCTAAAGCCGCCTGGCTTTCAAGCGCCCGCCCGGGAATAAACACGATCACCTGCTCATCGTCCTGGAAGACCAGGATGAAATCATTGCCGCTGTTGAAGGTCCGGGTTAATTTTTCCTGGGGAAGATTAACGCTTTGGTCGCCGATTGTCATCATCAAGTACGATTCAAAAAAGTTCAACCGGCGTGTTAAACGCAGGTGCGATTCGCTCTCATAAGCCTTATTGAGTTGCCTGGGAACCAGAAAACCAACGTACAGCAGGCAAGTCAGGCCAGCCGCCAGTAGAAAGGGCGCCAGGCCCCGTAAGGTCTCACCGGCAAGCCCGGGAAAGATCAGCGCCACCCCGGAGGCAAGCATAATGAAGGCGACCATCGCGGCCAGGGCAATAAACCCGGGCGACTTTCGCGAGATAATGCGCGCCGCCCGTACATAATCCCTTTTTTCAGGCGTGTATTCAATGCTGAAAATTGATTCCATCGGTTTCTCCAATCTCAGCCCAATTCTACCATTTTGCGCCCTTTCTGTCAGTTAGCAGACCGATTGGATTTGAAATTAGCCCGGTTTATGAGATAATCAAACCACACCCATCACCAGGAAGCACGCCATGACCTCAATCCAGGCTTACCCACCCACCAAACGCCCCGAACTGCATCTGATCTACGCATCCGATCAACTGCCCATTCCCGACGAGGCGGCGTTACAGCGCTGTCTGGACGCTGAGGGCGCCTGCAACCTCACCTGGGTTCAACAAGACCCCAGCAAGAGCATCGGTCGGGCAAGCCTGGATGGTCACGAGCTTTTGATCGCAGGTCTGCCAATCCCCCTGCCCCCTGAAGTGATCGATCACACCGTGATGGTTTCGCCCTGGCAGGCGCAGACCAAAGCCGCCATGCGCCAGCATCGCGCCCATATCAGCCTGGTTTATCACCGGGGGCATCACGACCCCATCGAAGCGATGATCGCCATCTATCGCCTGGCATGCGCCTTTGCCAATGAAGACCTCCTGGGCATCGTCAACACCAATGCCTGGACCGCCCATCCCCCGGCAGACTTCTTGAAGCCTGCCAGCATCGCCAGCTTCCGCGAGTCAATCCCCTACAACCTGTGGTTCGGGTATGTGCGTTTCTTCACCGATGACCCGGGTTACTGGCTGGTGACCAAAGGTCACCACATCTTCGATGTCCCCGACCTGGCTTATCACGTCCAACCCGCCGAAAGTTCGGATGACATCATCCGCTTATTCATCAACGTGTTTCATTATCTATACGAAGAGGATGTGTTTGTCACCGCAGGGGATACCCTCGAGGTTGGCACATCGGGACAGCAATTGAAGTTCGCAGAGGTCACCGAATGGGAGGAGGTGCTGATGGGACCCTCCGGAACCCTGGTTATCGAGAAAAACGAAGCTTAGTTTGCCTCCCAGGAAAAATCCAGCACGAACCGGTACTGCAAGTCACCTTCAACTGCTTCCGGGATAAATTGCCGCAGCCAGGCGACGGCATCCTCGCCCGAAATGCCGAAGACGGTCTTCGCCAGGCAGGCTGCCAGGATGCCCGTCCTCCCAACGCCCGCATGGCAGTGAATCGCGATCGTCCGCCCCGCTTCAGCCGCAGCCAGGGTCGCTTTAAGCGCCAATTTCAAAACCTCGGGTTGGAAGACGTTAAAATCTGGCGCTGGCGCGTGGATCACATCATATCCAAGCTGCCGATAATGCCCCAGCAGGTCCTGCCCCAACAGGCGTTGCAATTCCTCCGTCTCATTGAGCACCACGACAGTGTCCACCCCGTGCCGCTCATAAGCCGGTAAAACCCGCCCCCGCGGGTCAAACAAAGGGCTGAAGGGCAGCGGACTGCGGTACACAGTCCCTGCCAGTCCATAGGGAAGTCGGGTTAAACCGGAAAACAGCAATGATCGCATCAAACCTTCTTTCCAATCGCCAAAAAGCAGCAATCCGGTTTAAAAACCGGAAATATGTCAGTCATTATACGTTAAGAATCACTGGCAATAAATAATCCATGTGGTATAATTCCGCTGGATTTAATCCAAGTGTACCTTTGGGCACTGGAAGATCGCCTACCAGTCGGATCTTCCCCTGTCCAACTTAGACCAAATAATGATTAGGAGATGACTGATGAGAGTTAGAGTTGATGAAGATCTGTGCTTAGGCTGTGGTATTTGCGAAGGTCTGGCTCCCGAAGTTTTCAGCTTAGCCAATGAGCCCTTCGCCGAGGTCCTGCTTGACCCGATCCCGGAAGAGTATGAAGAGGTTGTGCGGGAAGCCGTGGAAGAATGCCCGGAAGAAGCCATCATTATCATTGAAGAGTAGTTACACAACGAACCAACGCTCAAACCGGAGGCTGTTTGAAAAAAGCAGCCTCTTTGGTTTTAATGTGGTGAATGGTGAGTGGTGAGTGGTGAATAGTGAATGGTGAGTGGTGACCCAGCCTGAATCGTGTTTTCAGAGAAAATTAGGGAACAGGAAGCAGGAATCAGGAAGCAGGATTTGGACATGAGTGAATGGTTGTCCTGTGGTTAATTTCCATTCTAAGCTCTAAGCACTAAGTTCCAAGCTCTAAACTCCAAGCTCTAAGTTCTAAGTTCTATCGGCTACTCAGCTTTCATCGCACAGCGAGTGAGATCATATCTCTGGCCGGAATAACCCCAAAGCCACGGCGCGAGCGACCAACTGCTGGATATTTTGCGCATCCAGCCGCACCTTCATGCTGGCCACATAACCGCGCACCGTACGTGGACGCAAGCCCAACTTCAGCGCGATCTCAGCCGTGGTCAGACCGTCACCCAGCAACACCAGCACCTGGTATTCGCGACGGCTGAGTTTGGGTAGATCTTCCGTCTGCAGCGATGCACTGTTCGTCACGACCACCACTGCACCCTGCTGCCGGGCATAGAGCGGACCCGGCTCGCCAGGCAGGTAAGCCTCCCAATCGCCACGATTGATCGCGTGGACAATGCGTTCAGCCGGCGCGTCCACCTCCAAAACACCGAAGGCGTCCGGTGTTTTAAAGATCAAAACTCTTGTCATATCAACATCCTTCCGAGCAGCATGCACAACAGCTCAATGGTAATTAGAACATATGTTCTAATTTTAATCAATTAACGGATCATTTGTCAAGGGGTTAAAGCTTAAGAAATCGCAGCCTCTTTGCTGACCTGGTATTTCTTCAACCGGCGGAAAGCCAGCACAGCCAGCAAGCCGATCACCGCGCCGAATGTCCAGGGCGCCCTCGGGCCGATCCGATCGCTGACCAGGCCGCCCAACACCGGGCTGATCCCTGCTGCCACATTCCAGGTCAGGCCGTACAGGCTCATATAGCGCCCGCGCTTATCGACCGGCGCCAGGTTTGCGGCATATGCGCTGGAGCGCGGCACCACCACCAGTTCCCCTACGGTCATAATCACCATGGCCAGCCAGAATCCCCAAAAGCGGTTCGAAAGCACAATGGTCAACGGCGCAAAAACATAAAAGACGGTGCCCCAGGTCATCACCTGCACATCGGGATATTTCTTCATCATCCGCGTCACCAGCACCTGGAAGAAGACCACCATCAGGGCATTGGTTGTTGGCAACCAGCCATACACCTGTTCGCTGATGCCATATTGCGTCTTTAAATAGACCGAGAAGAGCACCCAAATCATCGATGCGGTCATGTGCAGCAGGGTGAACGCGCCCACCAGTCCCATAAACGGCCGGTCCTGTAGAGCCGTCCAGTAGCCGCGCAGTTGACCCAGCAAGTTAGATTTTTCCGTCGCAACCCCTTCAGGCAGCGTTTCGCGGGCGAAGAACAGCAGCGCCAGCCCGTAAGCGATCAATCCCGCGCCTGCGCCATACATCCCAAATCGATACGAGCGGGCAAGAACAAACCCGCCCAGCGCCGGCCCTGCCGCCACACCAACATTGTGCGCCATGCGGAGCAGGGCATAGGCATCGGCGCGTTTTTCCATGGGAATCATGTCTGCCAGCATGGCATCCGTGCCCACATTGTATAAGGGTCCAAACATCCCACTGGATCCCAGGATGAGTGCAAACGCGGCATAGGTATTGGCGCGGCTGAGCAGAAAATATCCCATGCCTGCACCAAACAAACCGACCACCATCGCCCACTTGCGCCCCACCCGGTCGATCACCGGCCCCGCCAGGATTGCTGAAACCATCCCCGTACCGGCGTTGATCGTCATCAGGCTGGCTACCGTTGCCAGGGGCAGCGACAGGGTTTCACTGGCATAGATCATCAAAAACGGCCAGATCATCGTTGTCCCGATGGTGGAAAACATCATCCCAAAAAACATCAACCAGAATTGCCGGGGTGTATCAGCGAAATCGCTGCGTAGACGAGTCAACATGCGGGTTATTATAACTGCATTTGGCAGCAGGCATTAAAACTCGTTATTGACAAGATAGAAAAAAGAAAATGACGATAATTGATTCGTTCCAAGTTCTAAGCTCTAAACTCTAAACCCTTCATTCTAAGGTCTAAGTTCTAAGCTCTACGTTCTAAGTTCTAAGCTCTACGTTCTAAGTTCTAAGTCCTACGCTCTAAGCTCTACGTTCTAAGTTCTACCAGCTACGCAGTCCTTAACGCACAGCAAGTGGGATCAGCAGGTCAAAACGGCCCATAATTGAAAGCCACCGCCAGCGCCAGAAAGATCACCGTCAGTGGAAAAACAATCGCCCACAGCCGCAGCACCCACTTGAGCCATTTATTATAGGGTATCACCGTCAGGCTGAGCACAATCAGCAGCAGGGCATTGGTCGGGTAAACCATGTTCGAGAAGCCGTCTCCAAAGGCATACGCGGTCACTGCAATCTGCCGGTTGACACCCACCAGGTCAGCCAGCGGCATGATCAACGGGATCACCATCAGCGCCTTGGCTGAACCCGAGCTGACAAACAGCTCCAGCACCAACGTCACCGCGTAGATCAACAACGCTGAAACCAGGGGGCTCGTGCCTGAAAAACGCCCGGAGGCAACATACAACATGGTGTCCAGAATACCGCCAGAAGAGATGATCAGCTTGATACTGGCAGCCATCATCAACAGTGGGATGGCGGGCGCGATGCCCAGAAATCCCTCCCAGGCTGCCTTCCAGCCGCCCTTGCCAATCCCGGCGATCAAGCCTGCCCCCACGCCGCCCACCAGGAATAACAACCCCGAAAGCGGCATCGCGAGGGCGTTCAGCCCTTCGATCCACGAGAATAACATCACCAGCACCAGAACCAGCCCAAAGCAAGCCGCCATGAAAATTGCTGCCCGCTTCAAGCGCGGATCATCCCGGTCCGCCACCAGGTCTTGATCTGCAGTGAGCCGCGGTTTTTCCTCGCGGTCCTCGAGGAATACCGGCGACCGGCGGGGATCCGCAGCCACCTTTTTTGCATGTCGGGTCAGAAATAGCGCCAAAAGCGCATATACAGCGAAAAACAAAACCACGCGCGGCGCCCAACCCGAGAACAAGGGCAGCCCAGCCAGTTGCTGCGCAATCCCGATCGTAAAGAAGTTAAACACCGCCATCGAAAAGCCCACATTTGTTGCCAGAGCCGACATTCCCAGCCCGGTGAGCGAATCCCAGCCCAGGGAATACGCCAGCACGATCATAATCGGCACCAGGGGCACCACCTCCTCCAGCAAGCCAAAAAACCCGCCCAGAGCCATGAAGAAAAAAGTCAGCACAAGCAGCAGGGTGTATTTTTTCTCGCCAAAGCGCCGCACGATCGCCGCCAAGGCGAAACTGAGAATGCCGCTACGCTCCATCACGGCGAAGGCTACACCCACCAGCAGGATGAAGACGATCACGCCCGCAATGGTGACCCCATCGGCAGAGAAGAACACCTCAACCGGGGCGGTGAACCAGCGCCAGACGGGTAGCCCAGGGTGGTCGGTGTAACTGAAGGAGTCCGGGGCAATCACCATGCCGCGGCCGGGTTCTTCAACCCTTACATACTGCCCCGAGGGGATCACCCAGGTGAGGATCCCGGAAAGCATCATGAGAGCAAAGATAATCAACAGCGCCTGAAAAAAGGCTTTGGTACTGATTTGTACACCGGATTTCGATTCAGCCATGGGATTAATTCTCCTTGTTGCGGAATAAGCTTGGAGTATGTATAGAATTATAACGATAAATTGAAAAATGAATTGTTGGGAATGGTCTCCTGTAGAGGACGAGGAATTGGTTATGAAATTTAAAGAAGGATTGAGTCTTTCTGAATTAAGCCTTAAATTTTCAAGGACACAGAGCGCAATTCGATCTCGTTTAGTAAAACTTGGGACATATTTTCCTGTTTAAAGTGTATTCTGAATCTCATCAAAAAATAACTTATGTATTCGTTATTAATAATAACACTCTATGTAATTCTTATTTGATTTTTTCAGGGTTTATATTTGCAAAGCACTTATTGTGCCCGTCCCCGGTCACCCGTCTTCCGTCCGTCTATTTGCTTTTCTTTATCCTTTGCATCACCGCCCTCGCCATCCCCCTCAGTTCAGGCACCTTTGTCACCCACATCAACCCCACATAAACCATCACCCCCATCCCC
>ENA-UPXM01004248-UPXM01004248.1-activated-sludge-metagenome-genome-assembly--contig:-NODE-4248-length-14834-cov-5.887678_pt1 | contig 14834 bp, 14 predicted proteins | sample MGYA00238178_ERZ772708 | MGnify/ENA primary metagenome ERZ772708 (study PRJEB29002, sample SAMN05720212) | activated sludge metagenome | isolation source: anaerobic digester from wastewater... | reverse complement strand
CTAATATTTTCTCCCATGAAAGAGACCTTAGAAAAGAAAAAAAGACGGGCCTCCAGCATTGTCCGGCGGCTCAGGAAAACATACCCTGACGTTCGGTGCGCGCTTCACTTTTCGAACCCCTGGGAGCTTTTGGTGGCGACCATCCTTTCGGCCCAGTGTACCGACAAGCGAGTGAATAAAGTTACCCCGGTTCTGTTTAAAAAATATCCCAAGATTTCAGATTATGCCGGAGCACGGGTGGGGCAACTTGAATCCATCATCCGCTCCACCGGATTTTATAGAAATAAAGCAAAAAATATTATAAGAGCCGCCCGGGTAATTTTGGCGAAATTTGAAGGGGAGGTCCCGAGGACGATGGAATCGCTCATCACCATTCCTGGCGTGGGAAGAAAAACGGCAAATGTGGTGCTCGGAAATGCTTTTGGGATCCCGGGAATTTCGGTGGATACGCACATGATCCGGCTGAACCGTTTGCTGGGATTCACCCGCCACACAGATCCGGTAAAAATCGAATTCGATTTGATGCAGATTGTTCCCCGGAGAGACTGGACACTTTTCTCCAGTCTGGTCATTCGTCATGGACGGACGCGGTGTCCCGCGCGCCGGCCGGATTGTCCTCATTGTGAGATTGCACGGCAATGTGCCTCCGCGGGTAAAGATTCAGCCAGGATTTCCGAAACTTATGGGCAGGGAAAAGCGAGAGACAATTTTAGAAAAGGATCAAGAACGTCAATATGATAAAAAATCCTCCTTCGGGGCTGGTCCTGAAACCGGAAAGTTTTTTCCGTCGCAAACAGCGGCAAATACATTTTTACCTAAGCACCACTTTCCGGCTTCACTTTATTCATTTCCTGGTTTGCTTCGCGATCATTGCGGGGCACATGATGATGATGGACTCCCGGTTGCTCCAGCGGCTGGAATATGTGTTTCTTGACTTGTTTTACCGGCAACGCCCACCGATCACGCAGCATGCCGCGATCACCCATATTGATATGGCTGAAGACAGTCTCCATGTGATCGGGCGATGGCCGTGGCCTCGTCACAACCACGCGGCGCTGACCCATATTCTCCACGAGTGGGGAGCCCGGGCCGTTGTTTTTGACGTCATATTTAGTGAGCCAAGCACCAGCTTTGATGATGAATCTTTGGTCGAATCCCTGAAAGAATCGGGTCTGGTTTATTTACCTTCCGTTTTGGAAACCTTCAACAACCAAAAGGAGTGGATCCATTCTTTGCCCGAGTTCAAGATGTTGAGTAAAGGGACGGGTCATGTGAATGTCGTGCCAGATTCTGACGGGACGCTTCGACGAATTGTTCCTTATCTGGAATACAATAATGAAATCCATCCCTATATTGCCTTGCGGGTGGCCTATGACGCACTTGGGAAGCCGATGCCTCATCCGAAAAAGTTGCCTTTTCCGACGGATTCGGATGGAAACATGATGATTAACTGGGCCGGTAAATGGAGGGATACGTTTGACCATATCTCGTTTATTGATCTCATCAAAAGTTATGCCGCTTTAAAGTCGGGTGCGACACCGCTCATTACCCCCGACCGCATCAAGGGAAAAATTTGCGTGATCGGGCTGACCGCGGTCGGACTGACGGATATCAAAGCGAATCCTCTCGAAGAGGTTTACCCTGCCGTGGGTGTTCAGACCAATATCCTTAACAGTATCCTTACTAACCAGTTTGTTTATCCAGCTTCCAGAAAGGCGAACCTGATCTGCCTTTTGCTGGTTGGTTTTTTTGCTTCGCTTATTTTTATTTTTTCCAAGCAAATTCTTTCACTGATCATGGGACTGGCTTGGGGGTTTGTCTGGATTCTTTTCGCGTTTGTCATGTTTTCAACCCGGGGGATCTGGTTCTTTGCGCTGAACCCGTTATTGCTGATTTTTTCCCTATTTGTTTTTTCCGTTGTTTTTACATTAACGATTGGAAATAGGGAGCGGGAACGTCTGTTCACGCTCGCAACCCGCGACGGGCTTACCGGTCTTTATGTTATTCGCCATTTCCGGATGTTACTTAATGACGCGGTGATTGAAGCCCACAAGAAAAAGACAGAGTTGTCTGTGATCCTATTCGACATTGATTTCTTCAAAAAAGTTAATGATACTTTTGGCCACGCCGCCGGGGACGCTGTATTGAAAAGACTTGCCCAACTGATGAGGGAAGTGTTTCCGGAGGATACCAAAAAAAAGAAGAACCCTTATTCTCTCGGGCGTTACGGCGGGGAGGAGTTTATCATTTTAATCAGAAACTGTTCCTTGCTTGATGCCGCTTTTAATTTTGGGGAGAAGCTTCGCAAGCGGGTTGAGCAAGAGGTCTTTGTATTCGAAGGGAAGGAAATCCCTTTTACGCTTAGTCTGGGAGTTGCGACCTTGGGGCCGACTGAAACGGTTCCCGATTTAATGGTTCATCGTGCTGACGAAGCGTTGTACAGAGCTAAAACACAAGGGCGTAACCGAACTTGTATTGAAAAAGATGAAAAAGCAACATAGAAACGGTTTCGTAAACTTGTCTTCTTTTTCACGGCTTTCCGGGACGGAAAATCAGACGTAAGGTCAGGGGATCCAGAGTTTCCGGAGAAATTCACAAATCCCACGCCGAGCAGTTTTGGGAAGTCATTTCAGACCTGTTTCCTGGATAAGTCCGCGGCTACTTTCCAAGCTGGTTGTGCCGCAGGGCCATTCCCGCTATAATCGACCCGTCTTTCAGGTTTATAAGTTTCCCCGTGATGACACGCCAAGGAACGCACTCATGCTTATCAGAGTTAATGGCAAGGAAGAGCAGATTGATCAACCTCTGAGTCTCAAGGAGCTTGTTTTGAGGAAGGGCCTCCAACTTGACCGGATTGTGATAGAACATAATGGGGTGATTTTGCCGCGCTCATCCTGGGGTTCGGTACGTCTTACCGAGAAGGATACACTTGAAATTGTCAGTTTTGTCGGAGGAGGCTAAATGGAAGATCTGTTTAGAGTGGGGGGACGTGAATTTCAGAGTCGTCTTTTGCTTGGAACCGGAAAATTCGCGAACTACGCCGTTATGAAAAAGGCGATCGAAGAATCGGGTTCGGATATTGTTACCGTGGCCCTTCGGCGCGTTGATCCTGGTTCTCAGGCGGACAATATTTTGGATTTTATCCCCCCCCAATGTACTCTTATGACCAACACTTCCGGAGCCCGTGATGCTGACGAGGCGATCAGAATTGCCCGTCTTGCCAAGGCCGGGGGAGCGGGGAACTGGATTAAAATTGAAGTAGTGCAGGATAATAAATATCTTTTGCCGGAAAATCTTGAAACTCTGAAGGCGGTTGAAGTTCTTGTCAAGGAAGGGTTCGTGGTTCTCCCTTATATGAGTCCGGATCTTTCCATGGCGCGGCGCATGGAAGATGCCGGCGCGGCTGCCGTGATGCCGCTAGGCGCTCCGATCGGAAGTAACCGCGGTATCAAAACCCGTGAGCTTGTCGAGATCATGGTTCGTGAGATTAAAGTACCCGTTATTGTGGATGCGGGGATTGGCAGTCCGTCGCAGGCATGTGAATGTATGGAGATAGGATGCGCGGCAGTTTTAGTGAACACTGCGGTTGCCATTTCTGAAAATCCGGTGCAAATGGCTTCGGCTTTTAGAGATGCCGTGATGGCCGGGCGTCGTGCCTATTTGTCTGGGATACCGGAAAAGGGCGGACTGTCAGGAGTTGCTTCGTCACCTCTTACCGGTTTTTTGGGTGACGAAAAATAAGCAGGAGTCTTCATCTTTAATTGTGAAAATTTATGACTTTTTATAACACTCTTCAAGAAAGCGAGGCCTGTCTCCGGAATTTTGATGCTCACGAAATTTCCAGGGGATCTGTCATTCGGGCGGTTGAATCGGAATCTTGTTCGCCGGAAAGGCTTCTAACCCTTCTTTCTCCCAAAGCATCAGATGATCTCGAGTTGATGGCCCGCAAAGCCCACGAAATTACGTTGCGACAATTTGGCAGGGTTATTCAGCTTTACACGCCTCTTTATCTGTCCAATTTTTGCGACAATCAGTGTTCTTATTGTGGTTTTAACGCCCGAAATCGTGTCCCGCGAAAAACCCTGACCCTTGAAGAAATCGAGCGTGAAGCGGCTTATATTGCGTCTACGGGGCTGAAGCATATTCTCATTTTGACGGGAGGCTCCCGTCCTCATGCGCCGCTTTCCTATATCAAGTCTGCGGTTAGAGTTCTTAAAAAATATTTTAGTTCTATTTCGGCGGAGATCTATGCTCTGAGTGAAGGAGAGTATGCTGAACTCGCGGCCGAAGGTGTGGACGGTCTTACGATCTATCAGGAAACTTATCATGAAGCCGTTTACGACCGCGTGCATAAGGCGGGGCCTAAAAAAGATTTTCAATTTCGACTTGAAGCGCCGGAGCGGGCGGCCCGCGGCGCGTTCCGGAATGTTAATATCGGGGCTTTGCTCGGGTTAAGTGATTGGAGACGGGAATCTTTTTTTCTTGGAATGCATGCCGGGTATCTACAGGACCGTTTCCCGAACGTGGAAATTAGCGCGTCTGTCCCGCGTATTCGACCTCATGAAGGTGATTTTAGCGGGTTTGAGCAAGTGTCCGACCGTGACCTTGTTCAAATGATACTGGCCTTGAGACTGTTTTTGCCCCGACTTGGGATAACTCTTTCGACTCGTGAATCCCCCCGGTTGCGTGAAAATCTGATCCCGCTCGGAGTGACGCGTATGTCGGCGGGGTCGACCACAGAAGTGGGCGGGCACACGATCGCATGTCACGATGCAGAAGACGCTTCGCAATTTAAAATCGCGGATGAGCGAAATGTCGAGGAGATCAAAGCGATGCTCGTGGCCAGGGGCTATCAGCCGGTTCTAAAAGACTGGATGCGGTTATGAGTCAGAGTATTTTTGATAAAAATCTTCTGACCAAGCTCGGCCCGGATCGTTTTCAGAAGATTGCTTGCGCGAAGATCGGCATCGCTGGCGCCGGAGGATTGGGTTCGAATTGCGCCGTGACGCTGGTGAGGGCTGGATTCCGTAATTTTATGATAGCTGATTTTGATGAAGTTGATTTTACTAACTTGGATCGGCAGGCTTATTTTGAAGATCAGGTTGGAATGAAAAAAGTTGAGGCGCTTAAAATCAATCTTCTCAGAATCTCGAAAAATTTGCGGATGGATGTCTTCGATGTCAAACTGGATTCTTCCAATATCAGCCAGATTTTTTCGGGTTGTGACGTAATGGTTGAATGTCTGGACTGTCCCCAGATGAAAAGTCTTTTTGTTTCCGAGCTTTTACCGCTCGGGAAGTTGCTCGTGACGGCTTCGGGAATTGGAGGCGTGGGGGCAAATGATGAAATTCGCGTTCACCGGATCAAGGAAAATCTTGTGATCGTGGGTGATTTGAAGTCGGATGTCGAAAAGTCACCCGCGTTAGCCCCCCGGATTTGTATCGCGGCTGCCAAACAGGCAGATGTGGTGATGGAACATATTATGAACGGCAGGGTCTGATTTCTTCGCTCGGCCATCCCGGTTTGGTGCGAAGAGCTCTAAAAGATCGATACCATAAAGATTAATAAATGAACCGGCAGGACTGCCATTTGACACTCTCTTCGCCTTCGGGCAGAATGTCGGGCAGTGTATCCTTTTCTAGGCTACTTAAAATGGTCGAGTGGTTCGAAAAGATTGTATCGGGTTGCTTCGAGAAAAATCGGTAAGAGCGGAAGATCCGGAATGGTTTCCCATGAATTTGGAATGGAGGCAAAATGAACGTCGATATTGATAAGATCGCGCAACTCGCGAGGATTCACCTTACGCTCGAAGAAAAACCCGGGCTTGAAAAAGACCTCGAAGCCATTCTGGGCTATATCAGCAAACTTGACAGGCTTGATACCGAAAAAATCACGCCGACAAGCCACGTTCTCAATCTGGAAAATGTGTGCCGGAAGGATACCCCCGGTCTTTCGGATGCCGCCGAGAAGGCCATCGAGCATGCGCCATGCGCGGAGGGGCGTTTTTTTAAAGTTCCCAAAATTGTGCAGCGAGATTGAGGCTGGACTTTCGCCAGGGATCGGGCGGTCAGCGAAATTTCCGAAAACGTCCGGGATGAGAAGGAAGAAATGGATTTAACAAAACTTACCCTTAAAGAAGCAGTTGAATTCTCAAAAGAGAATGGTGTCCAGCCGATTCTGGATGCCTTTCAGAAACGCGCGGGATTACTGAACTCCAGGATCAACGCTTTTTTACGATGCGATTCACTCCTGGAAAAGATGTCGATTCCCGGCACTTCAGCCCTCTTGGCAGGAGTTCCCATTTCTATCAAGGACAATATTTGCATTGAGGGCCGGGAAGTGACTTGCGCCTCAAAAATTATGACGAAGCATGTTCCGCCTTATGATGCTACGGTGATTGAAAAACTCAAATCAGCGGGAGCCACCATTTTCCATCAGTGCAACATGGATGAGTTCGCGCTTGGATCTTCGTGTGAGACGTCAGCCTTCGGAGCTTGCCGTAACCCATGGGATTTCAATTGTGTTCCTGGCGGGTCAAGCGGCGGATCCGCGGCGGCCGTTGCGGCTGACATGACTGTGGCGGCGATTGGTTCGGACAGCGGAGGTTCCATTCGTCAGCCTGCCGCGCTGTGCGGAGTAGTGGGCGTGAAGCCGACCTACGGCCGCGTATCACGTTATGGGCTCATCGCCTTTGGCTCAAGTTTTGATCAGATTGGTCCCATTACAAAAACAGTTGAGGACGCGGCGATCTTGATGAACGTGATTAGTGGACATGATCCCAAAGATTCCACATCAGCGCCTGATGATGTGCCGGATTTTACTCAATCTCTCAAACGGCAGGTCAAGGGACTCAGGATCGGACTACCCACGGAATATTTTATTGAGGGCATTGATCCCGAAGTTGAAAAGGCCGTGCGTCAGGCGGGGGAAATTTACAAGCGACTTGGCGCGGAGATCAAAATCATTTCCCTCCCGCATACGGAATATTCCGTCGCGGTTTATTACATCGTGGCCGTGGCGGAGGCTAGCTCCAATCTCGGGCGTTTTGACGGAGTTGAATACGGACTCCGGGTACCTTCCAAAGATCTTCGGGAGATGTATTTTGAAACTCGTAACCAAGGTTTTGGCCAGGAGGCGAAGAGACGTATTTTGCTTGGAACGTTCGTCCTCTCCGCGGGTTATTACGACGCTTTTTATCTGAAAGGGCAGAAGGTCCGTACCCTGATCCGGCAGGATTTCGAAAAGGCTTTCAAGGAAGTTGACGTGATCCTTTCTCCGACGTCTCCCACGCCAGCGTTTAAAATAGGAGAAAGAACTGAAGACCCGATTGCCATGTATCTATCCGATATTTTTACCATACCGGCCAATCTTGCCGGAATTCCGGCAATGTCAGTTCCCTGTGGTTTTACGGCTGGTGGACTGCCGATCGGTCTTCAACTGATGGCGCGTCCCTTTGACGAAGCAACCCTTTTCCGTGCCGCCTATACTTTTGAGCAGGAGACCGGTGTCTACAAGAAGAAACCGAAGTTAGATTAAACCGATAGATTTTTCAACGGGGTTTGACAATGGTACGGGATGGTGAACGACTAACTTCGCGAAGATGGGCTTGAAGATGAGTTTGATAATGTCCATGGATCTGGATTGAACGGGTGAGTGTGCTTGAAATCCAACAGTGTATTGATTAAACTCCTTTCGTATGGAACCTGAAAAGGCGATTCACGAGATTGGCCGAATCTATGATGCCATTACCGACAAAAGTGTTCTGATCGGGTTTTTTCTTCAGACGGTCATCCAGTTTATTCCTTCCCAAAAGGCATACCTTTTTCTTGCGGGTCCCGATAAGCGGCTGTGGCTCGAAGAGGCGATTTTGGGCCCCAAAGAGGCTTCGCCCCAACTATTACAATCGGTTCAACAAGCCTTTGACAAGGGGAAGCCCTCTGTCCAAAAAGGAATGCTTTTTCTTCCCATGATTGCCCGCAACATGTCCATTGGAGTAGCGTGTTTTGAACGGGACGGGGATTTTACTCCGAAGGAATTGGAAATGGGGTTTGATTTTGTTTCTGAATTTTCAGGAGCTCTCAAAAATATTTTGCTTTTTGAAGAAAACATCAGGATGGAACGGCTCGCGGCCATCGGACAAACGATGGCAATGCTGGTTCATGAAATTAAAAACATCCTTCAGCTCGCAAAATTCTCCGACGAAATGATCCGGATGGGGATCCACGAGAAAAACGAAAAATTTCTTACCAGGGGGATTGAAAAACTCGGGAAAACCCTCAAGGACATGGATGGCTTTATAGGGGAGATTACGAGCCTGAGTAAAGACTACCAGCTCGAACCGGAAGTTGTGAGCATTCCCGCGCTGATCGAAGAATTAAAAAATGATCTTTCGGAAAGGGCGGAAGCTGTTTCGGTAAAACTGGAATTTTCCACGGAAGAAGATTTCCCTGAAGTGCAGGGAGATAGTAGGGCTCTCTATCGGGCGATTCTTAATCTTGTTAAAAATGCCTTTGAAGCTTTTAAGAATAAGCCCGACGCTTGTATCAAGGTTTTTGCGAGGTTGGTGGATTCGGAAAGATATGAAGTTTCGGTTCAGGATAATGGCGCTGGAATGCCGGACGAAGTGAAGGTTCGGCTTTTTGAAACGTTTTTTTCCACGAAAGGGAAACGAGGGACGGGACTGGGTCTGATGGTTGTTTCTCGCACAGTGAATATGCACCGGGGGACAGTGGCCGTGGAAAGTCAGCCGGGTGTCGGGACAAAATTCACCCTGACACTTCCCCGAATTTTTGAAAAGACAGAATAAATTTAAGAGACTGATTCTGAAGATTTCTGTTGGGTATTAAATGACTAGGGCCAGCGCTGTGACGTCGTCGTGTGGGTCTGTGTCGGCTGAAAAAGAGCGAACATCCGCGCAGATTTGCTCAAGATAAGCTTCCGCTGATTTGGCTCCCGCCTTAACACAGCGAGTCAGGCCTTCGATCGTATATTCTTTCCCGATCCTGTTTCGTGCTTCCGTAACGCCATCCGTGTAAAGGAAAAGGGCGTCGCCTTTTTCAAGTTTGATCGTGTTAAGAAAAAACGGAGCGTCTGGTACGAGTCCCAGAGGGACACTCTGAGTTCCTTTGAGGAGCTCGGTGGTACTGTTTGCGGCACGCCTCAGTAAAATGGGGGGATGTCCAGCGGACGCATACTGGATTGTACCAGTGGTTTTATCCACCATGAGGCAGACCATAGTGATGAACATACCGAAGAAACTTTGCTCGGACAGTTTTTTGTTGAGGCGCGTAAGAAGTTCAGCCGGATCTTTGGCGGAGGGAGCCAGAAAACGATATTCTGACATCGCTCTGACCATATACAAAGCAGCCGGGACACCCTTTCCTGATACATCGCCCAGGATAATTCCCAGGCGATCATTATCGAGAGTGACGGCATCATAAAAATCACCTCCGACATCGAACGCGGGCACGCTTTTGGCGTCGATGTCCAATCCATAGTTTCTGTTTTTTAGATCCGGAAGAAAATTTTGTTGAATTTCATGGGCGATTTTTAATGTCTGTTTCGCAGTTTCCTGTCTGACCATCTCGGCATGGAGTTTCGCGTTTTCGATCGCGACAGCCGCCTGGTGCGCGAAGGTTTCAAAAAGATCCAGGTCAGACGAACAAAAGCCTTTGCGGCCGACGGGATTAATGGCCTGAAGCACCCCGATGATCTTGTTCTTGGCTTTCAGAGGCACGCAAAGGATCGCTTTCGTGATGAATCCGGTGGATCGGTCAAAACGCTTCGCGAAACGGGGATCGTTCCGTACATCATTCACGACCAGAGGTTTTCCAGTTTTGGCGACCGAGCCGGCAATGCCTTCTCCCATTTTAACGCGAAATTTTTCTTCTAGGGCCGAACCCTTGCCCCCTAATGCCACGCGGAAGACAAGTTCCTTGGTTGCCGAATCAATCAAAAGCAGGGAAGCGACCTCTGCTTTCATGACTTCAGCGGAGGTTTTCATGATGATTGCGAGTAATGGATCCAGCTCAAGCGTGGAATTCAGAATGCTGTTGAGAGCTAGGATCTTTTGGAGGTTTCGTACCTTGTCAGCTGGACAACGCTTTGTGGTCAAATTTGTTTTTTGGGTGGGGGGACGGGAGGTCTTTTTCATAACGCCAGTACCATGAAAACGGCTGTCAGCGCCAGGGTGTATCCGGCGCTAATAAGGAAATCCTTAAAGTGGCGTAAACTTCTAAGGGGAATTCGGAGAGCACCAACCGTCAAGGAAAGCAATATCCAGGAGAGGCTCGGAGCGAAAATAATGACCGACGCGATTACGCTTCGTTCGAGGATTGTGATTGCCATCTCAGGAGACGTGATCCAGTGTAACGGCCGTGAGCCTTTCACATAGCTCCGGTAGAATGAATTCAACGTATAGTTTGCGGCGAAGGTAAGTAATATGAAGAAAATAAAGAAACGGGTGATGACCGGATCCTGATAAAGCTCATTTAAAGGAACCGGTCCCGGGAAAGGACGGGTTTCGCTTGCCACGGGAAAGAACAAAACGAAGCCAAGAACGACGAAGTGGAGTATCTGATCCAGCGTATAGTAAATGAATTGTTTGGTTGGAAATTTTTGGGTCAGACGGTATTTGATCAAATCCTGAAGAAGGTGTTCAAAGACGAGGAATGTAATGTAAAGAAGAACCAGCGGGTTGTCCAGGTAGGGGAAGGCGAGGATGATCATGACTGCTCCGTGGATGAAAACGTGGAGCAGATGTCCTAAAAGGCGCCTGACTTTAAGCTGATACAGTTCTTCAAACTGAAGAACGAAATCGGCAATCAAATGCGCCAGTATGAGTTTTTCGAATAAAAACATATCCGTCTCCCTGATAAAGCCGTATTATAGCTTCAAAAAAGAAGTCTTGGGTATGGTAAAATACGAACCAAGCGTAGCATAGGAGTGTCTGACGATGAAAAAGCGGTCCATTCTTATTGTGGATGATGAAGTGGATTTCCCCCGGCTTGCGAGGATGGTGTTGACTGAGAAGGGGGGATTTGAAGTGGGGGTTTGCCATCGTGGTGAGCAGGCGATTGACATGATTCGGGAATGGAAACCGGATCTTCTTTTGTTGGATATTGTTATGCCCAATGTGGATGGGACCGATATTGCGGCCGCCCTCAGAAATGATCCGGAGCTCTGTTCGGTTCCGATCATTTTTTTTACATCGCTTATGACGCCGCGAGAAGCCGCTGCGCACCCCGTGGTCGGGAAACATGATTTTATCCCCAAGCCTATTTCGGTGGATGCGCTTCTGAAAAGAGTTCAGGAATTTTTCAAGCGTGAAACCTGACCTGAATTCTTCTGAAGCGCGTTTTTCCGTAGAATTAGTCAGTGCCGCTGCGAAGCTTGCCTCTCGCGTAAGGGATGAAAATTCCTACGCGCCCCATGACAAAGAAGATCACACTCCCGTTACGATTGCTGACATGGGGATTCAAGCTCTCGCAGGATCCATGCTGACGAGGTATTTTCCCGATGGTCAGCTTGTGGCCGAAGAAAATGCCGATGAGTTAAGAAAGGTTTCAGGAGCTTCAAGATTAGAGGCGATCTCCCGTTATGTTCAGCGATTTACATTCGATGCGACTCCTGAGAAAATTTGCGATTGGATCGACCGCGGTAGGGGTTTCCCTCAGGGGACATTCTGGACGCTGGATCCCATAGACGGAACCAGGGGGTATCTCAACGGTAGGCAGTATGCGACCGCCCTTGCCCTTATTCGGGAGGGGCAAGTTACTCTTGCGGCAATCGGTTGCCCCGAACTTGAGTTACCCGGTTATCCAATGCTGGGAAAAGGGGTGATGCTTTTTGCCGAAAAAGGGAAAGGCTGCTGGGCGGCGTCTTTTGATAAAGAGAACTGGGTGAAATTGAGTGTTTCTCAATGCTCCGAGATCCGTAATGCGAGTATTCTGGATTCTTACGATCCCGATCACAAGAACAACGAAAAAAACGACTGGATCCGGAATGAACTGGGGATTGAAAAAAAGCCGATCCCTCTGGACAGCCAGGCCAAGCATGTGGTCCTCGCAGCGGGTTGCGCGGAGATTTTTTTCAGAACCTTACCCCAACGTAACCCCGGCTATCGTGAGAAAATCTGGGATGTTGCTCCCGGAGCTTTTGTGATCGAAGAAGCCGGAGGCCGGGTAACGGACCTGAACGGTCAGCCCATTGACTATGGCACCGGAGAAGTTCTTAAGAACAATATTGGTATTTTGGCGACGAACGGCCTCCTTCACAGTGAGGTGCTGAGGGCGACCCAAAAAACCGTTGCGGGTTTATCCTGAGGAGGCAAATATCATGAGACATATCCCTAATTCCAGGTGGATGAAATTGGCCCTTTTCTCGGCGCAACGAGGCATCAAAAGGTCTGCCGGTGGTCCGTTCGGGGCAGTCATTGTTTATAAAGGTCGCGCGCTTTCCGTGGCCCATAACACCGTTCTCAAAAAAAATGACCCAACGTGCCATGCGGAGATTAACGCGATCCGTGAGGCTTCCCGCAAGTTAAAGACGTTTGACTTGAGGCATTGTGTGATTTACTCCACAACGGAACCGTGTCCGATGTGTTTTGCCGCGATTCACTGGGCCAGGATCCCCCTTGTTGTTTACGGGACGGGAATTCGCGATGTTGCCCGAAGAGGATTTAATGAACTTTTTATTTCTAATCAACGCATGAAGCAAATTGGGAAAAGCAAAGTTCGCGTCAAACCGGATTTCATGAAAGAGGAATGTCTTCGGCTTCTCGAAGGCTGGGATCAAAAAGCCGGTAAAAAAACTTACTGATTTTACCGATACCACTGTGAGCGGTCGATTATGCGAAGCATTTGTCGAAGTTCGTGTCTCTGAGGCTGTGAAAAATTTGAAATGGATGGTTGCAAGCAGAGTTCAAAAACATGATGAAGATAATAGAAAAAATTAAAAAAAGCCAACCAATCCGCCGATGGCAACGGCTGAAATCGGTTTTCAAGGACTTTGCTTTTAAGCCCACAGTGTTTATTGTGCCCGCGGGTCTGGGTCTCGTTGCTTCCATACTGGACGTGGCCAGCATTTCACTTTTGATACCAACGGTCAAAGGCGTGATAGAGCGGAACTTCATTTTTTGCCGCGATATTTTTTTCCTTGGTCAGATTATCGAGATGTTTTCTAACGTGCTTTCTCCTTTTTTTGAGAATCGGAATTCCGGGACGTTTGTGATCCTTATCGTTCTTATTTTTCTGACAGTGTTGCTTAAGAATATTACCCTTTATTTTTCTCGAATTATGACTCTTTATCAGGTCCGGAAGTTTTCAAACGATTTGCGGCAACGTATTTATGAGAAGTATTTATCTTTCGGTAAGGCGTTTTTCGATCAAAATAGCTCAGGCCAGCTTCACCAGATTCTAGTTGCGTATACCAATCAGATAGCAGTTGAAGTTCAGGTTTTATCAATGGGTTTTCTATATGTTTTTTCGATCCTGGGTTATCTGGTGGTGATGTTTTGTGTTTCCTGGCAATTGAGCCTTTTTGCTCTCCCGATTTTCCCTTTAGCAGTTCTGTTTACACAATGGATTATTCGAAAAATTCAGAAGACTTCCGCGGAATTTGCTACGACATTTTCTTCAATGGGAAGGAAGATAGCGAATGCGCTGAGTTGCATTGCTCTTATTAAGGCGAATAGTACCGAAGAAAGGGAAAAGAAATGGTTTCAGTTTGTGAGTGATCGTATTATGAGACTGCAGTGGAGTATTGATCGAAAACAGGTTTTTGTACAGCCGGCCCAGGAAACCATTATGATGACTATGGTTTTACTCATGGTCGCTTTTATGGCATTTCTGGTTCTGAAGGAACAGGCGGGGCATGTTGCCGGATTTTTAGTCTACTTTGTTATGTTGCGGAGAGTGATGGCTTTTTTTACGCAACTGGGCAATATTTATGCGTCTTTTGCAACCGTTTATGGTCCGGCTAGGGAAATATCCAAAGTATTTGATCCTCGCGGGAAGCCCCTTATCCGGAACGGAGATGTGGTTTTCACTGGGTTAAAAGAAAAAATTGAATTTAAAAATGTCTCTTTCACCTATCCTTCCGGTAAGACTGTTTTACGGGAGCTTTCTTGCGCGTTTGAGAAAAAACGAATGACCGCGATTGTTGGTCCGAGTGGTTCCGGGAAAACGACCCTCGCGCATTTAGTGGTCCGGTTCTATGACGCAGTTGCCGGAGAGATCCTTTTTGACGGACTGGATATACGGGCTTATCAGCTGGATACACTTCATGCTCAAATTGGTTTTGTGAGTCAGGAGGTTGACATCTTTAATGCGTCCATTCGTATCAATTTGGGCTATGGTTTGCTGAACGAACCGACAGAGTTTATGATTCTGGAGGCACTGAAAAAGGCCAAACTCTATGAATTTGTCATGAACCTACCTCATAAACTTGATGAGGAGGTTGGGGACAGGGGAGTGAAGCTGTCCGGAGGAGAGAAACAGCGTTTATCTCTTGCCCGGGTTATTCTAAAAAATCCTGAGATCGTGATCCTTGATGAAGCGACTAGCTCTCTGGACAGTGTCACGGAGAGGCTGGTTCAGGATGCCATCGAAGAGACAATTAAAGATAAAACGGCAATTGTGATTGCGCATCGTCTCTCGACCATTCAACACGCTGACAAAATTGTGGTATTAAAGGAGGGACGAATTGTTGAAACGGGTGGCTTGAAAGAACTGCTTGAGTTTAAAGGTGAGTTTTATAAATATTGGTCTGCCCAAAAATTTGATTAAGGTCTTTGCAACGGGATAAATTGGTTTGTTGGCCGGAAATAATTAGTG
>ENA-UPXM01004241-UPXM01004241.1-activated-sludge-metagenome-genome-assembly--contig:-NODE-4241-length-14840-cov-7.310044_pt1 | contig 14840 bp, 10 predicted proteins | sample MGYA00238178_ERZ772708 | MGnify/ENA primary metagenome ERZ772708 (study PRJEB29002, sample SAMN05720212) | activated sludge metagenome | isolation source: anaerobic digester from wastewater... | reverse complement strand
GGACGTGCGCCTTTTAATACCACATAAGCCACCACGGCTTCACCTTTGACATCGTGCGGTTTGCCCACCACGGCCGCTTCTGCCACCAAGTGGTTAGAAACGAGTGCAGATTCAATTTCCATCGTGCCTAAGCGGTGGCCAGAGACGTTCAGCACGTCGTCAATACGCCCCATGATAGTGAAGTTGCCGGTGTTGGCATCGCGTACTGCGCCATCGCCCGCAAGGTAGGTTTTGCCACCTAAGTCTGCTGGGTAGTAGCTGGTTTTGTAGCGCTCTGGGTCGTTATAAATGGTGCGTATCATGGAGGGCCAAGGTTTTTTAATCACCAGTAAGCCGCCGGTTCCCCAAGGCAAGTCTTTGCCGGTTTCGTCCACTACGTCAATATCAATACCGGGGAAGGGCAGCGTACAGGAGCCGGGCACGAGCGGCGTGGCACCTGGTAATGGCGTAATTACGTGGCCGCCAGTTTCAGTTTGCCAAAAGGTATCGACTATCGGGCAACGGCTGCCGCCAACATTCTCAAAGTACCACATCCATGCTTCTGGGTTAATTGGTTCACCAACTGAGCCTAAAATGCGCAGGCTGCTAAGGTTGTAATTTTTGGGGTGTACGTCAGGCGTGGTTTCCGAGGCCTTTATCAGCGAGCGAATGGCCGTTGGCGCGGTGTAGAAAATCGTCACTTTGTGCTTTTCTATCATTTGCCAAAAACGTCCGGCATTCGGGTAGGTTGGAATACCCTCGAATATCACTTGTGTGGCACCAACCGCAAGCGGCCCATACGCCACATAGCTGTGGCCGGTAATCCAGCCTACATCGGCGGTACACCAGAACACATCATTTTCTTTAATGTCGAAAGTCCAGCGCATGGTGTTGATGGCATGCAGCAAATAGCCAGCGGAGCTATGCTGTACGCCTTTTGGTTTGCCGGTAGAGCCTGAAGTGTAGAGCAAAAATAGCGGGTGTTCTGCATTCACCATCACCGGCTCACAAGTATCTGACACGCCTGCAATGAGGTCGCTCCACCAGATGTCATTCCCGTTCCAGGCAATGTCTTGGCCGGTTTTTTTTAGTACTATGATTTTCTCAATCGAGTCACAGCCACCCATCGCAATACCTTCATCCACAGCCGCTTTCAGTGGCATGGTTTTACCACCACGAAATTGCCCGTCAGAGGTAATCACCACTTTGGCGCCTGCATCAATAATGCGCTCATTCAGGCTTTTGGCAGAAAAGCCGCCAAAGACCACCGAGTGAATCAGGCCGATGCGCGCGCAGGCTTGCATGGCAACTACAGCCTCAATGCCCATCGGCAAATAAATAATGACGCGGTCGCCTACCTGCAAATTGAGTTTTTTTAGGCCGTTGGCGAAAGTGCATACCTGATGATACAAGGCTTTGTAAGTGACGTTTTTGCTGGTGCCATCATCACCTTCAAAAATAATCGCGACTTTATTGGGAATGGTATTTAAATGCTTATCTAAACAGTTGGCCGAAACATTGAGTTCGCCGTCTTCAAACCATTTGTAGAAAGGGGCATTCGATTCATTGAGCGTTTTAGTGAAAGGTTTGTGCCAAATCAATAACTCACGCGCTAATTTGGCCCAGAATCCTTCATAGTCTTTAGTAGCTTCAGCACATATTGCCGCATAATTGGTCATGCCAGACACATTGGCTTGTTTTACAAAATCTGCACTTGGTTCAAAAACGCGGTTTTCATGAAGAACTGATTCGATTGACATGCTACCCCCAAAAAGTTTTTAAGCTTAAAATTTAGTTAGAATGATGTTTTAAGCGCCATATTACATTAAAAAAACCGAAGCAAACACCCATGCAAACATTAAGCGATCGCCTGATACACCCTGAATTTTCTGCCTTGCAACGTTCTTATTTGCGTAGGCTAGAAGTTTGCAGTCCATTTGTGAGCAGAATGTTAGCAAAAGACGCCAATTTGCTCGAAGATTTGCTAAAAAATCTGCACATTCCCTATACGTTAGAAGCAATGCAAAATTTCATCGCAAAACAAGCCATTGCCGATGAAAATTCGTTAAAAAAATCACTCCGATTGCTTCGAAAACATGTGATGGCACGCATGATTGGCCGCGATTTAAATGGTTTTGCCGATTTGCAGGAGGTGATGCACACAACGTCATCCCTTGCTACCTGTGTGATTAACACCGCGATTGATTATCTGAATACTTGGCAGGTTGAGGTGTATGGCCAGCCAGTGGACGAGCAAGGCTATCCGCAACATTTAATTGTGATTGGCATGGGCAAACTGGGCGGTGGTGAGTTGAATGTTTCATCCGATATTGATTTGATTTTTGCTTACGCGTCAGAAGGCAAAACTAAGGGCGAAAAATCAATCAGTAATCAAGATTTTTTTGTACGTTTGGCTAAAAAGTTGATTGCCGCGATTGATGAAATGACTGAAGACGGCTTTGTGTTTCGCGTGGATATGCGTTTGCGCCCATTTGGCAGTGAGGGCGCATTGGTCAGCAGTTTAGATGCATTGGAGGAGTACTACCAAAACAATGGCCGCGAGTGGGAACGCTATGCGTGGATTAAAGGCAATGAAGTTACGGGCGGCAATCAAGTGTCAAAATTGCTCAAACCTTTTGTGTTTCGTAAATATCTGGATTTTGGTGCGTTTGCCAGCATGCGCGATTTAAAAATACAGATTCAGCGTGATGTGAATAGCAAGGGCATGCACGATAATATTAAGCTAGGCCGCGGCGGCATTCGTGAGATTGAATTTATTGCGCAAGTATTTCAGTTGATTCGCGGCGGGCAGGATGTCAGTTTGCAGGTAAAGCCAACACTTTCTGTATTGGGTTTATTAAAAAACAAAGGCTTACTGCCTGAAAAAACAGTGACAGAACTAACAGAAGCCTATATTTTTTTACGCAATCTGGAACACCGCTTAATGTACGTGGAAGATGCGCAAACGCAGGAACTGCCAAAAACAGATGAAGCAAAAGCGCGCATTGCAGAGGCGATGAATTTTGCTGATTGGAGTGAATTCTTAACCAAGCTAGAAGGCTATCGTGGGCAGGTGCAACAGCATTTTGATGCCACATTTAACGACGATAAAACGGATAAAGACGCACTAGAGTTCGAAAAATCTGTGTGGAACGGCAGCACAACTGAAGCAGAATCAACTGCCATTTTGCAAACATTAGGCTTTGCGGATGCGGGTGAAACGTTGCGTCGTCTTAACACTTTGCATCAAAGCAGCCGATATGTGCAGTTGCCGGAATTGAGCCGCCAGCGTTTTGATGCGGTAATGCCACATGTGATTTCACTGGCGGCAACCATGCAAAATGCCGATATCACCTTAACGCGCGTGATTGATTTGCTCGAGAGTATTTGTCGCCGTGCCAGTTATTTGGCACTGCTGGCCGAGCATCCTCAGGCAATGAAGTTGCTGGTGAAATTATGCAGTAGCAGCCCGTGGCTGGCCAATTATTTAAGCCAACATCCCATTTTGTTAGATGAATTGTTAGATACGCGCAGTTTATATGCCGCGCCCGATTTTGTGGCATTGCGAAAAGATTTGCTCGCACGTTTGGCAGAGGCCACAGGCGACATTGAACGGCAAATGGACATTATGCGCCACTTCAAGCATGCCAATGTGTTCCGCTTTGCCGTGCAGGACATCAATGGTGAATTGGCGCTGGAGAAAATATCAGACTATTTAAGTGATTTGGCTGACTTGATTTTGAGTGTGAGTTTAGAAACCATTTGGCCGAATGTGCGCGGCAAACATCTTGAAGTGCCTAAATTTGCCGTGATTGGCTATGGCAAATTAGGCGGCAAAGAGTTGGGCTACGCTTCTGATTTGGATGTTATCTTTCTTTATGATGATGAAGCGGCTGAGGCTGGCGAAGTTTACGCGCGATTTGCCCAGCGTATTAATAACTGGTTTAACAGTTTGACTTCGGCCGGGTTGCTTTATGAAACCGACTTGCAATTGCGCCCTGACGGCAATAGCGGGTTGCTGGTGAGTAGCGTGACGGCTTTTAGAGAATATCAACTCAACAAGGCTTGGATGTGGGAACATCAGGCGCTGACGCGCGCCAGATTTGTAGCGGGTAACAGCGCGATTGGCCGGGCATTTGAAAACATTCGGATTGAAGTGATGACGCAAGCCCGCGATGCTGACAAGCTGAAAAGTGAAGTATTGCAGATGCGTGAAAAAATGCGCCAGGCACAACATATTCAGACCGGTCAGTTTGATTTAAAACATAGCGTAGGTGGCATTATCGATGTGGAGTTTTTGGTGCAATATCTGGTGCTGTTACACGCATCGCAGCACCCAAGTTTAACGGGGAATATCGGTAACATTGGCTTGCTTAAATTAATGGGGCAACTCAATATTATTGACGCGGAACGGGCAGAAAACGCAGCAAAAGCCTATCGAGAATTCCGTCACACGCAGCACATGCTTAAGCTACAAGGCGCAACAAATTTGTTTGTGGAATGGAGTACTGTGATTAAACAAGCAGATGCCGTCAGGTTTTTGTGGCTTGAAGTATTTGGTGCTGAGAACGCGCTAGTTAGATGAGCGATTAAATCGCCTATTTTTTTAGTTTTATTTGCTTGAAATGATATATAACCTTTTTCGATGCTCTGTGAGCCTTTATTTACAAGGCTTGCAGGGCAGAAAAATTTTCTCGGGCATTTTTGGTGCGTTTTAATTAAAAAAATGGCGCTAAATAAAGTGGCGATTTTAGGCTGATTTTGCCCAAAAAAGTGCCATTGCAAGCTAATCTAAAATAACTCAATATCGCCTTCTTTTTTATTGGCTTGTAGCTCGCCTGTGGCCACCAAATGCTCAAAACACGCAATCTGATTGCGGCCATGATTTTTAGCAAAATAAAGCGCGGAATCTGCACGGTCTATTAATTGGCTGGAATTGTCAAAATCCTGAATTTCGGTATAACCCGCGCTGACAGTGACTTTGCCTACCTGTGGAAAAACGAACTGCGCCATTTTGCTTCGAAAGCGCTCTAAAATAGTGTTGATGTCATTGACGTGGTTACAGCCAAAAACGCCGACAAATTCTTCGCCACCAAATCGAAACAGCGGGTCAGAATCACGAAAAGATTGCTTCATGAGCTGCGAGAACATCAATAACACTTCGTCGCCAATCAGATGGCCAAAATTGTCATTCACGCGTTTAAAGTGGTCAATATCAAAAATTGCCAAATAATAAAATTGCGCGGATTTATCTTCTTTGCGCTTGGCTACGGTACGCATTTGCGTGATGATTTTATTGATTTTGCTGTCAAAGGTTTTTCGATTGAGTAGGCCTGTGAGTGTGTCGCACTCATTGTCATTCATGAGTTTGGTAAAGTTCTGGTAAATTTCCAGCATCATGACAATCGCCTTGTCGGCGTGCGCATCAAAATGCCCTAAATTTTGTTGCGAAATGGTGATTTCAATAACGGAGACCACTTTTTCGGCAAAATCTTTAATGGGGTAGAGTTTTACTTGATCTGCATTGGCAGGCTGGTAGAGGCCAATTTCACCCTCAGTAAAGCAGCGCATGACTGCCTGCTGATGTGCTTTTGACAGCTTGATATTGGTTTCAAGCTGGTGTTGCGTGTGTCTGGAAAGCCGCTGCTTTTCAGGGTGAATCAGGTGGTAAATGGCAACAGTGTTTTCATGACTTTTTGTAGGTGCCACAAAGTCAGACAACAGACCTAGCAGTTTCATTTCAAGTGAAATTTCATCGCCGCCATACGTGAGCGCGACGAGTTTACCTAGTAAGGTATTGGTTTCTGCGGTTGTTTTCAGGCTGTTCATTTAGGTACTACACATTTAAGTTCTAGGTGCGTTGTTTTAATGTGAAATGTTTAGGCCATTGATTCTAGCCTAAAAGCTGGCCATCACTAATAGCCTGATTGGTTACATTTTCCATCTGAGTGCAGGGGTATGCACCGGGCTATCCCAGTGCTGCTTGATTTCGTCATCGAGCAAACATAAGGTTATGGATGCGCCAGCCATGTCGAGAGCGGTAGTGTAATTGCCGACCAAAGACCGCGTAATACAGATGCCGTGCTGTGTGAATAATTGCGCGGCTGTGTTGTAGAGCAGGTAGAGTTCCATTAACGGCGTTGCGCCAAAGCCGTTCACCAGCAGTAACGCCTCACTTTGTGCTGTGCTGATATTTTTGGTTTTGAAGTCCGCTAAAATGGCCTCTACACAGTCAGCAACAATGGCATCGGCTTCGCGCAAAGCTTCTCGTCTACGCCCCGGTTCACCGTGAATTCCCACACCCATTTCAAGATCGGCCACGCTCAAATCAAAGGTCGGACGGCCAGCCGCAGGCACAGTGCAACTTGTTAAGGCTACGCCTATACTTGCGGTGCGTATGTTGACTTTATCTCCTAATGTTTTGCAAGCGGTTAAATCCGCGCCAGCTTCAGCAAGGCTGCCCACACATTTTTCTACAATTACCGTACCTGCCACACCGCGGCGCCCAGTGGTGTAAGTGCTGTTTATCACTGCACAGTCATCGCTGGTGAGCACGGTGGCGTTTTCGAACGGTAGCATTTCAGCCGCCATTTCAAAATTCATCACGTCGCCAGCGTAGTTTTTAACGATGAACAAAATACCCTTGTCTGCATGCACGGCGGTTGCCGCCTCCAGCATCTGGTCGGGCGTGGGTGAGGTAAACACGTGGCCAGGGCAGGCGGCATCAAGCATGCCAACGCCAATATAGCCGGCGTGCAAGGGTTCATGGCCAGAGCCGCCGCCAGAGATAATAGCTACTTTATTACGCGCTTTATTTTTGCGCGTTAAAAAATTAGGGTTTAAGTTGAGTGCGACTAAGTCGGCATGCGCTGTGGCAAAACCGGAAAGACTTTCAACTAAAATGTCATCGACTTTATTGATAAATTTTTTCATCGCAATGTTACTTTCTTAAACAAGTTGCATTCTTAAACAATTTGACAGACCGCTTCTATCATCAATTGGCAGCTTTTAGCCCCCGGGTCAATGTGGCCAATCGCACGTTCGCCCAGGCCAGCAGCGCGGCCCTTGGTTGCAATCAGGTCTTTCGTGCTAAGCATGCCTGTTTCAGCCGTTTTGCTAAGTGCATTTGCAATAAATTTCGCATCATGGCCCAAGACTGCGAGAGATTCAAATTGTGCTGCAACGGGAATGAGCACATCCAGCATCGTCTTTTCACCCAGATTTGCCTTGCCTCGCTGAGTGATAGCTTGTACGCCAGCAGCAAAAGCCGCCGCGATTTTTGTAGGTGAATCATCCCCATGTTCTTTGAGGCTTTTACTCATACTCATAAAAAAACTGGCGAGCAGCGGCCCTGATGCCCCGCCTATCGTACTGAGTAGTTTCAAGCCAATTTTGTTGAGTGCAGCTTCTGGGTTGAGGCTGGCTAATTCAGCTTGCATCTCTACCACAGTGGACGCGCCACGCTTCATGTTGATGTAATGGTCACCATCGCCGATTTCGCGGTCGAGGGACTCAAGTGTATGCTCATTGGCTAGAATGGTGCGTTGAATGGCAAGCGCGGCATCGAGAATAAATTCTGTTTTCATTGGGTGCTCGTCTAATGGGTTTTTAACTCATGAATAACACTATATTGCGATTTTGTGAAACTTGTTAAACTCTACACATGTTGCATTGTCATGACAACACCACAACACTATAAGTGAATGGAAGTATGAGCTTAAAATTTCGTCTAAATTTGTTGATTACGCTACTGTCGATCGCTTTTATTTTAGTGGTGGGTTCTATTTTAGTGAACGATACGCGCATTTCAATTCGCGAACGTGTCGAGGCTGCCAGCCGTGTCACCGTGCAATTGCTCGATACCGTCATCGTGAGCTCTGCACTCAACCCTGAGTACGGCCCCACGCATAAAGTGTTGCAGAGTTTTTTACAATCGTTGGGTTATGTGCGTAGCAGCCACATTGTGTTAAAAGATATGCGGGATGAAATTATTTACGAATCGCCAGAATCCACCTATAAAGACGAAGTAAAGCCACCAGATTGGTTTGTGCATTTAGTCGAGCCTGCTACAGAAAAGGTGGAACGTAAAATTCGTTATGGCACCCTTATTGTGACCTCTAGTGCGGCAGGTTCGATTCGAGAAGCTTGGTCAGGTTTTAGTCAATTGATGATGGTGGGTTTAGTCTTTTTTGTGGTGCTGAATGTGATGGTATATGCGTTATTGAGCCATTCGCTACGGCCTGTCAGCCGCATTTTAAAAGCCATTAATAATATTGAGCGGGGAGATTTAACCACGCGCTTGCCAGCCTTTAAATTGCCCGAGTTCGACCGCATTGGGCATAGTTTAAACCGCATGGCCGAATCGCTGGCTGTTGAACGTCAATTGGAAGAAAATCGCCAGCTTACCCAACTCATCCAAAGTCATATTGAAGACGAGCGTCGTAGTTTAGCGCGAGAGTTACACGATGAGCTCGGTCAATACGTCACTGCCATTAAAACCTTTGCTGTAGCGATTGTGAACAAAACCAAAGAAAAGTCGCCCGATATTGCCGGCAATGCGCAAACCATAGTGGCTGCGGCAAATCAAATTTACGATGGTATGCACGACATCATCCGCAAATTAAGGCCTGGCGCACTAGATAACTTGGGGCTTGCCGAAACCCTGCGTGATGCTGTTAATCATTTGCAGAGCCAGCACCCTGCGTTGAGCATTGGCTTGCAATTAGAGGGTGAATTGGATAACTTAGGCGAAACGCTGAATATTAATCTATACCGTATTGTGCAAGAAGCCATGAATAACGCGTTAAAACACGCACAAGCGCGTAAAATTGACATCAAACTTACCGTATGCACCGATGAATATCAGCATAAAAATATTGTACTCACCATCACAGATGACGGGGTAGGCATGAATATGGCGGCGGTGGACCAAACGCAGCATTTTGGTTTACTGGGCATGCGCGAGCGTGTACAAGGGTTTCATGGCAGTTTTAATCTGATTTCAGAACCGAATCAAGGCACAACGCTGAACATCAGCATACCGCTGAATGAAGCACCTTAATATGTATCAATAATGAAACACAGGATATTTAAATGAGTTCAATTCATGTAATGTTGGTTGACGACCACGCGGTGGTACGTATGGGTTTTAAAATGCTGCTTGAATCTGACCCGGACATTAAAGTAGTGGCAGAAGCTGAAAGTGGAGAACAGGCGATTCAGCGTTTTGTTGAGTTTAAGCCGCATGTGGTCGTGATGGATATCACCATGCCGGGTATTGGCGGCTTAGAAGCGATTGAGCGCATTTTAGCCAAAGATAATACGGCAAAAATTTTGGTATTATCCGCGCATGAAGATTCTGTGCATCCCAAGCGTGTGCTGAACGCCGGGGCGATGGGCTACTTAACGAAGCGCAGCGCGGCTGAAGAGCTTATTAAAGCGATACGCGTGGTGGCGACTGGAAAAAAATACCTTGAAGCCAGCGTGGCGCAGCAAATGGCGATTCAGCAACTTTCAGGTGACCAAAACCCGGTTGACGTGCTGTCGCCGCGGGAGTTTGAGGTGTTTATGGCACTCGCCAAGGGAAAAACTACCAATGAAATTGCTGAAACCTTGTTTTTGAGCCCGCGCACGGTCGGCACGCATCTGTATAACATCAAACAAAAGTTGAACGCCAATAACTCGGCAGAAATTGCCCTCATTGCCATGCGCAGTGGCTTGTTGGATGCTTAATGGAATTTTAGGTTGAGGCGATGATAACCACTTAATAAGAAGCTAGTTCTAATCGCCAAGATTAATTCAAACTGTAGCGCGCCACACTGAGTTCATTTGAGCGAGATAACTCCACCATTGCCTTTGCGCCGCTGCGCATTTTGCCCATTTCTGGTGGAATTAAAAACGTAATAGGTTGATTGGACTGGTTAGACGCCCCCGTGGCAATCTGCCATTGGCGCCATTCATTTTTAGGTGGAATTTCTGTAGAACCCCGCAAACGGGCGGCTTCCAGCACGTTTTGTTTTTCTTCCCCCGCGAGTAAACTCCAAATTTCTACTGGCACCAGCTTGGTTTCTTGCATCATGGGCAGGTCTTGTTCTTCTTCTGGCAGCGCTTCAGGTAAAGGTTCAATTTGTGCGGTAACAGGTTCAAAACCAGAATTTAAAAACGCAATGGTGTAGGGGTCAGGTTTGGCGTTTTTTTTAGCAAGCGCTATCTGATTACGTTCATGCGCGTCCATCGCGCTGGCGGTGGCTTTATCTGCCCCTTGCAGCAAAATGCTTTGCACAATCTGCTGACCGATAGAACCGCCTAAACAGCCGGTCAGCAATAGCGTCACGGCCACAGTTGTTAACCATGGATACGTGGCAAAGCCTTTGATTTTGTCTGGTTTCGGTGTCATTTCTGCAATTGTAAATTCAATACAATCAATCAGTTAAATGCGGAAGGTAAGATTACCTCTAAATACTACGTTTGTATAGTAGTTTAGAAGTTTGCAACACAGGCGCGAATCTGTTTGTTGTATTTGAGCGAAAACGATAGTGTTTAATTGCAAACAATTTATTGGGGTAAAAAGAACATTTTTTGAGATGATTTTCAGGTGTAAAAAATAGGCATTGATCACCTGTTTTAAACATCAACCTTTTTTGATGCTCTGGAAGCCTTGTAAATAAAGGCTCGCAGGGCATAATTTTTTTCTCGAAGGGAATTAAGTCGTCAATTGGGGTTGAAAGCTACCGAAGTTAGGTCTAATCATCACCCTAAATTTTGTTAATTTTTGGTAGGCTGCACGGAGGTGCTGCGCACGCTGATAATCCCGCTTAAAATAATCAGGCAGATAGCAAGCCAAGACTCAACGTTAAGGTGCTCGTGCCACCAGAAAACGCCGATTAAACTTGCGAGTACCACCGTTAAATAAGCTAAACTTGCGACTACCAAGGTGTTGCCCGTGCGGTAGGCGCGCGTCATGGCCAGTTGAGCGATGGTTGCGGAAAGGCCTAGTCCTAGCAGGATTGGTAGATCTTGCCAGTTAATAACATGAAAACTGCTAAACAACATCCAGCCGCCTGCGCCTATGGTTGAAATAAGCGTGAAATAAAACACCGTGCGCCAATCCGGTTCGTTCAGATTGCCCAGTTGTTTAACATGCACGTAGGCCCAAGCAGCACCCACGCCTGACAATAAACCAATGCTGCCTGCCAGCCAATCGTCCGAATCTAGCGTTGGCTTTAAAAGTAAACTGATGCCTACAAAGCCCATGATTAATGTGAGCGCCAAGGTTTTTTTAGGCGGCTCATGCAGTAAAAATGGCGTCAAGATGGCTAAAAAGAGGGGAGACGTGTAGTTAAGTGTAATGGCCGTTGCGAGTGGCAAGTGCGCAATCGCATAAAAAAACAGCACCAGTGAAACAAAGCCCACCAGCGCGCGTGAAACTTGTTTACCAAGATAGGGTGTTGCAAGCGGCTTTTTTTGTTGCAGTATATATAGCCAAATGACCAAGAGCCCAAATAGTGAGCGATAAAACACCAATTCGCTACTGCTAAATTTTTGCGCGCCGATTTTCACCAGCGCCCCCATCACGGCAAACCCAACCGCGGCCACCAGCATCCACAAGCTGCCAAGTTTAGGAAGGCCTTTTGGAGGCAAAAGATTAGGTGTTTTGATGATAAATGGCCGTTAATTTAGCTTAAAAACATTAAAGTGCGATATGTGGAGCAAGTTGCGCACGGTACCATTGATGAAAATGGGCTAAACCGGTTTCCATCGGGTGTTGGTAAGGGCCGTGCTCATCCAAACCTTGGGCAAACAACGCTCGCCTGCCATCATGCATACGCTGACAAATGTCTTGGTCTTCAATGGCGGTTTCATTATAGGCTGCTTTTTGCGCGGCCACATATTCACTTTCAAAAAGAGCAATATCTTCTGGGTAGTAAAATTCCACCACGTTCATACACGCATCAACGCCTTGTGGAATGATGTGCGACACCACCAGCACATTGGGATACCATTCCACCATCAAGAGTGGATAATAGGCCATCCAGATTGCGCCGTATTTGGCAGGAGTTTGTGCTGTTACGGGTTGACGATAATTGCGCACTGCCTCTTGCCAGCGCTGGTAAGCAGGTGTTGCGTGCTGGTGCGGCATGGCTCTAAAGCCTACTGTTTGCACACTATAATGCTCACCAAAATCCCATGCTAAATCGCCGCAATCGACAAACTGATTCAGCCCCGGGTGGTACGGGCCAACATGGTAGTCTTCCAGATATACTTCAATAAACGTTTTCCAGTTAAAGTTGTAATGCGCAATATCTACAGAATGCAGTTGGTAGCCGGTAAAGTCAAAATCTGTTTTGCAGCCAATTTGATTGAGTTCATCGGCAATGTTGCGCGCGCTATCAAATAATAAGCCTTGCCAGTTTTGTAGCGTTTTTCTATTCAGGTGCAAACAAGGGTTTTTGTCAAACTCTGGCGCGCCTAGTAGTTCACCTTGCAGGTTATATGTCCATCGGTGCAATGGACACACAATGTTTTTGGTGTTGCCATGGCCTTTGAGCATAATCGCTTGTCGATGGCGGCAAACATTGCTGATGAGATGCAAGCCTGAGTGGTCATGCACTAAACTGCTGGCTTCATTGGCCCAATCAAGCACACGAAAATCGCCCACATTGGGCACCATCAGTGCATGGCCGATATATTGAGGTGTATGGCTAAATATGTGTTTTTGCTCCAAGGCATAAAGATTGGCATCTACATAGCAAGCAACGGGTAATTGCGTCTGCGTGTGACTGGCCTGTGTGATAGCGCGAAGCATAGAATTAAGAGCCATAAGCAATCAATTGAGGTGTAAATTTAAAAAAGGGGGGATTTTTGCGCAAAAGCTACTTTTTTTCAAGCAATTATTTAGTGTAAATGACCAGTAAACCAAGTTGTAAAACTTGCCAAAATCGAGGTTTTAAGCTAATCTCGTCAGGTTAAACACCCGTAAATCTGAACTATGACTCAACACTTAATGAACACTTATTCGCGCCAGCCGGTGACTTTTGTCAAAGGCGAAGGCGTCTGGCTCTGGGATAATCAAGGTGAAAAGTATCTTGATGCGCTGGCAGGCGTTGCCGTGAACGGCTTAGGTCATGCGCACCCCAAGCTTGTAAAAGCAATTAGCGAGCAGGCGGGCAAACTGATACACGTTTCAAACATTTATCAAATTGCTGAACAAGCTGCGCTGGCGGATAAGCTGTGCGAAATTTCAGCGATGGATAAAGTGTTTTTTTGCAATTCAGGTTGCGAAGCGAATGAAGCTGCCATCAAACTTGCGCGGCTTTACGGTCACAATAAAGGGGTAGAAAACCCTGAAATTATTGTCATGGATAAATCATTTCATGGTCGAACCATGGCAACACTTTCTGCCACCGGCAACCGTAAGGTGCAAGCCGGGTTTGAGCCGCTTGTCAGTGGTTTTGTCCGCGTGCCTTATGACGATGTAGAGGCAGTCAAACAAGTTGCAACGCGCAAAAATAATGTCGTGGCAATTTTAGTAGAGCCGGTGCAGGGTGAGGGCGGTATCAATATTCCTAAAGATGCAAGTGGTTATTTGGAAGCCTTGCGTGAGATTTGCGATGCAAACGGTTGGCTATTGATGTTGGATGAAGTGCAAACCGGTATTGGCCGAACAGGTACTTGGTTTGCTTTTCAGCATACCAATATTAAACCTGACGTAATGACGTTAGCTAAAGGTTTGGGTTCAGGCGTGCCAATTGGCGCCTGTGTAGCACGTGGCGCGGCGGCAGAAGTATTTACTTACGGTAAGCATGGCTCCACTTTTGGTGGCAACCCGTTAGCAACTGCAGCTGGGTTGGCCACTTTAAATATTATTGAAGAAGAACATTTGCGCGAAAATGCCGAAAAAATCGGTGATTTTATTCGCGAAAGTTTTTTAGATGTGCTAAAAAATACGCAGGGCGTAGTGACGGTCAGAAATGCAGGATTAATGGTTGGGATTGAATTGGATCGGCCATGTGGTGATCTGGTGAAAATGGCACTGCAAGACCATTTGCTGATTAACGTGACGGCAGAAAAAGTGGTACGCTTACTTCCACCTTTAATTATAAATCAGACAGAGGCGCAGGATTTGGTAACGCGTCTGTCAGCACTGATTAAAACGTTTTTAACGAAATAATTTTCTTGATGAATCTAAACTAGTCGCTTGTTTTAATAAAATTAATCGACTTACCCATATGGCAATTAAACATTTTCTACAATTTAATGATCTTAATCGTGACGAGTTAGAGCATTTATTCACGCGAACCAAAATCATTAAGCAGCAATTCAAAGCTTATCAGCAATATTGGCCTTTGCAGGACCGCACGCTGGTGATGATTTTTGAAAAAGCCAGCACCAGAACACGACTTTCGTTTGAAGCAGGTATGCATCAGCTTGGTGGGTCTGCAATTTATTTGAATACACGTGATTCGCAGCTGGGTCGTGGTGAGCCGGTTGAAGACGCGGCACAAGTCATTTCACGCATGAGCGACTTGGTGATGATTCGAACGTTTGAGCAAGAGATTATTGAGCGCTTTGCTGCCAACTCTCGCGTTCCGGTGATTAATGGCCTCACCAATGAATATCATCCTTGCCAAATTCTTGCCGATATTTTTACCTTTATTGAACATCGTGGCCCCATAACAGGCAAAACAGTGGCGTGGATTGGCGACAGCAACAATATGTGTAACACCTGGTTGCAAGCGGCAGAGTTGCTCGATTTTAATGTACACGTTTCAACGCCGCCAGGTTATGAGGTAGAGCCTGAACGTGCCAATTTATATGGCCATGACCATTTTGAAGTCTTTGCAGACCCGATGGACGCTGCG
>ENA-UPXM01004230-UPXM01004230.1-activated-sludge-metagenome-genome-assembly--contig:-NODE-4230-length-14881-cov-6.743896_pt1 | contig 14881 bp, 11 predicted proteins | sample MGYA00238178_ERZ772708 | MGnify/ENA primary metagenome ERZ772708 (study PRJEB29002, sample SAMN05720212) | activated sludge metagenome | isolation source: anaerobic digester from wastewater... | reverse complement strand
AAAAAAATTCCTGACAGAAAATTATCTGTCAGGAATTATATTTTATATTCTTATCTCTATTTTACAGGTGCTGGTTGCGGCGCCTGATTCTGTGGTGCCAACAAATCATTTTGCAGCTGTGCTTGTGGTTGTACAGTCGGAGCTTTCAACCCAGAAACTTTATCCAATGCAGCAATCAGTTCTGGATCGCCAAGATTATTAAAGAATCGGCTTGCAATTTTTCCGTTTTTATCTAAAACAACGAAAGACGGAAGTTTAAAACCATAAAGTCCTAAATCCTTTGCCATTTGAGAATTTAATCCACCTTCAGCATAAACATTATTACCTGGAATTGTTTTCAACATTGCATTGCTGGTTTTGATAAACTGTTCTTTTGTATCATCAAAATTCACAAATGTGAAATCCATTTTCGATTTGTAGAAATTAGCAACTTCTTTCAAAACAGGAACGGTCGCTTCTGAAATGTAAGGATTCCAAGAGGCGTAAAACATCACTAAGGTTGGTTTTCCTTTTACATCTGCCATTTTGAAATCAGCACCATCTTGCTTGATTAGTTTTGCTGTTGGAACCGCGTCGCCAATTTTCGGACCGCTAATTACAAATTGAAGATGTTCTAAATCTTTTTTAATTGCAGCATCTTTTACTTTCTCTTTAATCGTTTTTGAAACGGAAGCAATGTTTGCAGCAGTCATACCCGGTGCAAGATCACCACCAATAACATAAGCTAAAAGGTAATCTTTTGCGATTTGGGACATGTCTTTTTTCGTATCCAAAAATCTAGAAAACATAGAAGAAGGAAGTTCACCTTCTTTTTTATTGGTTGTACTGAACGTTTGAATTTCTGGACTTAATTTTCCTAACAAATAATTTCTGTAAATAGGTTGCTCTTTTAAGAGACGATCACTATCACTGTCTAATTTCGAAACAGCATCTTTGAATTTTTGTGAAGGTTTGTATGCAACATCCTGTGCAACCTGCCCGTGATTGGCTTCATACTGGTTGTATAATCCCAAAATACTTGCACGAAGTTCATCTTTTTTCCAGTTTGTTACTTCGCTGTCAGCAGAAGTATTTTTAGCAGAAAGGTCGATGTTTTTCTCGATGTCAGATTTAATTTTATCTGCTTCTTTCAAAAAACCAGCTTCATCTTTTGCAACCAATTCCCCCACATTAATTTTAGCGGCATACGATTGAATGAATTTCTGAGCTTCTAAAAGAAAATCATTGTTCTTTTTCGCATCACCAGTAATGGTAAATTGATTTGGGAAATTTTCAGCTTTTCCTGAAATATTGAATGACTGACCTCCTTTTAGGTAAACCATTGCAGTTTTCCCGGCGTAAGACATGATGTACATTCCGTTTTTTGGGGCATCGAAACTTCCGGAAAAACTTCCTTTCGCGTCAACTCCCATATTAACAAGCGGTAAAGTTGCCACACCTGAAGCTTCTACAAACTCGATTCTTTCTAATGGTGAACCACCTGCAAAATTACCTTTTACTTCTACTTTTTTTGAACATGAGATCGTAGCGAGCGCCACGAAAAGCATCAACAAATAATTTTTCATCTTTTAAATTTAAATTTCCGCAAAAATAGGTGTTTTATTTTGAATGCATTCCCTATCCATTCACAAAAAAACGTTAAGATTTGTGAATTTCACAATCTTTCATCCAGTTCCGTTCTAGGTAATGATTTGATTTTGCGCCCAAATATTTCTAAAAACAAGGTTTTCGACTTCAACCCTACTTTTTCTGCAGTACTTTCAATAACGAAACCTCATCTAAAAACTGAAAATATCTTGATTGTGCCTGAAAATTTTCATCAAACAAAACAAAAGCGGGAAGGGAAAATGGTTTATTTTTTCTTCCGGCTAAAAGTAACGCGATCTCGTGAACAGAATTAACTTTCTTTATTCTTTTGTTAGAAAAAATCTGGTTTCCAAAAAAGATGGTTTCCTTACTCTCCACATTCATTTTCACAGCGTAATAATTTTCCTTTAAACTTTTTATCACTGCTGAATCTTGGAAAGTAGTTCTGTCCATTTCTTTGCAATACAAACACCAATCTGCATAAAAATTGACGAAAACTTTCTTCGGTTTTACCGACAAAGAATCGTTCAGTTGTTCAAAACTAAGCCATTGAATTGTCTCAGCAGATTTTTGTGCATGCACAGAATTGCCGCCGAAAAGGAAAAAAAACAGAATGATAAAAGTTGAACCTTTCAAACCAAAAAATATATTTAAAGTGATTTTAAACGAATTCCTACAAACAAAGTTCGTGGCAAATTGGGACCGTAAATAAAGTTGCTGTCGCGGTTTTTGCCAAGGTCAAAAGTCTTTTGATAGGAATCGAAAATATTTTTTATTCCTCCAAATATTTCAATTCCAGATTTAATTTTCGGAAAACCAATGACATGTCCTGCGCGGAAACCAACATCCGTGAAAGATTTTGTCTGAAAATATGCATCTACGTTTTGTCCGGTTTCAGTTCCTGCAGCGTGCGCAAGAGTCATCGTACCTGTAAAAACACCATTCAAACTCAGGTTCCAATTTTTTGTAGGATTATAAGTAATTGTTGCATATCCATAATGATTTGGAGTGCGGAGAAATTCTCTTTTTGGTTCTAATCCGTCAATTGTGGAAACCGGCGTTTTGAATTGGCTTTTTTGAAAAGTAAAACCACCTTCAAGCTGGACCAAATAATCAAAATTTGCACGCGCTTCGATCGTAATTCCTTTTACAGTAGCTTCATCCCCGTTCCGCTTTTCGAAAATAGCTCCGAATTCATCTTTACCAAGTGGAAACTGGAAAAAAGCGTCTTTCAATCTTGTATAAAACGCTTCGACCGTAAATCCGGCAATAAAATGCGGCGTGCCTTTATCATAATTTACTGAACTGGTAAAACTGGTGGATCTTTCTTCATTCAAATCTGGCGACAACACTATTCTGGAAACTCCACCACCTGCAAATGCGATATGCAAATCGGTATCGAAAGCTTGTGGCGCACGAAATCCTGTTCCCCAACCAACGCGAAATTGCGTGTTCTCGACTCCTTTATAGAGCAAAGATAATCTTGGGCTGAAAACCGCACGAGCTAATAAATTGTGTTTATCGAAGCGAAAACCAGCGAGAAAATTTAAAGTTGGTGTAATGTCCCAATCATTTTGAAGGTAAGTTCCAAAGTTTTTGGTAGTTTGATCGATTTCGTAGCGATAAGTTGAAATTTCATCAAAGACTTTATCATGAATATATTCTGCACCTGCAGTTAAAACTGAACTTCCGATGAGAAATTTTTCGAAATGATGATTGATCTGAACTCCACCTTGATGAGTGATTACCTTGGAAATTCCGTAAGGTGGATTTGCGAAAAAAGCTGTCAATTCCGCTGGATCATCTGGATAAATTCCGGTGTAATGTTTTCGGTCAGTTTTTTGTCCGCCGTAGAAAAAGCTTACTGAATTTTTATTGTCATTAAAAGCGATCGAGTAATCTGCACTTCCTATCAAAATATGGTGGGTTCTTTCTTCTGACTGTTTTGCGAGATAGGCTGGTTTTTCGACCATTTCACCGCCGTATCGGTATTCATTAATGCTGCTGAAACTTAATTCAAGCTTTTGATTTTTGGCAGGTTTGAAGAAAAAATTCGTTCCAAAAGTATGGTCTTTTAATTGAGGTAGTTCCGAGAAATTATCGCTATTCGCATCGTATAACCCACGATTTCTGTTGTTTACAAACAAGCTGATTCCCAAATTTCGATCTTCATTGACGAACGAGGCGTTTCCAGTAAGGAGATGATCCGTTGTTTTTCCTTTAATGCTTTGAAGCGTGTTGGTGAAATTAAAAGTATTCCCATCTGGAATTTTGGTAATCACATTTACGGTTCCGCCAATTGCACTCGAACCATACAGCGCAGAAACTCCACCACGAACAACTTCGATGCGATCGATCATGTTGGTAGGAATTTGTTCCATTCCGTACAATCCCATCAAAGGGCTGAAAATTGGTCGGCTGTTGATTAATATTTGAGAATATCCACCTTGAAGACCATTAATTCTTAACTGTGTATAATTACAAGTTTGGCAATCTGTCTCTACCCGAAGTCCAGGTTGATATTTTAAACCTTCGGAAAGCGTTGTTGCGACAACTTGATCCAAGGTTTTACTATTAATGAGATTTACAATTACGGCGGAATTTGTTTTTCTTTTTGGCGTTCTGGTTCCTGTGATTACAATTTGTTCGATATCCTTCATTTTAACGGAGAGGGAGGCATTTCGGATTTGGGTGGAATCATTTCGAATTGAATCCAATTTCTTTTGCGCAGAAATATTGAATGCAAAAAGAAGTGCAAAAATCGATGTAAGGGAATTAGCGCTATTCGTTTTCAAATCGTAATCATTTATTTTCAACAAACTTACAAATGTTAGACTAATCTAACAAATTATATTAGGATAATAATATTTAAATTTTAGTTTGATGAAATAGCACAATTATAGCACAAAAAAAATCGCCTTTTGATTAAAAAGGCGATTCAATGATCATAAATATTATTTTTTATTCTTTCTCGAGATTGGCAACCGTGAATTCTCTGTTCATTCTTGCGATCACTTCCAAAGAAATTCCTTTCGGACATTCAACTTCACAAGCTCCGGTATTGGAACAATTTCCGAAACCTTCTTCATCCATTGCTTTTACCATATTCAGAACTCTTCTCTTCGCTTCTACTCTACCTTGCGGAAGGAGCGCATATTGAGAAACTTTTGCACCAACAAATAACATGGCAGAACCATTTTTACAGGTTGCAACACATGCTCCACAACCGATACAAGCTGCTGCATCCATTGCTTTATCAGCATCTTCTTTTGGAACTAAGATTGAATTTGCATCCAAAGTATTTCCAGAGGTATTAACGGAAATAAATCCACCTGCAGCCATTACACGGTCAAAAGCACTACGATCAACCACCAAATCTTTGATCACCGGAAAAGCAGCACTTCTCCAAGGTTCGATATGAATGGTTTCGCCGTCTTTGAACATTCTCATGTGCAATTGGCAAGTGGTGATTCCTGTATCGGGACCATGAGGTCTTCCGTTGATATACAACGAACACATTCCACAGATTCCTTCGCGGCAGTCGTGATCAAAAGCGATTGCTTCTTTCCCTTCGTTGATCAGATTTTCGTTGAGCATATCTAGCATTTCGAGAAATGAAGAAGCGGTAGAAACGTCGGATATTTTGTAGGTTTCGAACTGGCCTTTTGTTTTATTATTTTTCTGTCTCCAAATTTTCAGAGTCAGGTTTAATCCTTTTTGTGTACTCATTTTCTTATTTACTTTAATGGAGATTATTTATAACTTCTTGTTTTAACTTCGATGTTTTCATAAATCAAATCTTCCTTATGTAAAACTTCTTGCTTAATGTCGTTTCCTTGATATTCCCAGGTTGAAACGAATTTGTAAAGCTCATCGTCTCTTTCTGCTTCACCTTCTGGTGTAGCGTGATCCCAACGGAAATGACCACCGCAAGACTCTTCTCTATTCAGAGCATCCATTGCCATTAATTGTCCTAATTCAATGAAATCAGCAACTCTAAAAGCTTTCTCTAACTCAGGATTCATGCTGTTTGCCTCCCCGAGAACTTTTACATTCTGCCAGAAATCTTTTTTAACCTCATCAATTTCCTGAATTGCTTCTCTTAAACCTTCTGGAGTTCTTCCCATCCCTACTTTATTCCACATGATGTGTCCTAATTTTTTATGGAAATAATCTACTGAGTGCGATCCTTTATTGGTCATAAAGAAATTCACTTTGTCATTAACTTCCTGTTCTGCTTGATCAAATTCAGCAGTATTTGTTGGAATTGCACCAGTTCTAATATCCGCGGAAAGGTAATCTGCAATGGTGTAAGGAAGTACAAAATAACCATCTGCTAAACCTTGCATCAAAGCGGAAGCTCCTAATCTATTTGCACCGTGGTCAGAGAAATTGGCTTCCCCAATCACAAAACATCCTGGAATGGTTGATTGTAAATTATAATCCACCCAAACTCCACCCATGGTGTAATGCACTGCAGGATAAATTTTCATTGGAGTTATATACGGATTTTCGCCTGTGATTTTTTCATACATCACGAAAAGGTTTCCATATTTTTCTTCAATCCAAGCTTTTCCTAAATCATAGATTTGTTGCTCGGTTGGATTGTGAATATTTTTTTCGATGGCTGCTTCTTTTCCTTTCTTTTGAATTTCGGTAGAGAAATCTAAATATACGCCTTCTTTAGTATCATTGTTTTCGATTCCGTAACCAGCATCACATCTTTCTTTCGCAGCTCTGGAAGCGACATCACGAGGAACAAGATTTCCAAAAGCTGGGTATCTTCTTTCTAGATAATAATCGCGGTTTTCTGGGGCAATGTTTTCGGCTTTCAATTTGCCTTCTCTAATTGCTACTGCATCTTCAATATTTTTAGGAACCCAAATTCTCCCAGAATTCCTCAAAGATTCTGACATCAAAGTCAGTTTCGATTGTTGTGTTCCATGAACAGGAATACAGGTTGGGTGAATTTGAACGTAGCAAGGATTTGCAAAATACGCACCTTTTTTATGAATTTTCCAAGCAGCAGAAACATTGGATCCCATTGCATTGGTAGAAAGGAAATACACATTTCCGTAACCACCAGAAGCGATCACTACTGCGTGTGCAGAATGTCTTTCAATTTCACCTGTCACTAAATTTCTTGCAATAATTCCTCTTGCTTTTCCGTCTACTAGAACTAAATCAAGCATTTCGTGACGGTTATACATTTTGATTCGTCCTTTTCCAATTTGACGGCTCATTGCAGAATAAGCACCTAACAAAAGTTGTTGTCCGGTTTGACCTTTTGCGTAAAAGGTTCTTTTTACTTGAACTCCACCGAATGACCGGTTATCTAATTGTCCACCGTAATCTCTACCAAAAGGAACACCTTGCGAAACACACTGATCGATAATATTCGCGGAAACTTCTGCAAGTCTGTAAACATTAGCTTCTCTTGAACGGTAATCACCACCTTTGATGGTATCATAAAACAAACGGTAAGTTGAGTCACCGTCTCCTTGATAATTTTTGGCAGCGTTAATTCCACCTTGAGCAGCAATTGAATGCGCTCTTCTTGGTGAATCCTGATAACAAAATGCTTTTACATTGTAGCCTTGCTCAGCCAAAGTAGCAGCGGCAGAACCTCCTGCTAAACCTGTTCCCACCACAATAACATCGATTTTATCTCGATTGTTGGGTGACACAAGGTTCATATGATTTTTATGATTGGTCCATTTGTCCGCTAAAGGACCAGCCGGAATTTTTGAATCTAATTTGCTCATTTTAAAAATTTTAAATTATAGATTTTAAATTTTAGACACTCGTATTTCAAACTTTAGCTTAAAATCTAATGCCTAATTTTTAATCTCTATTGCTGAGTTAAGAAATGATAAAGTGCAATGAAAATAAAACCTGCAGGAATAAGAATCGAATACCAATTTCCGATTGCTTTAATTACCGGCGTATATTTAGGATGTCTTGCACCGATCGACTGGAACGATGATTGAAAACCGTGTGCTAAATGAAGTCCTAGTAAAACAAAAGCAACCACATAAATCACTACTCTCCACAAATCTGCAAACTTCTCATGAAGTTCTGGCCAAAACCTGAACTGATCCGGTGTATTTCCTTCAATATATTTGAAGTTCATTTCGTGCCACCAGAAATCATACATGTGTAATCCTAGAAAAGCTAAAACAACTAATCCAGAAATGATCATGTTACGCGACATCCATGAAGAATTCGCAGCGCCGTTGTTCATTCCGTATTTTACTGGTCTTGCACTTCTATTTTTAAGTTCCAGCACAAATCCCATTACAAAATGAAAAATAACCGCGAAACCTAAAATGGGTTGCATGAAAAATTGAATCAGTGGATTATAACCCATAAATTCTGAAGCCGCATTAAACGGTCCATCTTTTCCTAAAACTGAGAGTAAGTTCACCGAAAGGTGCATGATAAGGAATAGGAGCAAAAACATTGCAGACAATGCCATTGCGTACTTTCTACCGATAGTAGAACTTGTAAATCCTGCCATAATTAATATTTGATTTGAATTTTCACAAAGTTAAAAAAATGTTAAGCTACTTTAAGGTGAGAAAAGTCACAATTTTTTAGTTTGTAATACTTCTAAATAACAAAACTTCTTCCTTAAACCGCTTTAAAAGACATTCTAAATCACAAAAAGTATTGACTGTGAAAATCTACTTTAAATCATACTTTACTCCATCAATTTTGATCTGGTCAATTGATTTCGCAATTTGTATCACTTCAAAATTCTTAGTTCTTCGGGAAGTTAAATAGGGTTCGATCACATATTGTTCTATTTTATCCCGATTTAAATTTTCATGCATGATAAACTGAACTTTATCCTGATTTTTAACAGAAATTACCTTTTCCTTAAAATATTGATGAATTAAAACCTCATCAATTTCCTTTGCTTTAAAATTTAAAACCACGCGCAATACCATAAATATCAACAGAAAATACGCGACTCGAAGCATATTTTTACCATTGAATTTTACAATTAAAAATCTCAAAAAATAAAAGATCACAAAAACCACGACTGCCTCTAAAAGTGTAAACGGAATTGTTTTGTAAAAGGCAAATTCTATCGTAGCAAAAAAATGAATGACTTTTAAAGTATACGAGACACAAAACTCATAAATCAAATTTAAAAATGAAAACTGAAGCGAAAACGCATTTAAAACGGTCATCAACAAAGCAAAAATGATGAGAATTTCCGAAAATGGAATCACCACCAAATTTGCAATGATCGAAATAAACGAATATTGATGAAAATAATAAATCACCAATGGAAGCGTTGCCAATTGCGCCGAAATACTAATGGAAATGACATTCACTAAAAAATTCTGAAAGTTATTATTCGGTTTCGGGAGGTATTTCAAAAGAGGTTGATTCAACCAACAAATTCCAAAAACCGCGAGAAAACTCAACTGAAATCCCACATCAAAAACTTGATTGGTATCGAAGATTAAAATCGCAAACGCAGCGAGAGCCATCGAATGAAGCACATCTGTTTTTCTTTGCAACAAAATAAATAGGTAATACGCAGAAATCATCACGCAACTTCGAACAACAGAACTTCCGTAATCGATAAAAATAGCGAAACTCCAAATTAACAAGAGCGAAATCACAATTTTATAATTGATCAATCGAGCCGGAAAAATCGGATCCAAAATGAGTAAAATAAGCCAAAAAATAATTGCCATGTGAGAACCGGAAATCGCTAAAATATGAACCAATCCAGATTTGCTGAAATCCTGCACGATTTCTTTATCCATCTCTGTTCGGTCTGCGAGAATAATACCTTTCGTAAATTCTCGACTGGGTTTGCTTAGATCTGAAGCATCAATTTTAACTAAAGTTTCTAAACGTTTTTGACGAATTTTCTCGGCAATGGAAAGATCTTCCCGTTTACTGGATTGGTAAGAATTCGGCAAATAAATTTGAAAAAAAATGTCTTTTCGCGCCAAATATTTTGCATAATCAAATTGGAAATCGCTGTAAGGTTTTTCAATTTTGTTGATGTAAACTTCGGCTTTATAATAATGCAAGAAATCAAACTCCTTTTCAGATTTTGGTAAAGACAAAACACTTTTGAACGCATTATTTCCTTTCCACGCTTCGATTTCGTATCTTCGGCTTTTCTGATTAGAATTGAGTTTTTTGGTGATTTTAAAAATAACATTCTCCTTCGTCTTCAATTCTGGAAGTTTTGGTTTTTCAGAATTGAGAAGGTGCAAAAAAATTCCGAACGAGAAAAACAATAAACAGAGAGAAACAGGTCTTAGTCGATAAAACAGGAAGTTTTTGACCAAAAATAAACCCAGTGAAAATAGACTGATTATTATGAATAAATAAATTTCGCTACTTTTCAAACTCGCATAATCCTGAAAGAAAATCCCAAGAATAAAACAAATACAAAGGATAAGTAATGGCTGTTTTTGCAATGGTATTTTCGTGTAAAATTATCAACTTTTGCTGATAAAATTACCCGTGAAATCACCCATTTATAATAATTTCTGCAGCAAGATCACTTGCTCCTTTTCCGCCAAGTTTTTCGCGGAGCAGTTCAAAATTATGCAACATTTTTTCTCGGGAATTTCCTTTTAAAATGAGTTCCAATTCTTTCACTAAATTCTTAGTATTAAGATCACTTTGAATGAGTTCGGTCACAATTTCCTGATCCATTATTAAATTAACCAACGAGATATATTTAATGTTTTTCACTACTCTTTTCCCGATTTCATAGGAGATCCGGCTGCTTCGGTAACAAACTACTTCCGGAATATTGAGCAGTGCAGTTTCCAAAGTTGCCGTTCCAGAGGTGACCAAAGCTGCTTTTGAGCATCTCAATAAATCGTAGGTTTTATTTGAAACGAAATGCACATTTTCATCGACGAATTTTTGATAAAATTCTTTTGGCAAACTCGGCGCTCCTGCAATTACAAACTGATATTCTTGAAAATTTGGTCGCACAGAAAGCATTAATTCGAGCATTTTCGTGACTTCCTGTTCCCGAGAACCCGGTAAAAGTGCGATGATTTCTTTCTGATTTAAATTATTTTCAGCCTTAAATTGATCAATATCAATTTCCTTTAAATCAGAAATCGCATCTAATAAAGGATGACCAACAAAATGAGCGTCAACTTTATGCTTCTTATAAAAATCTTTTTCAAATGGAAGAATCACCAACATTTCATCTACGAATTTTCTGATTTTTTCAACCCGCCCTTCTTTCCAGGCCCAAAGTTGTGGGGAAATGTAGTAAATAACCTTAATTCCTAAGCTTTTCGCGAACTCAGCAATCCTTAAATTAAATCCAGGATAATCCACCAAAATTAAAACATCGGGTTTGTTTTTTTGAATATCTTCTTTACAAAATTTGATATTATTTAGAATCGTAGTCAGATTTTTTGCCACTTCCAGAAATCCCATGAAAGCCAAATCGCGATAATGTTTCACCGGCGGAAATCCCGCAACTTCTGTCATTAAATCTCCTCCCCAGAATCTAAATTCGGCGGTTGAATCTTTTTTCAAAATGGATTTCATTAAATTAGAAGCGTGCAAATCTCCGGAAGCTTCTCCTGCGATGATGTAGTATTTCAAGTTTAGAATTTAGATTTTAGATTTTAGAATTTAGATTTTTCAATCTTCAATTTAAAACAAATAATTTAGCTTAATTTTGTTCAAAGATAAAATAAAAAAATGTCTGAAGATTTAGAAATAAAAAATAAAATAGCCGAAAGCGGATTAATCAATTTTGATTTGTCAACACTACTCCCAAAAGGAAAAAGAATAGGAATTGATTTAAAAGATTTCCTTTTTGAAGGATTAATCTTAAAGGAAAAAGATTTTCGCGAAAAAATTTCTGCATTAAATCCTGAAGATTACGAAAATTCTTACCTCTACATTTACAATTCGGCAGATGCAATTGTTCCTTTATGGGCTTATTTTTTGATTACGGCAAAACTCACTGAAACTGCAAAAAAAATCGTTTTCGGAAACAGGGAAGATTTAGAAGTTCTACTGATGCACAATGCAGTTCAAACTTATGATTATACCGAAATGATAGGCAAAAGAGTTTTGGTAAAAGGATGTTCTGATGAATCAATCCCAGAAAACGCATATATTGAATTGGTAGAACAGCTAAAACCGATTGTGAAATCGCTAATGTTTGGAGAAGCTTGCTCCAATGTTCCTATTTTTAAAAATTAATTAATCCATAAATTGTTATTAATTTAAAATTTTAACAATAATTTGGGAATACAAAAAACAATTGAGAATGAATATTGATTAGATTTGCTTTCTAATTTTTTAAAAATAAAATACACAAACTATGAGTTTAATCGACCTTATCACAGGAAATGCAGGAAATCAAGTAGCTACAGACGCCGAAAACAAATTCGGAATCAGCAAAAACCAAGTAATTGCTCTATTGGCAGTTGCAGCACCATTAGTCATTTCATATCTAAGAAAAAAATCACAGGAAAACAGTTCCGAAGCAGATGCGTTAAACAATGCGCTCGACAAAGATCATGATGGAAGCATTTTAAATAATCCTTCCCAAGCTGTTGAAAGACAAGCAGAGGGAAATTCTATTTTAAGCCATATTTTTGGAGGCGAAAAAGCCAATGTGGAAAATCAATTGTCTCAAAATACCGGAATTTCTATGGATAAAATAGGCCCAATTTTAGCGATGTTAGCTCCTATTATCATGGGATATATTGGTAAAGAAAAACAATCAAACGGTGTAACTTCCGGTGGTGGTTTGGGAGATTTATTGGGTGGAATTTTGGGGAACGCACAAAATCAGGCGCAATCTCAACCTTCAAATCCACTGAATGACATTTTAGGAAGCGTTCTAGGAGGAGGTTCAAACGGACAATCTGCTGGAAATCCATTGAACGATATCTTAGGAAGCGTTCTTGGTGGCGGTTCACAAGCAAATTCTTCTGGAAATCCTTTGACAGATATTTTAGGAAGTGTTCTTGGTGGTGGACAACAAAACCAACAACAAGGCGGCTTAGGAGGAATTTTAGGAGGGATTTTGGGCGGAAAATAACTGAACAAAAATTAATTATAAAAAAAACCGAAGATTATTCTTCGGTTTTTTTGGTTTTTTATGCTTTCGGTTGATCTTCGGGATTTTCCTCTTTTTTTTCCACTTTTGGTTTTGCTTCAGCTTTAGGTTTTTTCTCTACTGTGGCATTTTCAGATTTTTCAGTAGGAAAACCCACCTCTTTTCTTACTTTTTCTTTGGATGCTTTTTTATCGACTTCATCCAAAACTTTCACCGGAATATTAGCGACTGAACTGGATTTTCTTGGTCTTGTGTTACCATAACTTCCGGAAATTACCTTTCCTTTTCTCGATTTTTTGTCTCCTTTACCCATAATTAATTATTTTTAATGTATTGATTAGCTCAAAGTTAAGATAATATTCTCGCAACCACTTCTTAAATAATCATAAAGTTTTGGGCGTGACCCTTTCCAACGCTTACAAAAATGCCGTAAATATTTCCAGCAGCTCGGGTCGGGCTTTTCATTCCAATTCCTCATTCCGCTTTGCTTCATTCCGGGATTTCCATTGCAATCCCTCACGCAGGGAATCGCTGAAAAATCACTTCCCGTAATCATCCAAAAAACTTATCTTTGCTGTCTAAAATTTAGACAAATAAAAGTCTAATATCTTACGTCTAATATCTAACATCTGAAAACAATGTTTCGCACGCACACCAACGGAGAATTAACAGTACAAAATCTTGATCAAAACGTAACCCTTTCCGGTTGGGTTCAAACCATTCGTGACAAAGGTTTTATGATGTGGATCGATTTGCGCGATCGGTACGGAATTACGCAGTTGGTTTTTGATGCAGACCGTTCTTCTAAAGAACTGTTCGAAAGTGCAAGTAAATTAGGTCGTGAGTTTGTAATTCAAATCGAAGGAAAAGTCATTGAACGCCAAAGTAAAAATCCGAAAATCCCAACAGGAGAAATCGAAATTTTGGTAGAAAAACTGACCATTTTAAATGCTTCAGAAACGCCACCTTTTACGATTGAAGATCAAACCGACGGTGGTGAAGAACTTCGTATGAAGTACAGATATTTGGATATCCGCAGAAATCCGGTGAAAGACAAACTCATTTTCCGTCATAAAATGGCGCAAAAAGTAAGGAATTATCTTTCAGATCAAGACTTTATTGAAGTTGAAACGCCAGTTTTAATCAAATCAACTCCAGAAGGAGCGCGTGATTTTGTAGTTCCAAGTCGTATGAATCCGGGACAGTTTTATGCATTGCCACAATCGCCACAAACCTTCAAACAATTATTGATGATCGGTGGAATGGACCGTTATTTTCAGATCGTAAAATGTTTCCGTGACGAGGATTTACGTGCAGACCGACAACCGGAATTTACGCAGATCGATTGCGAAATGGCATTTGTAGAACAGGAAGACGTTTTAGAAATCTTCGAAGGAATGACCGCAACTTTATTGAAAGATATTGCTGGAAAAGAATTCGGGAAATTTCCAAGAATGACTTTCGCAGATGCGATGCAAAAATACGGAAACGATAAACCGGACATCAGATTCGGGATGGAATTCGTGGAGGTAAACGATTTGGTTAAAGGAAAAGATTTCAAAATCTTCGATGATGCCGAATTGGTGGTCGGAATCAATGTTGAAGGTTGCGCAGAATATACCAGAAAACAAATCGATGAACTGATCGATTGGGTAAAACGCCCACAAATTGGTGCAAACGGAATGATCTGGATCAAATTCCAGAACGATGGAGTTGTTACTTCTTCCGTCAATAAATTTTACAACGAAGAAGATTTAAAGAAAATTACAGAAAAATTCGGCGCAAAAGCAGGAGATTTAATCTTCCTCATGTCCGGAAACGAAAATAAAGTAAGGACTCAACTTTCCGCTTTGAGAATGGAGTTAGGGAATCGTTTAGGCTTAAGAAATCCAAAAGAATTCGCCCCACTTTGGGTGATCGATTTCCCGCTTTTGGAATGGGACGAAGAAACAAACCGTTATCATGCAATGCATCATCCGTTTACTTCACCAAAACCGGAAGATGTTCATTTATTAGAAACCAATCCAGGAAAAGCCAGAGCAAATGCGTATGATTTAATCCTTAATGGAAATGAAATCGGTGGAGGATCAGTAAGAATTTTCGACAAAGATTTGCAAGCAAAAATGTTTAATCTTTTAGGCTTTACCAAAGAAGATGCAGAAGCACAGTTTGGATTTTTAATGAACGCTTTTCAATACGGAGCAC
>ENA-UPXM01004224-UPXM01004224.1-activated-sludge-metagenome-genome-assembly--contig:-NODE-4224-length-14906-cov-5.938119_pt1 | contig 14906 bp, 32 predicted proteins | sample MGYA00238178_ERZ772708 | MGnify/ENA primary metagenome ERZ772708 (study PRJEB29002, sample SAMN05720212) | activated sludge metagenome | isolation source: anaerobic digester from wastewater... | reverse complement strand
GTAGGAATTGCACAATTAAGACCATTGTCAAAGAATACTCTCATATAAGAAATAGACATTCCTACATCATTTAAATTAAGAGTTAGATTAGGTGTTATTTTAGTAATAACTCTAATTTCACCAGTTTTAAAATCTTTAGAATGTTTCATTATAATAGATTCGCCAACAACTAAAGTAGGTGCTGCATCACCATACTTTTTAGTTCTTACTGCCGAATTTACATTATCACAAGCTTTATTAGAATATGCTAAATAAACCATATCATCTCTTTGAGCCAAAAGAGTGATAAAAGAATCTAATACATCTTCTTTTACAAAGAATGCGTAACCTTTCTTTTCATCAGTTAAATTATTCTGTCTAAAACTTAATATTTCAGTATGATTTCGTACTAAATCTAAGATAGGATTACCTTCTGCTTGTCTAACTATTTCAGTTAGCTTAAAGGGTGTTAATTGATGAAATAATGGATTTATAGGTTCATCTACTGGATTAAGTTGTTTTCTATCTCCACATAAGATTATTTTTAAATCTTTATTAATACTAGTTAATACCTTTAATTTAGCATACATATCAGCTGTTAGCATTGAACATTCATCAATAAATATTAAATCAAATTTATTAGCTAATTCTACTTTCATTCTATCAAAATGAGGAGATTTGAAAATAGCAATTCCTTTATTGAAATCATAAGTTTTCTTATAATCAAGGAATGATTGTACAGTAGAGAATCCAACTTTATTTTTTAAATTTAAAAGTTTAGATTCTAGTACGCTTAATGCTTTATGTGTTGGAGCAGATATTAAACATCTTTTGTTTAATTGTAATGATGCTTTAATTATTTTATGAGATACAGTTGTTTTACCTACTCCTGGTTCACCTTCTAATAAAAATAAATTATCATCAGAACTCCACATCGTGGACAGGAGTAGCGACGCAACTTGTAGTTGATGAGGTGTTAATTTCATTTTCTAGTTGGATAATTAAGTTGTCGAAATCCAATTTATAATCAAAATTAGATTTATTTAATTTTTCAATTTTTAGTTTAGTTTCAATTATTGGTCTTAATGCTTTTTTTACTAAAAGCTCTAGTGCTTTGTAAGCATCATCTTCTGTCTTACATCTTTCAAGTTCATTATTTACATTTACTAATAATGTACCATCAATTTCTGAAATTTTAATCTCAATATTGATTTGTTTAGTACCATAAAAGTAAGTATCCATGTATGGATATAATGACTGTTTATTTTTCAACATTAATTGTTCATTTGAATTATAACAAATTAATTCTTCTTCTAAAAGCTTTTGTATAGCATGTTCAAAAGATACATTTGATTTACTATTAGTAAATACTTTTAATTCTTCTGTGGATAATATCTTATTTTTAGATAATATATCCACTATCTTCTCCTTTAAGGTCATGTATTTTATTAGTTAATTTAGTTATTATATAATTGTTTAATTTTGAATTTAGTGAATCTAGTAAATTAAAATGAGAATTTTGTAGCTTAATTAGAGATAAATTGTCTTCTGATTTATATCTAACATATGAATTACCAGAGTTATCTTCATAAATAACTGAACTTGTCCTTTTAATCCTTAGTAATTGGTTAGATTTATAGTTTATAACAGATTTACTATCATCATGGTGTAACTCTGCATAATTACTATAATAACTAACTAAATAAATTTTAGGAACAACATAGCTTATTTCATTAACTATTACTATATCATTACATATTAATATAAATGGATAATGATAGTTGATTGTAAAATTATTAATCTTATCTATAATAACACTTTCTTTAGTAATGTATATTCCCCAATAATCAATTACAATTAACTTATTTAATGTATACTTGCGAGTATAACCACTTATTTTAATTTCATCTTCGTCAATTTCTACTAGTACATTAGAATGGTATATCTGATTCTGTTTTTTGTATAACATGGGTTTTTAAAATATAATTTAATAATTTTACATTTAATTTATTTATCATATTTAATAATGAATCATTAACTTTATAAGCTTTATTATTAAGTATGATAAATAAATTAGTTATAGTTAGATTATTATAACAATTTATAGTTTTACCTTTTACCTCTCTATCTTTATAAATTAAATGATAATTACTCCATTTGTTATATACTATATATTTACTATCGATAATTCTTATGTCTATAAATTCAAATGTATATGGAGTTACATACCATTTATTATTATATATAAATGTATAAGAATCTACTTTATATACTGTAGTAATATTATTAGTCACTTTTTTAGTAAAAATTCTATGTAAATTACGATTGTTTACACCAATAAATATAGCATCATTTCCATTTTCATATACTTTATTAAGTTCTGATTCTAATGGATTTATTTCAAAAGTATAATTCTCATAATTACAAATTAACTTATCATTTACTACAGCCATTTGTTTATCAAAATCTACACTTACATTGTCAGTTAATTTTGTAAAATTTATTTTATTATTATCATTAAATATCATTTAAAACTATCTTTTAATAAGTCCATAACTGAGAATATTTTATCTACTGTAGGTAAATATTCTTCTAATTCTTCTTTTGTATAAACATCTTTATATGGAATATGATTAGTTAATCCACTCACAATAGGATCTAATCCCATACATTCTAAATCTAAATCAATTATAGAATCTAATCCTTCTTTTTTTAATAACATTATAAATTGATCTAAATTAGATGTTACATTAGAACCAATGTCTTCTATGATTACTTCAACCATTCTTTTATGATCTCTCAATGCTGTTTCCTTATATTTTAAATAAGGAGGTAATAATTCTTTAGTCATTATAGTTGTTAAATTGTTTATTTATTAAATATAGATAATTATTAATTCTACCTGTTTTTAATATCCATTCTGCACCATATTCACCTTGCCAATGTATTAGACTAGCATAGTAGAATAAGTGTAAATTTGATGGATATTTTACTTTAAATTTAGTTGCATATGGTAGTAGCACATTCTGTATATGATGGTCCATTAATTTTTCTTGGTTTACACTGTCTTTTAAGAATGTATTAATTGTGTAACCTTGTTTGAATTTTACTGGTATATATCTCCATAGGAATTGATATTTACCACATGCTGCTGTACTAGGGTTATAAGCTTTATAACCGTGATGCTTACTTTCTGTTGATGCTATAGCCATTTTAAAACGCCCAATATCTAATTGAGCGTTTAATATAAATGGTAATAGGATTATTATTAATTTAATCATTATCCTAATTTTTTTACCTTGTAATATTTGTTATTTTTTTTGATAATTGTAATATCATCTCTTTTAATTAGATGTTGTAGTTTTACAAGATCTATACTATGATGTTTATTTTTCTAAAGGATTTGTTAATTGCCATTCTGAAATTGAAAAACTACCAAAACCAATTGGGTCACCAGTTTTTTTATGATACCCATTTTCGTAGTCAGTACTTTTTCTTTGTTTTGGAAAAACAGCTATTTCACGACCTCTGTACTCATAGAAATACCCCATTCTCCATTCGTAATTTGTATCAAAACAATCTATATAATAAACCAGCGTGTCCACCTCAATTTTAGGTAAAGGTCGCTCCTGTGTGAACCCTCCGTTTACAAAATCGTAAGGAGCAAAGGAGAGTGTTGGTAAAGAAGTTATTAAAGTTCTTCCATCTTTTGTGAAACATACTTCTATACCTTTAAATGCAACTTTAATTGGGAATTTATTATAAATTGACTTTGATGGGTTAATTAAAGTCACTTTACCTTTTACACATCCCTTATCACTAAAATGATAGTAAACTATATCGCCTACTTTGTAAATTTCTTTGTTTTTATTCATAATTTAAAATTTTCTAAAATGTTTTAATATGCACCAATTTTCAAAAACATATTTTCTTGTTATAATATGTAAAAAACGTAATTTATCCATAGTTATAATTTGCTCTTTTTTTTGAAGTAATTCTTTTAATAATATATAACCACTAGCTTGATGAGAATCTGGTAAACCTGGTGTATATAATCGATCCAACATGCTTTCAGCATATACTTTAAAATTAACTCTGTTAATTACTCTAAAGTGACTTGATATATCTTCTCTAAAATAAGGATCTTTCATTCTTACTTTATTAAACAACTTAGTTGTTATCATAGTATAATTTTTTAGTTAATTTCATAGTAATATTCCTAGCACTATAATCTTGTAGTTCAAATATAGTATATCGAAAAGTACAATATTTATAGCCAAAAGGAGGTTGTATTCTAATAACAGGATATTTATCGTATAATAAATAATGAGTTAATCTTACATTTGGAGGATCTTTATCAAATATTTTTAATTTAGATTTTACTTTCATGTGGTTTATTTTTTAGATGGGTAACTACTGGTATTTCTTTTAGGAGAGCCTTTAGGTATTACAAAGTAATTTTTACCTAATATATTTTTTATTTGTTTAATATACTTTTCATCTAATTTAGTAAAGTACCATCTTTGTCTATTAGTAACATTTCCATGGTTAGCAATGTTATTTAATGTTCTATAAACATCTTTAGACCCTCTTATTTCTTCTGCAATAGCTTTAATTTGTTCGTCATTAGTAGTACTTGTATGATCATGACTGCTCCATGAATTGTTTAAATCTTTAAAATTTATAATACTTATGTGTTTTGATACAACTCCATTTAAATCAATATAAGGTTTATTTTTTGATTTATTTGTTAATTTACCAACTGTTATTTTATCTATTATTTCTTCTTTTATAGATTCTATTTTATTTTTAGTTTTTACATATTTATCAATCAGATTCATAGATTTAATCTATTATTAAAAGATTTTTATTCAATGATTGTAAATGCAAAATTTTCAAATCCAATAATTCATTTGTTTCAAAATACATTTTTTTAAAACTTCCACATGCTAATTTTATTCCAATATTAGGTTTTTCATATACGACATTATTTTCTAAATAACAATTCATATCTTTAAGTTTGTCATCAGTAATTAATGTAGCATTTTCATCTTGTAAAGCAACCTCAAGTGTAAAAAATACACCTATTCTAGAATAATAATGTTTAGGAGTATATTCTATTTTATGTAACCATTTATCAAACGAAGTATTATTGTTTAGCCATTTATAACCATATAAAATTTGTTTTCTATATATTGTTATAGATGATATTAGATTGATATTTATTAAGTGTTCCATAATGGTTTTATTTATATTAATTCATACTCATCTTTATCTTCATCATATTCTTCTTTAGTTATTTCTTCTACATTTATAATCATTCCCATATTAAATGATTTATTTAATTCATTTTTGTTTTCATAAGCTTTAACTGTTCATTCTGTATTGTGTCTACCATGAGGTTCGTATATAATTCTAAAATATTTCATTTTTGTTTAGTTATTTATTATTGTTATTTTCTTTTACTTTTAACCAAGTTTCATACATTGATTCAACATTAGTTCTTTTGTTATAATCTGGTGGTTCTGGTAAATTAAATGGAGAGTATTTTTGATTATCTCCACTATTTAAATGTGGTCCTGAAAAGTTAGTACCTTTGTTACCGTCTTCAAAGTGCCACGCATCATTTAACTCGTAATGAGTGTGACAAAATACCATAAATTGTTTTAGCTCTTTTAATGAGTTAAAAATAGGTGTTTCTTCTTGATCTGTACTAGTATCTTTTTTTAAGTATAAATCAAGAAATAATCCTTCGTCATTTGCTTGTTTTGAACGACTGTATCTACCTATGTTTTTATACATAAACCAAGCATATTCTATCATTTGTTTTCTTGTGAACATAGGTTATTTCTTATTAAATTTATTTAATAGCTCATCAAACTTTTTACCACTTTGAGCATTTGGATTTCCTATATTATCTAAAGTCCAATTTACAATTTCGTGAGCAATTAATTCTACTTCTTCTTCACTATACATTTTCTCTCGTTGCCATTTAATTCCAGCTTCAACACCTTCTGCATAAGCATCTAAATCAATTCTATTGTTTTCATTTGCTTTTTTATCTAAAAGATCCCAATATGGTTTTCTTTGTTCTATTTCTTTATTCATTTTTCTTGTTAATTTGTTCTTCTAAATAATCTAATAAAGCATCTACTCTAACAGAATGTAAGTATACTGTAAATGCTACAAAAATAGATAAAACTATATTATCTGTTAATAAATTCATTGGCAGAAACGCCATTCCGAATATACCTATATTTAAAAGTAAATTAATAGGTAGATGTTTTAATTTTTCTTTATTCATCTTTTTTAATATAATTTAAGTAATCTTCTTCTGATAATTCAGAGATACAGGTTATAACAATATTTTCTTTTGAAATACGGTTTTTATCAATTTTTTCATTAAGAACAATCTCTAAAATTGAATTATGCGATGGAAATGTGGTATTAGTATGAGTATGAGTAAAATTTCCATAAGTCATCTCTGTTCCGTCATCATATCTCGAAAAGTAACTAATAAAAAATCTTCTTGGTTTAATAACTTCTTCGACAGTTGGTCCTATTTTATCAAACTCTTGACTTTCACTCCAATGTTCTAAAACCTCTTCTTTTGGTGTAGTTGCAAAATACTTTTTTAATTTTTCATAGAAGCTATTTTGTTTATCACACCAAATCTGACAAAGTTCTTTATTTGGAAAATTAGGTAAACATCCCTCCCCTTGATACATGTATTTAAGTTCACATTTTTCTGGGTAGTATTTGGTTGAATCGTCATATAATACTCCAACCCAAGCAGTTTCACTTGGAATGATTATTTTGTGAACCTGTGAATAATATTCAGGTTTCCACATACCATGGTTTCTTGAACTTTCAGATTTAATTTCAACCTCCTCATAACTTGGGTTTTTAACAAACCATTCTAAAAACTCATCATCAATAGATTGTACGCCGTCTTCAATTAGCAACTTATTAGTGGTAAGTATTACTTTATTCCCTTTTGCAACTTCATTAGATAACAAATAAGAAACTTGTACCAATCTACCTTCGGTTATAATCCAACAATTTTCACTTATATTTTCAGTATTACTGATTATGTATAATTCATCTTCTATTTTATATAAATTTTTCATAAGTATTTAAAATTTGTTTTATTAGGTTTTTTGTTTCTAACCATTTCCATAAAGTAATTATAACAATATTGTTCTTTATGATATTTTTCCCAAGCTTCTCTAGCACAAGCAAAAATTTCATTAGTAATAATATTTATAACTTTTTTAGAATTATGATTGTTACTTCCTTTCAGTTTTTCACGTATTTCAATGCTTTTAGACGGATTATTATCTCCAATCATATCCTCTCTAATTCTACCTTTTTGAGATAAACTCATTTTGTCAAGAGATTCTTGAGTGTGTTTATAACCTTTTCTAGACTGACTCATTTTTAATTTTGTTTCATCAGTAAAAGTTTTACCATACCAAAAACACTTTTCTCCTTTATTTGATTCAGAAATTTTATTTCTTGTTTCTTCAGAATGTAAATGTTTTTTATCTTTTGTACTAGTTAGACATAAATTTAATCCTTTGCTAGATTCTAAAACATTATAGTGTTCCTGCCAGTATCTTTCTTTTTCATTTAGAAAATCCATAAGACATTCTTCTATAATTTCAAAAATGTGTTTATCAACACCATATTTAACAAAACTATTATACAGTTTAACCTGTCTTTTACTTTTATTAAGTGTTTTATAAGATGTAAATCTTCTTTTAATATCCACAGATTGTCCTATATAAACTTTACCACTAGGTGATGTGATTTTATATATTCCACATATCTTACTCATCTTTAAGTTCTTTTATTAAAGTTAATCTAATGTAAGAAGATAAAGATAAACCTAGTGATTTAGCTTTTTGCTGTAGTTTTTCTTTTAATTCTGAGCCAACTCTAATCAGAATGTCTTTTTCTTTTATCATAATAAATACATTTATATACTACAAATATACAATAAATATATTACAATTCATCAAAAGACTCAATATTTTTCCCAGAATTTATATATTCTACTATTTTTAATAGTGCATTTTCTGAAATTTGCTCTATCCCATCAGAAATCAAATCTTGATCTGTTGTTAGGATAATTTTTCTGCACCTAGGTAGTCCGCCTCTTTTATCAAATTTATAAACATCATCAGTATCTAAATCAATAATCCAATCATCTTCTTTAATTTTCTCTGTTGATATAATATAAAGAGTAAAGCTTCTAAAATTTTCTTGTGTATATTTTTGTAAATGATATAAATTGCCAAATTCAAATATTCTACTTGGTTTTTCTGTTGGTAATAAATGTATATTTCTCATTTGTTTAAAGTGTTTAATTAATAAAAAGTAAGTAAGGTATTACATTTTTTAATGATAAGGAGTTAAATTGTTTTCAATACACCATAAATAATAATCTTTATTGTCTTCTTGATAGTCTTTCATAATTTCAGTTGCATTTTTTAGCCATCCAGATAGCAAAATTGTGAATTTGTTTTGCTATTAATCGCAATATTCCTACCAATAGAGCTGGTATGAAAATGAACCATATTATAGATAAAAATACCATACACATTATATAATCTTTTTCAATTTGCTTTTTTGGATCATACTCAATTATTATTTGTATAATATATGCTAATACTCCAATAACTATATATGATCCTAATATTAAACCTGCTAATAAATTCTCTTCCATATCACTTAAATATTTTGTCAAACAATTCTTTTTGGATATCTGTACAAGCTCTATACATTTCTGTATACTCTTGTTCAGATACAGTAATTGACTCTTTTTTGACTATATTTATAGCCCATTTTTCAGCTAATTGTAAAATTTCACTGACAATGGAATCAACCTCAGCAATTAAAGTATTTAAAGTTGAATCTAATGGTATTACATATGGTATGTCTATTATTTGATCTTTTCCAAGTTCATATACAAGTATTAATTGTAGTGGTGTATCTTTTTTTATAATTGGTTTTAACTCCATAAGTTTATTAATGCTTTTAATGGTAATAAATATAAATCATCTATAGAGTTACGTTTAGCAACTCTATAGATTTTCATTAGTGTTTTCATTACATTATGTGTTGTATGTTGTTATATTCTTCTACAGTCATCTTTATAGATTGACCGTGAAATGTTACTGTGATATATTCAACTTGTTTTAAATTTAATCCAGATTCATCTATTTTTTGCTGGATTCTATTTCGTTTTGTTTTTGGTTTAGGTGCTGTTTTAGTAGCTACACGGTCTAAAAGTTTTTCTGAATCATTAGATCTTGCGATTGGAAATCTTGTGTTTGACATAATTTTAATTGAATTTAGACTTGTTTATTAAGTCTGGTTAATATTTGTAACTTTAAATTATAATGTTCTTCTAATTCATTTAGAAGTTCGTAATACTCTTCTTCAGATGCTTGTTTAGTTTGTTCTAATAGAAGATCGTAATTAGCATGATCGAATCCTATTGACGATTCATAAGTTGCAATCTCATTTACTACATGAGAATGTTCTTCTGGTAATACTGCTATTATATTACCAGATTTAGTTTTTCTAAATAATACTTTCATAATTAGTATATATAATAATATCGAATATCGTTTAATACAAATCCATTTGCACTTGCGTATTCTAATTGTGTATAACGTTTGTAATTACTATTACTTTCAAGTATTAATAGATTGTTACATTCTATTGATACTAATTGCCATTTTAAGTGTAGATAACCATTATCACGAATCATAGTAATGTATTCTTTACCTGACTCGTTAGTAATAGTTATGTTTACTATTTTACCACCTGCTGCACATTTTTTATTATGTAAAACTTCTTTTACATTAAAACATTCTGACTTAGATATATTATCATCTTTTGTACATGATGATAGTATTAAAATTAAAATTAATAAATATTTCATACTATTGATGTAATTTACATTTACCTTGTTTAGTAATTTTGGAACAAGGTTTACCAGATTTAGTTAATCCATTACATCTATTAGATTCTGGATTATGTTGAAAACAGAAGTTTCCTTCTTTAGTTGTTCTTGAACAAGGTGTATTTTGTTTAGTTTTACCTTGACAAGGATTACCAGCTAATAATAATGCTGGTAGTAATAATGTTATTAGTTTCATATTTGTTAAAATATTGTATCACATATTTAATTTACGTAATGTGATTAAACGTTTATAGAAATGATATTGTTTCACCTCTTTGTGGTGTGAATCCAAATTGGTTTTGAAATAATTTATCTATTGTAGATTGATAAATTATAGGTTTGTTATCTATTACTGATAACATTAGAAATGTATAGACTATTTTTTGTCTACACATTATTGAGATTAATGTTAATTTGGTCATAATTTAAATGATTTAATTAAAATTTTTATTAGCACCCTCTTTCTTATTACGTAATAACACCTCACACCAGAATTATACGCAGGTCTGGTCGCTTAATAAGAGTAGGGTCTAGCTTGGAACTCATTAGTGCCGTAGGTAATTAATAACCTATTTCACATATTCCTTTCCAAAGGGAACAACACTTCACATATTACTATGTGTATCTTTATGTAAATTATTAGGTGCTACTTGGGTTTTCAACCAGTAATTCTAATTTTGTAGTTTTTCTAACTATATAATTTACATCAGGATCAATGTTTAGCCTGTTTTTTATAACTTTTAAAAATCCACTAATGAGTTATTAACATTAACGACCAACGATTCGTAGTACTAAGTGTAGTATAGTTATTAACTAGGAACTATGTACTGTGTTTCGATCCATCCAATTTGCAACTTGGTTAGGCGATGTTGTTACTCTATTTTATAGTGCAACTTTTAAAGCGTAATGAATAAAAGGGCACTCTTCTCTAGGAAGATTTTAATCGTCATAACTACTATTATCACTATAAGAATTAGCTAAGTACATAGCGCCCATTATAGTTAATGTGTCTGTTTCATCATTTGATGACTCAGTGTACGATTGTTTAGTTTCATAATCACCATTCCATTTATGATTAGTAGTACTATTTCTAGATGGTTTATTGTATGAATAACTTATTGAATCTCTATTTTTATAGTGTGTATTACGAATATAATTTGCTTCATTTTGTAATTTATTTATATAGTTTGCCATTGAATCTGTTAAATTAGATAATTCTTTTTCATCTTCTTTAGTCGTATATTCTTTTTTTAATAGTACAAAGTATTTTTTCTTTACATTATTACAAAGTTTTTCTAAATATGGATTTTCATTATATGGTATTTTACAAAGTTTATATTGTCTTTTTAGTTCATCATATTCTTTTGTATAGTTTATAATGTCAATTTCGATTTGTTTTTCTAATTCATTTATATAATTTAATTTACTATTAAATTCTTTAATGTAATAAGTTATCCAATTCTTTAATTCTTCTTGTTTTTCTTTTTCTTTAATAACTATTTTATTAGTTATTAATACGGCTATTATTAATAGTATAATTACGACTGTCATAGTTTTAAATAGTATTTAATTAAAAAAATAGTATTACACATATTAATTGATTAGTATTAATTATCAATTATTTTTTATATATGTGCAATACTATACTAACTTTTATTATGCCAAAGTTTATGACTCACCTTTGAAGTTATCGCTGGTGAGTTTATTTTATAGTACGTGAGTTACTGCTTCTACCAATGTTAATGGCATCACGTTATTTTTGTCAAATAGTTTACTATCTGATAACGTACCAGTAAAATCAATATCCCATCTAAAATATACTGGTAATCCATTAACTAATACTGGCGAATTATCTTTTGGATTACGCTTTAATCTTTTTTTTGCAAAATCAATTATTGCATCTTGTTCTGTCATTCCTTTTGATATTCTTTGTTGAATACCATACTCATCTTGTTCTGTTATTAACGGAGCATGTGCTAATGTTTCCACAATTTTGATTTGTGGATTTTCAGCTAGGAACTTTTGAATCTCTTCAACTGATAAATCAGTTTTATAAAACGCAGTTCTATGTGTTTCATAGGTATCACCTTTACTTGATTGTGGTTTACCCATTAATTCAGCTAACTTATCTATTCTACCAGGATAAGTTACGTTCCATTTTTCTTTTAAGAATACTTGTCTACCATATGTATTATTGGTAGCTTCTTCAACTATAATTCCTACTTTGTTGTAAACTAATTCTGACGTAGTTCCAACTTTGCTTAATTGGCTAATTCTTTCTTGAATAGTCATAATACTTGTTTGGTTGCCTGTACACCATAAGGTTTTAAAATAAAATAATTAATTTGGTTTAGTTAGTTTAATCGACATAACTAGGTCAAGTGTTGTTAGACTTCTAATAAGTCTAATTTATGTTTTTTAATAAACTTTCTATAACTTTCTTTATTATGTTTCATTGAACATAATAAATTTAATGCTACTTGAGACTGATGTAATTTTTGATTTACATCTTTTAATTGTTTTTTGAGATCTTGAATTTCGATCTCTTGTTCAATTAGCATTTTCATTAGTTAATTAATTTATCTTGGTTATTAATTAATGTAATTCCAACTCCACTTAACAATGAGCTAATCATTGTTAAACCAATTATACTATTAGCTGTTGGATTAGCTATAGTATATATAGTTAATAATCCTATTGCTAGGATTATTAACAAAATAATAATGTATTTCATATTGTAGTTTACGATTACCTATACATCGTGAGGTTTTAAGTTTTAAATCCAAGGTCTATGTATTATCATACTATTTGAAAAAGATTTGATATGACGCTCGAATGCGAATATTTCAAAATCTTTTTCTGATCTAACAGCTTCTTTATATAAGTAAGCTGCTTTTAGATAGTTTTGACGAGTTAATTCGTCATAACTATGATAGTTTACACTATTATCAACTAATGATGATAGTGTGTTAAATTCTTTTTCTTTTGACATAATAAATAAATAAATTGTTTGTTAATACTAATTTCGCTATATATAAATACAACGAAATTTAAATTGGGAAAATTAAAAAGTGAGAAATAGTTTGGGCGTCTTTGATTACTCACCTAAATACTCTCATTACTAATTACTTAATACTAATTAGTAAATTTTTACTCAAAAATCTATCTCAGAATCGTCTAATTGAAATTAGTTTGACCTAATATACTAATTAGACAATTCTCAGACAACTGATTAAAGTATTTGACGAATTGCTTCGTCAAATACTTTTTTAAATTCCCAAGACGGAATTGCTTCCGTCAGAGAGTTCTCTCCCCACATCTTCTGTAGAGCTATTTGCCCTACAGAAAATGAAATGTCCAAATGGGAAAACTCCCATTTGGCGTCATCAGTACCTGCGTACTGATCGTCTACCTCTCGGTAGACAGTCGTACATAAGTAGTACGACGTACCCCATTTACGGGGTATTTGCACCAATATTGTATTGGTGCTAATTTCATTTATCAACATAATAAAAAAAAGATTTTATAAATACTTGGCATTATTGCCTAGTTAGCGTAAGTTTGAGAATATGAGAAAAAAATTGAAAATAGGAGAAGGAAAAAAAATGAAAGAAGCTTATGCTTCTTTCATTTCTAGGGTAACATACTTGTTACCCTTAGCGGATACACGTTCTACTTGTTGTAGAACGTAATCCGCTTGAGCGACTAGTTTGTCGCCATTCTGGCAAGATGGTGGCAAACTAACGCTCAATCCTAGACCTTGTAAGGCTAGGATTTCCTCTCCATCTGAGTTCATCAGTTGGAGAGCTTGCATTGGATGCATAAGACTTGTATAAGTCTTACCATCCAATTTTACTTTAGATACCACAAGGAAACTTCCTTTTGGTACCCGGAATGTTTTTAATTCCGACATAATTTTATAAAATTATTTTGTTAATACTTCGATAGAGTGCGTTTGAGAATAGGAGTCGAGCGAAGCGAGATAACAACAAACCAACATAACATAAGATACACAACAAAAGTACAAGTAGCATAACATAACATACCAAGTACAACATAACATAGATACAGTACAAACAAGAGTAAGATAACATACATGATGTAACATAAACTAACATACATTATAACATGATATAATATATCCAGCCAAAAAAAGTGAATATCATATATAAAATAGGGGAGGGGGATTTCGACATTTCAAAAACCGAGGGGGGCAGTCAGCCAGAGAAGAAAAAAAACGCACATTTTATGTCATAAAAAAATTTTTTTTTAAAAAAAAGTATACCCCCTATATTTTATCCCTACTAAAAAATTTTTTTTATAAAAATTTTGTATTCAATCTATTTTTTACTATATTTGCAGTCTAATCCCTACCAAACAAATGTAGGTGTCAGCTCAAATGGATGTAACGAATCACTATGAGTTTAGAAGTCGGGTTGGCTTAGTAATACTTGATATGAACAGTGTTGTCCCCGATAGATTAGAAAATTGCTATAGTATAAAGACTAAGGTCACTAGGAATTATAACACGCACAACAGATCGGTTAAAAATGGCAACCAGAGTAGTTTATCTGGCAATGTTGCACATGGGGTGGGCTGATGCGTTGACAAACCAGGGCGTAGGTGGAAAAGTTAATTTCATACCTTTAACAGGTATAAAGAGTCTAGCTGCTTAGACTGAAATTAAGTAATGCGTACGGTTAGTTCGGAAATCTATAGTTAAAATCGGTAGTTGGTGACAACATACTCAACCATTACATAGCACAATTATGTCTAATTTTTTATGTCAAAAAACATCAAAATTATCGTCTTAGCGACCACCCCTCTTTGGGGTGGAGTATACGGATACTCCATTAAAAGTTTACTTTTGATGAGTAGTTGTATAGTTCAATCGTTAAATTTTATTTAACATTGATAACGTACTCCCATCCAGGAATTTTTTAAAATTACT
>ENA-UPXM01004221-UPXM01004221.1-activated-sludge-metagenome-genome-assembly--contig:-NODE-4221-length-14917-cov-3.956803_pt1 | contig 14917 bp, 14 predicted proteins | sample MGYA00238178_ERZ772708 | MGnify/ENA primary metagenome ERZ772708 (study PRJEB29002, sample SAMN05720212) | activated sludge metagenome | isolation source: anaerobic digester from wastewater... | reverse complement strand
CCCGGAACACCCAGTCCCCGGCTACCCATTCTGCAGATCATTCAGGAGTTCAGCGAACCGGTCCATGCTCTCGACCGCCCCCTCCCGCATGCCCGACAGGAGCATCCCGTCGCGGTCTTCGGCGCTCTGAAAGACCACCCGATCCATCACCTTCGTCCGGCCGCCGAGATCTTCGAGGGTCGCCGTCTCAAGCATCACATGGCCCGGCATGCCCTCGTACTCGGAGGTGTAGACAACCCGTTCGGGCGGCGTGACGTCGTGGTAGACCCCGTGGAATGTGTACTCGTTCCCTTCTGCGTCGCGCTGGACGACGCGCCAGGTGCCGCCGGGCCGCACATCCATCGCATCGACCGTGGTCGTGAACCCTCGCGGCCCCCACCACCGGGGTATCAGGTCCGGGTCCGTGTAGACCTGGAACACAAGATCACGCGGCGCATCAAAGATCCGGGTGATGATCATCTCCTGCCTCCCCGGCTCGGCGATAAAATGCGTCTTTGCGTCTCTCCCTTCAAGAACCCTCGCGAGCCTGTCGAGGGACTCGTTCCACCCGGCCTCAGCCATATCGAGCGGCTCGCCCGCCGGGATGCCGGTCACCTGCAGGATCATCTTCGTCCCGCTGCCGTGCTCATCGAGCGTCACCGTCACGAACAGTTCCCGTGGCCAATCCCCGCTCATCCCGTAGGTCGAGGCCGGGACCACGTTTCCTTGGGCGTCCGAAAACGAGTCGGTGAAGACGAGCCGCTCACCCGCGACGACCTCGCGGTAAACGCCCGTGCTCCAGAAGTCCTGGCCCTCGGGCGAGCGCATACTAAGGAGGTACCTGCCCCCCTCACGGAGGTCGACCCTGATGACCGGCGCCGTAAAGCCCGCCGGCCCCCACCACCGGGATATCAACTCCGGGTCGGTCCACGCCTTCCAGACAAGTTCGCGCGGCGCATCAAAGATGCGCTGGATGTATAGCCTTCCTCTCCTCTCTGTCAGAACAGCCTCTGCCATCTTTGTTTCCCCTCCGTTTTTTTTGCTCAACGGGGCTCCGGTATGAAAAACCTTTCCCGCCGGGGATGCATCGGTGAGATGAAGTGCGATAACGGCGGATCAGAAAGATAATTCATGGTCATGGACGACAGTGCATTCATTATCTGCCCTGGATGGGGGGCGAGGCTCCCCGACCGGGGCGTAACTTACAGGGCGGATGCGATCCCGCGGGCGTGGTTGGATTCTCTTGCGATGCGGGGCCACATCGGGTCGTATGCCCTGGGGTTGATGCGGTACGGTGCTACGTCTCCCTGATCACCGGCAGCATGATCCCATCCGTTCGGGCCGATGATAGCGATCGCGGAATGCAAAATTCACATCATCTCCGGGAAACCGGGTTACAGGAGACCGGCGGCAAAGGTGGCAACGCCCTCTGAAGGGAGATCAGCCGGCGAGGTCTATGGTAGATGCCGGGATTGCAAACAATCAGTGTTAATACCCTTTCGCACCATCAGGTAGTATATGAAGGAACTCCGGCACGTCGCCGGGCTCCCTGGTCCCGGCAGGGTCATGGCGAGCCGGGAGGGGGCAGCATGAAGGTCTCCCCCTACATCCCGGAACCCCTGCCCCCGGCCGGAATCGACTGGGAGAGCCATATCCCGCAGATTGCATCGGCAAACCGCGCCCTCGCCCGGTACGACGGCATCCTCCAGGCGATACCAAACCCACGCCTCCTGCTCTCTCCGCTCCTGACCCAGGAGGCGGTGCTCTCCTCGCGGATCGAGGGGACGCAGGCGTCGCTTGAGGATGTCCTGCGCTTTGAGGCGAACCCGAGGGAGCCGATCGGCGATGCGGCCCTTGCCGATATCCGGGAGATCATCAACTACCGGGAAGCGCTCAACGTTGCGGTGGAGGCCCTCAAGGCCCGGCGGCTGGACACCGCCCTCATCTGCGACCTGCACCGGATCCTCCTTTCCGGCAGCCGGGGGATGGACCGGGAACCGGGGTGCGTCCGCACGATCCAGAACTTCATCGGGCGGGACGCCCGGATCGAGCACGCGATCTTTGTCCCGCCGGCGCCGGAGGATCTTCCCCGGGCGCTCGCGGACTGGGAAGCATACCTGCAACAGGGGGAGTTGGATATCCTCGTCCAGCTCTCCATCTTAAAGGCGCAGTTTGAACTCATCCACCCGTTCTGTGACGGCAACGGGCGTATCGGGCGGATGCTCGTGCCGCTGATCATGTACGAGAAGGGGCTGATAGGAAGCCCGATGTTCTACATCAGCGCCTACCTTGAGCGGAACCGGCCGGCCTACTACGAGCGGCTGCTCGCGGTCTCCCGCGACCGGGACTGGAACGGCTGGATAACGTTCTTCCTCCATGCCATCGAGGAGCAGGCGGGAACGAACGGCCAGAAAGCAAAGGCGATCCTCGATCTCTATGACGAGATGAAGCGGACGGTGCCGGAAGCGACCCGGTCGCAGTACGCCATCGCCGCGATAGATGCGCTCTTCGGGGCGCCGATATTCAGCTCGGCCGAATTTTACGAACGGTCGGCAATCCCGAAGGTAAGTGGGGCAAAGATCCTCAAGGATCTGGAGGGAAACGACGTCGTAGAGATATTGCAGAGGGGGGCGGGGCGAAGGGCGAGCACGTATGCCTTCCCGCGCCTGCTCGCCATCACCGAGGGGAACCGGTTGTGAGTATTCTGGTACCAACAAACCCATTTGTGTATATCAAAACCTGGATTTGATATGCACAACAGATCTTGTATATACTCCGGTATGCACAAACCATACCTCGGAGGCGGTTGCGGGACACCTATGAGCCACAACACATTTTGCGGGCCATGAAGCGCCCTTTGGTGTCTCACAACCAATTTTATGCGACGCCGGCGACGCACAACGATCGGACCCGGCCGACCGCCGGGCCATCGGGGCGAAGCGGGAAGGCCGCGGGCTCCGCAGAGATAAGGCGGCCCGGCGTGCATTCCTCATCAGGTTTCCTGGGGCCTTCGATGGGGAGACAAAGTGCGGGCCCCGGTTCGGCACACTCAATAGCAAGGCCACCTTGGATCCGCTTCCTGCGATACCGTCGTCCTTTCTGCTGCCGAAACTTCGTAATTCATCCTCGAGTACGTATCGGTATACCGGGTTACCGTCCGGTAGCCGCAGTAGAGCTCTTCCGTGTGTATCGTCACCGTCGCATGCGTCGAGTTTATGGCGACACCCGGCATCTCCGGGGATTCGAGAACGGTCTGCTGAGGCCATCCTATCCTTGCATGCCACCACGCACCGAGCGCATACAGTTCCCTGAGAAACACTGATGCTTCGAGGTACGACTCGGGCGAGTCATCTCCCTCGATATACCGCGAGATATTCTTATCTGCTCCCTCCGGCAGGAGCCGGGTCCTGTTTGTCATCGGCAGAGCGGTTACGTTTTCTTCTACGACAAACGGGACGATATACGCCTGCAGATAGTCGGATACCCGGTATCCTTCGAGTTTGTATCCTTCTCGCAGTCTGATATGATCATAGGGATCGAGAGCGGCAGTGAGATTATTTAGGTACTTTGTCTCGCCGCTACTCCCGGCGTAGCCTGAGTCAAACCCGACGTCTGCATTTTGTGTCGCATTTCGAAGGCCACTAACCCAGCCCGCAGGGAAATACACGACCGTAGTGCCGTTGCTATAAGTATTTTCCGTGGGGCCGGTGTGCGGAAGCGTAACGGTGCCTGCTCTTGCGGCCGATTGCTCTGCCTGAGTCTCAACCATGCCTGTATCCAGTGCATCGGCAATGCCCGGATACCCACCTGCACACGCCGCTGCAACGAGAAGCATTCCGACGGCGTAAATAGCAGCGATGCAGACCCCCACTCTTCGCATATTCCCCACATCCCTCGACCGGCTGCCCTTGTGATTCAGAAGATTTAGCCTTTACTGCCATGCACGGAGTCCTGTGCCGGGAAAGGGATAGGGATACAACGGCACGTTGCAGGCCCATATCAGGAGAGAGGGTGCCGCCTGCCTTCACCTCTCGGGGTAAGGAGATCCCCTGCGCCAGCGAGGGAAAATTGCCTTTACACTCTCACTCTGTACGGTTCTTCTTGATCGATGAGCGACAGAGTATCTTCTCAATAGCACCGCGGATCGTCAGCAATTGCCTGCATATCCAGGAAGAACTATCGGATCATCGATACGCTCGCGCGGCCACTGCCAGGAGTTTGTACAACGCAGGACTGCAGCAGGACAAGATCCGACAAGACTGTGGTATCCATGCATGCCCCTGTTCCCGGGATGCGGGATGGCATGTGCTGGAATGGGAAGGGGCATGCCTGCTCGACCACATGTATCAAGACCTGCAACAACCTATAGGCATTAACATGTCCTCCACTACAGTCTGGGTCACCCCCGAGAACAAGAGCCGCCTCGCGGCCCTGAAGCGCCATCCAAAAGAATCCTACAACGACGTCATTGCCCGCCTGATCGATATGGCCGTCGACGATGAGCCCTTATCAGAGGAGGCCATCCGGGGTATCGAGGAAGCCCTCGAGGATATCCGAGCTGGCCGGCTCTACACCGAAGATGAGATCGAGAGAGAATTCGGTGCAAAGGAATGACCTACACGGTCACATACACCGCCCGGGCCCGGCGGGATCTCAAAAGGCTCCCCCCCAGGGCGGCCATCCGGATTATCCAGGCCGTTGCCGGACTCCGAAATGACCCATATGCGCAGGTCCGGAAACTGGCCGGGTTCACCAGGACACCGGTTTACCGGCTCAGGGTGGGCGAGTACCGGGTGGTGCTCGTCGTCGAGGACGAGCGCCTCCTGGTCCTCATCCTGGGGGCCGGGCATCGGAGCATCATCTACCGGTAAAGATACCATGGACCTGAACTTCTGCCGCCACTACGCCGGCGACGGCACACCGCCGTCGAACCGCTACTGCCGGGTTTGTCCCGAGGCCGCCTGCGGCCGGCTCTGGCAGCGGGTCCTCGATCTTGCCGCATCGAATGGCGGAGACCCGGTCCCGCTCCCCGGGACGCGGGCGGTCCTCTTCCCGAACGAAAAGAACCCCGACTTCGTCCGATTACAGGTCAACTGCCGGTGGGGCCTCCCGAAGGAGGACTTTCTGCACTACATCGCCACCGGTCACGCGGGGATGGGCCGGCGGGGGCAGCGGAGCGACCCCGGGGCGTCCCCGAGCTGCACCCGGCAGGAGCCCTACGTGCAGGCGATCGTTACGCTGCTCGGCGGGATGGATACACCGGAGATACGGGCGGTGCGGGAAGTGCAGAGAGGGTGAGCCGGGGCGCGAACTCTCACCCCCACCCAAACCCGTACGCCAGCACCGCGACCAGGACCACCATGATCCCGTTCCGGAGCGCCGTCGAGACGAACATGATCTCCGCCCCCGTCCGCACCCCGAAGATGGCGATGTAGGAAGACCCGAGCCAGCGGATGCTCCTGGTCACGCTGGTGAGGACGTTCCCGACGAGGAGGGTGACGATGATCTGCTGCCAGGTCATATCCCCGGCAGCGAGCAGGGCGGACGCGACGCTCGCACCTGCGACGAAACTCCCGAATTGGGCCGCGATGATGGCAAACCCCTCTGCCGGAACGGGAAAGACCCCCCCTGCGCCCTGCATCATCACGGCAAGCCGGTCGAAGACGCCCGCGTTGATGAGGAACGCGACGATGACGATGGTGGGGACGGTGATCTTGAGGAGGCGCACGAGGATCTTTTTTGAGGATGTGCACGCAGTCCCGAGCGCCTCGCGGAGGGTGACGGCCGATACCTCCGCCGGGGCGGCGGGTGCGCGTGGCGCGGGAGTGAGGGTCATCCGGCCGATGACCATGATGACCAGCGTCTTTGCAAGGCCGGCAAGCATCAGCAGGCCGAAGTAGATGAGCCCGGGGATGCCGAGGAGCGGGACGTAGACCGGGAGGAGGTAGCGCCAGTGCATGACGACCGTCGGAAACGAGTTCATGGTGGCGGCAATGATCAACTCCTTTTGGCTGATGATCTCCTTTGTGTGGTAGTCCAGGAGCATGGCGTTTGCGGCCGGCGGAGAGACGAAGGCCATGAGAAAACTGGTGCCGCACTCCTCGCTTAAGCAGGCAAACGACGTGAGCGGCCGGGAGAGAGAGGCGATCTTTCCGGCGATATTCAGGGCGACGAGCACCTCGGCGATGAAGACCCCGATGATCATCATCGGGACCATCTCCCCGAGCAGGTCTGCGGCGAGCATCACCGTCGGAACGATACTCTCGTACATGGCTCTCCCGTCCGGCAACGGCGCCACGAAGACCGCGCCTCTCCGGAGATATGATGAAGATCATCTCGAAATCTAATAAATGATCTGTTCCATGCTTGAAAATTCCATTAAATATGATATAACACAATAATGGTAGCACTGAGCCGCAGGAGGGCGCCGGCCGGCACAACCTATATCCCCCCGGGCGAAAAAGAGGTCGTTATGCCGACCTGCAGCGACTGCGCCCTCTACACGCGAAAGACCGCGACCAGCGGGGAATGCAGCATCAACGGCCCTGTTCCTGCCGACCGGGATGCCGGGCGGTGCCCGTCACGGACGTTCCGGCCGCGAGGATAGTCCCGCCATAGGCTTCCGAATGGGTGGAACCCCTCTCTGGAGCGAATGCTCTCTATACAAGATGGCCGCCCGGGGCCACACCCGAGGTTGAAGGGCGGTTACCATGCAGCAGAGAACCGGAGCTCCGGCGATGTATTCGGATCGACTCTCCTCAAATAATATGAAAATTCGGGCAAATAAATAAGATTAAGTATGAGCACCGATACAAGATTTATTACTTGGGGGGTGGGTTGCGGACGAGAACTCCTCTCCGCCCGGCAGACCTCTTCCAGTATCGCAGATACGGTGATTGAAGTATGGATGTGACTCAAGATTCTTCTGGACCACTGGCTGTTGTCCCCCGGTCTCTCTTTCGGGATTACAGAGAGTTCCTGCTCACCCCGGGCACGATCTTCACGCTTGTTAGCAGTATCCTCCTGGCGATCGCGGTCTTATACCAGGTTTCCGGCCTCTTTATCGACGCAGCTCCGGAAGCCTATGCCGACCGGATATATCTCGCAGCTGCTCTGGTGGGATCTTCGTTCATCTGGTACAGCGCCGTCCAGGGGATCCGCGAAGGCGATTTTACCGCTGATATCCCGGTCTCTCTTGCCACGGCAGCAGCAATCGCGATCGGGCAGTACCCCGCCGCCGCCGTCGTCGCCGTACTCCTTCTTCTCGGCGGGTTGCTTGAAGAACTCGTTGCCGCCCGTGCCGATCGGGCGCTTGATGCGCTGGCCCGGTTGCTGCCCGACCGGGTGACCGTCCGGCGTGATGGTAAAGATCTCTTCATTTCCCCTGACGAGGTGGTTGTCGGTGATCTTCTCATCGTGCGTTCCGGGGAACGGATCGCTGTCGATGGGGAGGTCCTGTTTGGAGCGGCTGCCATCAACCAGTCGGCAATCACCGGGGAGAGCGTACCGGCGGAGAAGCAGGCAGGGGATACCGTCTTCGCCGGCACCCTCAACGAGAACGGAGCAATCGAGGTCCTTGCAACCCGGGTCGGGACCGAGACCACGCTCGGCCAGATCCGCAGGCTTGTTGCGGATGCCCAGGAAGAGAAAGCGCCCGTCGAACGGGTGCTCGATCGCTACGCTAAACTGTATACGCCGGCAGCCATTATCCTGGGATTGCTGCTGTGGTGGTGGAGCGGGAACGTCCTGCAGGCGATCACGATGCTCATCGTCTTCTGCCCGTGCGTAATCGTCCTCGCGACACCGACGGCACTCGTTGCCTCGATCGGAAATGCCGCGCTCAGGGGAAGTCTTGTGAAGAAAGGGGCGGCCGTGGAGACGCTGGCTCATGTCGATATCGTGATCTTCGATAAGACGGGGACGCTCACATCCGGGGAGTTGCAGCTCGCCGATGTGGTTCCTTTCGACGATGTACTCGAAACGAGCCTGTTAGGATACGCCGCATCCGCCGAGAAGTTCAGCGAGCATCCGGTGGGCAGGGCGATCGTGCGGGCTGCTGCCGGGCGGGAGATCGCGGTCACGGATCCTGAATCCTGTGAACTGTTGACGGGCCTCGGCGTGAAGGCCCGAACCGGCGGGCACGCGGTTCTGCTCGGGCGCCCGAAACTCTTCTCCGATATGGGGATCACCCTTCCCAAGACCGTTCTTTGGGAGATCGATGCCCGGGCCTGTGAAGGAATGAGCGTCATCGTCGTGATGATCGACCACGCGGTCAGCGGTCTCCTGGTCTTTGAGGATACGCTTCGGGAGCATGCGCAGGAGACCGTCGCCGCCCTCAATCAGGCAGGCATCAGGACGGTCATCGTAACGGGCGACAACCGGGAGACAGCCGCCCGGATCGCGGAAGCGACCGGGATATCCGAGATGCATGCCGAGATGATGCCGGAAGAGAAAGTCGGGATCGTGAAGCGGTTTCAGGAGGCAGGGCACCGGGTGGCATTTGTCGGCGATGGAGTGAACGACGGTCCGGCGCTTGCAACTGCTGATGTGGGCGTCGCTATGGGCAATGCCGGCACGGATGTCGCCATCGAGACTGCGGATGTCGTGCTCTTATCGGATGATCTCCTCAAGCTCCCCCGGATCATCGATACATCGCGAAAAGCCCTCCAGACCATCCGGCAGAACCTCGTTTTTGCCGTAGGGGTCCTCCTCTTTGCCGTATGCCTCACCGTCTTCAACATCCTGACGCCGGTTACCGGGGCGCTCCTGCACGAACTCTCCTCGATCCCGGTGATTGCCAACTCGGCACGGTTGATTGGAATGAAGTGAACTGTCTTGCGCCTTTTGGGCGGGGCATCCCGCTCCTTCAACCCAGCAGGATAAAATTCGTTCGTTCTTAAGGTCACCCGGGGGTGCCGGGCGCCTTTCTGCTAATAGGGGCGCCAGGTGGAATGCCTCGCAAAGAGCGCGGCACTATCCACATGGCGTACAGACGATCGGGGTTCCCGGCCGCATCCGCTCACTCCGGGCAGTCGATCTCCCGTGAGTAGGGTTTGATATCGAGAACCGGCGTCCCAACGAGTGCCTCCAGCCCCCTGACCCGGATCGTGTTGCCCGTTATATCGATGACATCGACGAGCGAGAGGCTGATCGGGTTCGGGCGGTTGGGGGAACGGGTTGCAAACACGCCGTGCTCCACCGGATTGTGCGGGGGCGTCGCACGGAGTGCGGTCCGGTCGGCCCGATCAAACCAGCAGAGCACGAAGAGATGTTTCTTCTCCTCGACCCTGAAGAGGGCGGGGAGGTAGTGGTCGTCGATGACGATCGTCGCCTCGGTGTCGGTCAGCCGGCCCTGGCGCGGGGCGTCCTTCTTCTCCTTGTATGGCGAAGATACGTGCCCGATGGGGTTTAAGTCGACTATCATGGTGTGCCTCCGGCAAAAGCACGCCGGCCGGGAGCAGTGCCTGCCTGCCCGTGGAGGGCGGTGGTCTCCACGGCCCCCGGTGCTACGAAAGGCCGTGCCAAAACGGAAGAGGTGATATGTATCAGTCTCATGATAGGAATAGTTACGAGAATTTCCTTAAGTCTTTCGAAACGTGATGCACCGCCAGGAGATCCTCCCGGCCCGCGGGGCGCCGGGTGTGGAGAGGTCCGGTGAGCGCGGCCCGGGGGATGCCTGTGGAATATGGTGCATATGTGCCCGTGATAGTGCCGCTTACCCGGGTGGGGGGCACTCGGAACGGGAACCGTTTTCTCCTGCCGGGCGCCAACATCCTGTATGGACGACGCGATGGCCCTGATGCTCAACCACGTCCGGGCAGCGCTCCCGGCATCGGGGGCCCACGGTTTTGACCACACCCTCCGGGTCGTGCGTCTTGCTGAAGCGATCGGCGCCCGCGAAGGTGCGGATATGGCGGTCCTCATACCGGCCGCAATCTTCCACGATATCGCCCGGCCCGTCGAGGAAGAGACGGGCGCCCCCCACGAGGAGGCGGGGGCGCGGATGGCAGAAGCCTACCTTTGCTCCATCAGCTACCCGGCGGACCTTGTCCCGGGCATCTTCCACGCCATCCGGGCGCACCGCTACTCCTCAGGGGTCGACCCCGGAACCCTGGAAGCCCGGGTGCTCTCTGATGCGGATAATCTGGACGCGATGGGTGCGGTCGGTATCGCACGGACGTTCATGCAGGCCGGGGAGAAGGGCGGCGGCATCCTGGACGCAACCGATCACATCCGGGCAAAACTCGTCAACCTGAGGGGCCGGATGTACACGGATACCGCCCGGGAGATTGCCGGGAAGAGGCACGCCCTCCTCGTTGCGTTCCTCAATGCCCTGGATGACGAGGTGCGGGGACCTTAACCGCCGTCCCTCTCCACGGGCCGGCGAAGCAGGAGGCGTATATTCCGGACGATCGTCTTCCTCTCCGGGACATCCTCGATGACGAGGAGGAGCGAGCCTGCCAGCAGGATGGCGATACCGAGCCCGAGGACCGATGGCGCGAGGGTGACGAGCATCGCCGCGCAGGATGCGGCGCCGAGCAGAGGGAAGACGGGCCCGAACGGGATGACAAAGCGGTTCTTCTCCGGTGAGACCAGCGTTTTGCGCCCTGTCAGGATGAGCGCGCTGACGTTCACGAGCATCATCGCCACGAGGATCGTGACGTTGGTCAGCTCCACGATGAACGAGAGGTTCCCGGCGAGGATGAGGATGGCAGTGATGCCGGCGCCGAGCAGGATGGAGTTCGCCGGTTGACCGTTCCGGAGCCGGGCAAACCTCGCGGGGATCTGTTCCTCACTTGCCATCTCCAGGATGACCCGCGAGGCGCCGAGGATGTTTGCGTTCGCGGACGAAAGCGTCGAGAAGAGCGCCGCGAGAGCGACGACGACCCCGCCGATGGGTCCGAGGTAGACGACCGCCGCATCGAAGACGCTCTCGCCCCCGTACGAGGGGAGTCGCGCCGCGAGCAGCGCAACGACGACCCCCGTATATATCAGCGCCACGATGCCGATGGACGCAAGGGTGGCGAGCGGCACGTTTTTTGCAGAATCCTTCACCTCGCCGCCCATCATGGCCACGACCTGGAATCCTATGTAGGCGAAGAAGATCATCGCCACCCCCCGGAGCATGCCGCTCGCGCCGCCGGGGAGGAACGGCGAGAAGTCGGAGGCCTGAACGTGGGTGAGCCCGACCAGGATCAGGCCGGCGAGGATGGCCACCTTCGCGGCGACGAGGCCGATCTCGACCCGCCCCGCCTCCGCGGCACCCCTGAGGTTGAGCGCCGCAAGCAGCGCAAGGCCGGCAAGGGCGGCGTAACGCGGGTCAAAGCTCGCCCCTGTAAGCAGGTTTGCGTAGATCCCGAACCCCAGGAGAACGAAGGCGGTGGCGATCGTTATGCTGATGTACATAGCAAAACCCGCGAGAAACCCGGGATACGGACCGAGGATGCGCCGTGCGTAGAGGTATCCGCCCCCGTCCTCGGGGTAGATGCTCGCGAGCACCGCGTAGGAGAGGCCCGAGAAGGCGACGGCAAGACCGCAGATGATGTAGGAGATCACCGCCGAAGGACCGGCGATGGCGATGATGAGGCCGCTCAGGACAAAGACCCCGGCCCCGATCATGTTCCCCACCGCAAACGCTACCGCGGCAGAAAGGCTCAACCCTTTCGACCGCTTTGCTCCGCCCGGCATCGGGGTCTATGTCCGGCAGGCAGGAGATAAGGCTGCCGGCAGGGGATTTGCACTGTGCCGCCCACGCACCTTTGCCGGAGATGACTGCCGCCTCCGGGCAGAAACAAGGGCCCGGGCATTGCGAGACGGCGCCCTCTCCGGCACTTACGTATCCGAAAAGAACCGCAGCCCCACGATCCCCGCCACGATCAGGACGATGCAGAGAAGGCGGATGACGCTCCGCGACTCGCCGAAGAGGATGATCCCGGCGATGACCGTCCCGACCGCCCCGATGCCCGTCCAGACGGCGTACGCCGTTCCGAGGGGGAGACTCGTAAGCGACCGCGAGAGGAGGTAGACGCTGCCTCCCATCACGATAAGGGTCGCCACCGACGGCCCCACCTTCGTGAACCCTTCGGTATACCTGAGGCCGAGCGCCCATCCGGTCTCGAGGAGCCCGGCGAAAAACAGGGTTATCCAGGCAATCTCCCGCATAGATCCTCTCCACTTTCGCCGGGCAGGCGATATACTTTGCCCGACCCCCTTCCCGATGGGCCGTCACGTTTAAGGCCCGGGAGACCCATTCCCGAAATAGAGGTAGCGAGAATGGCAAAAGTTACCATCGAGAGACCGGAATGCATCAGCTGCGAGTCCTGCTGGACGGTCTGCCCGGAGATCTTCGAGCAAGACCCGGCCGACGGCCTGAGCTCGATCAAGAAAGAGTACCGGGTCAACGACAACCCCGCAGAGGGCGAGGTGCCCGACGACCTTATCGACTGCGCAATCGAGGCTGCCGATGCGTGCCCGGTGGCAATCATCGAAGTCGAAGAGTGAGGTGATCCGGGCGCCCGTGATGCGCCGAACGAAAAAATAGGCCTTGAGGAGCGGTTACGCCGATGGCATGAAAAAGACTATATCCTTTCAGAGCTACGGGGGGGTTTGCCTGAGAGGGAGATCAAACCCGAAGGCGCATCATCATGGTGCAACAGGTTTACGGATCAGAACAATGAGGGTCCGTAAACAAAAAAAACGTTGCACCAATGATTGAAACGCAACCGGGGCAAGAATCAAACTCTCGGGCACACGTATTCTTCTGCAGTCTGCCCCGGGAGCGGACGCCGCCTCTTCTGCACCTCCGTTCCGGCTAAAAAATAGAGGGGTTTTCCCATAGCATCAGAGCGCGGGTTTCCCCTTCAGCGCCTCGGCAAGGAGCCGGACGCCCGCCTCGATATCGGCGATATCGACCACCTCGACCGGCGAGTGGATGTAGCGGGTCGCAATCGAGAGCGGTATGCTCGGTATGCCGCCCCGCTCCAGGTGGATGATCGTCGCATCGGTGTTGCCGCCGGTCCCGACCTCGAGCTGGCAGGGGATGTTGCTCTTCTCCGCGGTCTCCCTGAGCCACGCGGTCATCCGGGGATCGGCCATCAGCCCGCGCCCGCTCGCGCTGACGAGGACCAGGACCGGGCCTTTTCCCATCTCGACGCTCGCATCGCGCTTCTCGATCCCGGGGTGGTCGCCGGGGATGGTGACGTCGGTCGCTATCGCACAGTCGGGGTTTAAGGTGTAGGCGCTCACCTTCGCTCCTTTGAGCCCCAGCTCCTCCTGGACCGTGAAGACGGCGTAGACCGTGTGGGGCGACGTCATCTGCTGCAGAGCCCGGATGAGCATCGCGACACCGACCCGGTTGTCGAGCGCCTTTCCCGTGACGCGGTTGCCGGCAAGCTCCGTGTACTCGCGGTCGATGGTGAGCGGGGTGCCGATCTCGATGCCGAGGTCCGCCACATCTCCCGCGGAGGCAGCGCCCACGTCGATGAACATATCCTCGATCTTGATCTCCTTCTTGCGCTCCTCGTCCTTCATGACGTGCGGGGGTTTCGCGCCGATGACGCCCTTCACCGGCCCCTTCGTGCCGTGCAGGACCACCCGCTGGCAGTAGAGCACCGGCCCGAACCATCCCCCGAGGGGGACGACCCGGATGAACCCTTTCTCGTCGATGTACTGGACCATCAGGCCGATCTCGTCCATGTGGGCGGCGAGCATGATGGAAAAGCCGTCGCCGCGCTTCGTGGCGATAAGGTTCCCCATCGTATCCTCGGTGATCTCGTCGACCACGCCGGCAAGCTCCGCCCTGACGATATCGCGGATGTTCCCTTCCCTGCTCGTGACGCCGTGAGCGTCCGATAACTTCCTGAGTAACTCTTTGACCATGCTCAACTCACTCCATCAGCGTCCCGATCCTCCCGACCGCCCGCGAGAGGTTCTCCTGAGCGGTCGCGTAGCTGAAGCGTGCATGGTCGGGCGCCCGCGTGCCGAACGCCGCGCCCGGCACGATGATGACACCTGCTTCGACGGCCCGCTGGATAAGGGTCTGGCCCATCGGGACAAACATGTAGAACGCTCCCTCCGGCCGGGGAAAATCAAACCCGAGGCCCGTAAGACCCGCATACAGGAGGTCCCGCCGCGCGCGGTACTCCTCCCGCATCCGCGCGACCGCGCTCTGGTCGCCGGTGTAGGCGGCGAGCGCGGCATACTGCGCGATCGACGTCGCGCACGCCTGGGCGTACTGGTGTATCTTGAGACACTCGGGTATGTAGTCCTCCGGCGCCGCAAGGTAGCCGACCCGCCAGCCGGTCATGGCGTAGGTCTTGCTCGCGGCGTTGATGGTGATGACGTCCTCGCCGAAACGGGCCGCGCTGACGTGTTTCTTCTCGTAGATGAAGTGCTCGTAGACCTCGTCGGAGACGACGGTGACACCCCGGTCGCCCGCGTACTCGACCAGGGCGCGGACCGACTCCTCGCTCTCGACGGCGCCCGTCGGGTTTCCCGGCGTGTTCAGGACAAAGAGCCGGGCTCCGTCCATCTGCTCCTTTGCCCGCTCGACGTCGATATGCAGGGTTGCATCGAGCCCGATACCTTCGGGCCGCCCGCCGGCAAACGTCGCAAGGGCGGCGTAGGAGACGAACCCGGGGTCCGCGAAGAGGACGCGGTCGCCCGGGTTCACGAGCGCCTGCATGACGAGGTGGAGCGCCTCGCTCCCCCCCGCCGTGACCAGGATCTGCTCCGGCCGGTACACGAGATCGTTTTCGCGGGCGAACTTACCGCAGATCGCCTCACGGAGTTCGGGGATACCCGCGTTCGGCGTATACCCCGTCTTTCCCGCCCTGATGGCGGCAATCGCCGCCTCCTTGATGTGGCCGGGCGTATCGAAGTCCGGCTGCCCGATGCCGAGGTTGATCGCGTTCGGCCCCCCGGCGTCGAAGAGTTTCCG
>ENA-UPXM01004214-UPXM01004214.1-activated-sludge-metagenome-genome-assembly--contig:-NODE-4214-length-14925-cov-4.924613_pt1 | contig 14925 bp, 14 predicted proteins | sample MGYA00238178_ERZ772708 | MGnify/ENA primary metagenome ERZ772708 (study PRJEB29002, sample SAMN05720212) | activated sludge metagenome | isolation source: anaerobic digester from wastewater... | reverse complement strand
CTACTTTCACTACAGGTGTTGCTGGTGATAAATCTATCCGAGTTAACTTGGATAAATTAAATGGTGCTGATGCTACCAATACTGCTACTGGTGCTAACATCGCTTGGAAAGATGCCAACGAAATTGGTGCTACAGGTCGTTTTGCTTTGAGAATTAAAGGTTTGAATTCCATTACTGGTACTCAAATCAAAAATAACTAGTTTCTAGTTAAATTCTTAAAGTCAGGTCTTCGGACTTGAATAATAAAACCACCCCCTTTTTGGGGGTGGTTTTATTATTGGGAAAAGGCTGGGAAAAATTTTCTTTGCTTGACAATTTTACCTATTCGTTATTTACTATTAGTAATCAATTGTATCTTAAAAAGAAAGGAGGTCGAGATGAATATCGGTCACATTCAGCTTGATTTTAATCGCGCTTTGCCAGCTTGCCTAATTATCTTTACTCAACCCAATGCCGTCATGATTATTCCCTCGTTTTCGGACAATCGTTTTGGCTTTACAGTCTTGCATAATTCGCGCATCGTCTTGTTTAAATTTGATCGTTTTGCTACTTCACCTGGTGAAGCAGTGGTTAAAGCTAGAGAATTGCTGATGGCAATTAATGACTATATTCTTAATCGTTGTCAGCGCCTAGATTTGGTGAATGATGCTTTAAGTCGCTATCCAGAACGGCTTGACGCTAATTGGATTAATCTACTCATTGCTGATTTGCGTGATTTCTATCGTCTAATTCCGACTAGGGGTTGACTTTTTGCTTTAAATCTGGCAAATTAATGGTGAGGGGTTTGTACCTTAAATAATAATAAGGGAGGAAGACTAATGGAGTCTTCTATTATTGGGAAGGATTTTCAAAAAACTTTTCGAGACAACCTAAAAAACTGTCTCGATCTTTATGGTCAGCCAGACCAGATTAAGATCATCGCCAACTCAATTAATCATAAATATAATTTTGTGATTAGTCAGCGGAACGGGCGAGTCCTTTTTATTCATGAAGCTGAGTTTTATTATCTGCAAGATGCTACTAAGCGACTACGTGAATTTTTGTTAGCTTTAATTAATTTTGTTCGCGAGGAAGCTATAGGCAGTGACTTTATTCAGCAGTATTTAAGCAAATTTATTGACCAGCCAGCCCTTGACTTGGATCAGGTTGAGACTTGGCTTCGTCATTTTGCTGTTACTGCCACTACGGATAATAACAGCTTCAGAAGTGACCATGATTTAATCTGGTCGGAACATAGTCGATACTTTTTCGTTTATTAATTTTCATTTCGCAACATTGTTCTTTTGTTTTTAACTGTTTTCATTTTTAAACTCCCAAAGGGCCAGCCTAACGCTGGTCCTTTTCTTTTTGGTTGAATTTTTGCTATAATAAAAATAGAAAAATTGTTCTTTATCAGGAGGTGAACATGAATTTAGCCATGAATATCAATGAAGATTTTTTGGCTCGTTATCATGATCAATGTCTTCTGCTTTATTTTAATCCAGAGGACATTGATATTTTATTCGGCCAATCCTTTGGTGGTTTTGGTTTCAAGATAACCAAAAAGTCTAACGAGATGGTCCTTTTTCATTTTGCTGGTAGTCACAGCAAAGAAGAAGTTATTAGATTGATTGAAAATTTTTTGCTCGAAGTTATTGATTATATTGCTAGGCACAACCTAAGTGTTGATGTTGAAGGTAATATTATCAAGTCGTCAGTCTTGAGCACGACTAAAGTCAAAAAATTGGTTCAAAACTTAACCTATCAATCAACTATTTTCGAAACTTTTACTCTAGCTTACGCTAGTCTTTAACTTAACTTGTCATTTTTTCCTCTCTCTTCGCCAGTACTTCGGTACTGGCTTTTTTTATTAAAGTTGACTTACTGACCTAAATAGTATGTATTTGAGTCAGTGTGCTGACTCAAATAATATTTTAGCTTTTGTGAGATTTTTTCTCAAAACTTGTTTATTTTTTAAATTTATGTTATATATAAAATATCTTTAAACATTTATGTCATTTTTATGCTAATTGAATTTAGCGTTGGAAATTATTTATCTTTCAAGGATCGTCAAACTATTAGCTTGGCTGCTAGTAGTATTACTGAGTTTCCTAATAATTTAATTCAACAATCAGGTCGTCAATTTTTAAAAGGAGCGGCTGTTTTTGGCGGTAATGCTAGCGGTAAAACCAATATTATCAAGGCTATGGCTTTTGTTAAGAATTTTTTTCAAAATTCTTACAATATTTCACTTCTTGATCGCCCCATTGAAGTCAAACCATTCTTACTTAATGCTAATAATAAAAATAAACCTAGCTTTTTTGAATTAGTTTTTTTAGCTGAAGAAAATATTTATCGCTATGGTTTTGAAGTAGATAGCAATAAGGTTTGTAGTGAATGGTTGTTTTTAACTAGAGTTAAAAGCGAATCAAAAATTTTTATCAGAGATGGCCAAAATTTTTCTTTTGGCCCCAAACTTTCTAAAAGTAAGATTGAGCCGGAAAAAATTAGGCCAAATGCTTTACTCTTGAGCCGGTTAGCTCTGGAAGGGCAACCGATTGCTGAAATTATTTTACAATGGTTTAAGCGTTTTAGGATAATTTCGTCTATTAATGATGAAAGTTGTCACAATTTTACTTCAGACCAAGTTAATAATAATAAAGTTTTTAAAAAGAAGGTTTTAAATTTTTTACGCCAAGCTGATTTTAATGTTAGCGATATTCTAATCGATACTCAGAGCTACCAAAGCTTGGACAACATTCCAGCTCAATTTAAGCGGGTTGTTGAAGGAATTTTACCGAGCAAAACTGATACTTTTAAAGCCACTTTTAAAAGTATTGCTTTTACTCATGATCGATATAATGAATCTGGACAGGTTGTGGATACGGTTAATTTCGACTTAGAGAATTTAGAATCAGCTGGAACAAGGAAGTTTTTTAATTTAATTGGACCGATTATTGATTGTCTAGAAAGTGGTAATGTCCTAGTGATTGATGAAATTGATTCTCAATTGCACCCAGAATTAGTTAATTTTATAGTTAAATTGTTTAACTCTAAAAAGAATAAACAGCAGGCTCAATTGATTTTTAACACTCACAATATTCCATTGCTTAATGCTGGTATTTTGCGGCGTGATCAAATCTGGTTTGTTAATAAAAATTATCTTGGCGAGAGCAGCTTGTATTCATTAGTTGATTTTATTTCGGAAAGTGGTCAAAAAATTCGTAAAGATGAATCATTTGAAAAAAATTATTTAGCTGGTCGTTATGGTGGGTTGCCTTATATTAAAAATGATTAACTAAAAATATGGCAAATAGACCTTGGAGGAGGAATAATAATCAAGAAATTGGTTATCGTTCGGTCAAAAGAATAGCCGATCGAAAAAATATCTATATTTTTGTGACCGGCAAGGGAACTGAATGTAATTATTTCAATAGCTGGATCAAAAAACTTCGAGCTAGTAATATTAAAAAGACAATTTATATTAGGTGTCATGCTAAAGACCCTAAAACTGCTGCTGAGCAGGTTGTTAGAGAGATAGATAATCAGCATTTGGTTGGTAAGTTTTGGCTTGTCTTTGATATTGATCCTCACGGATATCTTGAAAAAAATATTCGTGAATGTTGTCAAATTTTACGAGACAATAAAATTAATATTGCTTATTCAAACAAATCTTTTGAGCTTTGGTTTATTTTGCATTATTGTTCTGAGCCTTCAAGCAATTGGAATCAGCAAGAATATGAAAAAAAGTTAACGGAATATTTGGGGCGAAAATATAAGAAAACAGACAGTAATCTTTTTAATGATTTTTATCCTTATTTGGCTCAGGCTAGTAAAAATGCTCGAAAAATTTTAGATCAATATAGCGATGGTGTTGCTATTTATCAACGCGATCCTTCTACTACTGTTCACTGTCTTGTAGAGCAACTGACTGACCAAATTAAATATTGATTTAAATTTAAAATAGCTCTCATAATTGAGAGTTATTTTTCTTGCCTTAGTCTGTCTTTTTCCGCTATACTGATAGGACATTAAATATCCTCCCATTTTTATATTTTTATGAAAAATAAAAATCAAGAGGAACTATCTCAACTAAAAAATAAAATTAGACTTAATTATTCTAATATTAAGTCTGCTTATTGCCCAGCTCTTGATAGTCGAGTTATTTTTAATTCTGATGGCTTTCACCATCTTTGTTACGATAATAACCGTAGCGAGCGTTCAGTTTTAGTCCAGAGAAATAAACTTAATGCTTTTAAAAATGTTGTAAAAATATTGTCAAAAACCACAACTATACAAGAATACAGATCTTCTTTATGTTCTATTGGTAAGGAAGATCGGCACGGTTTAAGTCTGGCTAAATTTGTAGAATGGTTTGGTTTTTGGGCTATAATTAATTTGTCTAAAAAAGTAAGGATAAAAATAGTTGTTAGGCGAATTGGACAAGCTAATGGTCAGTATCATTTTTGGAGCGTCATGCCATTTTGGCAACAAAATAAAGACTTTAGAAATATTGGTTCAAATAGCTTAATTAATGATTAGGTAAAACAAAAACACCCTCAATAATGAGAGTGGTTTTGTTGTGCTTGCTTAGCGGCTTATGATCTATGATAATAGACTTAGCCGAACGGGGCTTTCGCCCACAAGCACATTTAAATAATAGCTGGTTTATCTTTTTTTGTCTAGGTAGCTATGGCCGAGTTCTGATTATCGGTTTTTCTTGCCTTACTTTATCTTTTTCCGTATACTTAAGATAGCGCTGTTATTTAGCGATTTTTTGTCTAATTCTTATCAAAAATATGTCCCAACCCTGGTATCGTTTTATTCTAAAATTAGGCACTTATGCCAGTTTGGCATCGCTTTTTTTACTCAACAAGCATTTTTATTTTCCTTACATTACTTCCAAGCAGCTGTATTTTAATATTCTGATAGAAGTTTTGGCGGTTATTTGGGTGGCTTATCTCTGGAAATATCCGGCTGATCGGCCGAAAAAATCGTGGATTACTCGCGGCTGGTTGGCTTATTTAGCAGTCGTGCTTTTGACTTGTTTTACTGGAATTGATTTTAATCTTAGTTTTTGGGGTGATTTGGAGCGCATGCTCGGTTGGTTCCCACTATTTCATTTTTTCCTACTTTATCTCATTGCGATTACCGCTTTCCGCAACTGGCGTGATTGGCAGCCGTTGTTAATTACTATGTCTGGGGCTGGGGTACTGCTTAGTTTGATTGGTATTTTTCAAAATTATAACGCTTCCATGCTCGGTAATGCTGCCTATATGGGCACCGTGACCTTGATGGCGATTTTCATTACTCTTTTATTGATTGGCCGTAGTCGTAATTGGCTACTAGCTTTGCCCTATTGGTTTGCCTTAGCTATTTTGGCGATTGGTTTTGTTCGGGCTGATATTTCTGGTGCTTATGCTGGCTTGGCGGCTGGTTTACTGTCCTACGGCATTGTCATGTCGCTACTCAACCGTTCCAAAAAGATTCGTCGAATTGGCTGGATTGGTGTTGCGACTTTTGTTGTTGCGGTTGGTTTGGTTTTTTCACTGCGCTGGTCAGAAACTCTTAATAATAGTCAGCTCGGTAAAGTTTTTCGTGACTTTTCGCTAAGTAATCCTACCTTAAATACTCGCTTTTTATCCTGGCAGTATGCCCTAAAAGATTTTCCCGAACATTGGCTACTAGGGGTTGGCTATGGTAATTATTCGCTAACTTTTGATCGTCAGTTTACTGGTAAATTTTATGATTTTGGTAAAGGCGAGGATTACTTTGATCGCGCTCACAACAACATTGTCGAAATTGCCACCACCACTGGTTCTTTGGGGCTTTTGACTTATCTTTTTATGTTTGCTTGGGTTATGATTTATCTGATCCGAGCCTATTGTCATAAACGACTTGATTTACCAGAGTTTGCCGCACTATTTGCTTTAATGGTGGCTTATTTTGTTCAAAATTTAGCCTTATTTGATTGTTTAGCCAGTTATCTTTACCTGATGTTGATGTTAGCTTTTATTAACAATGCTTATCGTCAGCCAGAAGCTACCAAATGTAACAATCCTGGCTGGAATAAAAAAGAAACTATCGTTTTAATTGTTGGCGGGGCTACGGTGGCTTGGGTGATTTGGTTTGCTAATACTAGTACTATTAAAATGCTCAATAAGACCATTGATGGTATTATTGCTATCAACCAGGGTCAAGTTTATTCAGCCTTAACTATCTTTAAAGAAGCTGAGGCTGCCAATTCGCCGCTAATTCGTGATGGTCGTTCAGCTATGGCTAATGCTTATATTGGCGGCAGTTATTATTTGGAGCAATTATCAGGTAGTCAGTTAGCTGAAATTATTAGCTATGTTGATCAGCAAAATGCTAAAAATATTAAATACAATCCCAAGGATAGTCATCTCAACATGCAGCGGGCGCAATTCTTGTCGCTAGCGAGCCAAACGAGCAAGAATAATCTATCAGCTGGCTATGCCAAGGATGGCCTAATGGCCGCGGAAAAAGCAATCGAAAATGGCTACAATCATGTTTTGCCGCATTATGTTAAAGCTCAGATATTGTCTGACTTGGATCAGCCTGACGAAGCTATTGCTGAACTCAAGGCTACTTTGAAAATTAGTGAAAAATATTGGGACACTTTCTGCCATCTATCCCGGATGCAGCTCAATCGCGGCGTCGATAAAGACGAAGCTTATCGTAATTTAGAGCGCTGTCTAGATGAGGGTGGTGTTACCTTACTAGGCCCAGGTAATTATTTAAATGAAGCCCTGAAATATTATCAAGAAAAAAATGATAATGTTCGTTTAACCATGTTAACCGAGCAGTTAGTTCGACTTTATCCTCAGGGCGCTGAAATTTGGCTACGTTTGTCTCAACTTTATAGTCGTCAAGGCCGCAACGAAGAAGCTCAATATGCGGCCGAACAAGCTGCTCAGCTCAAACCTGAGTTAAAAGAACAAAGTAAGAATATAAATGGCAATTAGTGGTTTGATTAAAAAATATATTTTTTCAAAATCATTTTATCACCATCCAGGCTTTTGGCGATATTTTAAAAACGCTAGCTGGTTATTTGTTGGACAGTTTTTTTCCTTAGCCGCTTCTTTTTTTATTGGAGCTTGGGTGGCTCGCTATTTGGGTCCAGAAGAATATGGTTTAGTGAACTATGTTCTCTCTTTTGTTGGTTTATTCGTTATTGTTACTGCTCTAGGAACTGACAACATCTTAAATCGAGAATTAGTTAATCACCCGGAAAAAAGAAATGAGTTACTAGGTACTTGTTTTCGATTAAGACTTTTGGGTGGCCTGATAGCATTCTTGTCTATTATTGTTGCGATTTTTTTATTTGGCGAACAGAACATTGTTTGGCGAACATTAGTTATTCTTTATAGTATTAGCTTTTTTTTCCAGGCCCCTTATGTAATCAGTAATTATTTTTTTTCTACTGTTCAAGCTAAAAAAAATGTCCAGGCTCAATTTTACGTTACTTCGGTTTGTTCAATCTTGAAAATTCTTTTAATTTTATTGGGTGGTAATGTATATTGGTTGGTTGGGATTTATGCCATTGATTGTTTGTGTCAAAGTTTTTTCTTGATTCTTTTGTACCGTGCGCAGGGTTTAAAGGTAGCTGATTGGTGTTTTCAGCCAAAACTTGCTTATAAAATTTGGCTTGATTCTTGGCCGCTAATGTTATCATCAGCGGCTTATTTTATTTATTTACGAATAGATCAGGTTATAATTGGACGCATCATGAATGAATCGTCAGTTGGTGTTTATGCGGCGGCGGTTAGAATTGTTGAGATTTTATATTTTATACCAACTATAATTTGTAGTTCTTTGTTTCCAGCTATAATTAATGCTCGTCGAGTTAGTGCCGAACTATTTGCTCGCCGCTTAAAGTATTTTTATTTGTTGCTTGGCTTTACTGGGTTAATAGTGGCTGTTGTGATTTCATTGTTGGCTCGGCCGTTAGTTGTTGGAATTTTTGGATCAGCCTATTTATCGTCGGTTGGTATTTTGAAGATTTATGCTTGGTCATGTGTTGGGTTATTTTTAGGATTGGGTATAAATCAACAACTAACAGTTGAAAACAAGACTAAAACTATTTTTTATATCAATCTAGCGACCATGGTTTTTAATATTGGCCTTAATTTATTTTTGATTCCAGTTATGGGTCTATCTGGAGCTGCTGTGGCAACTCTAATATCCTATTGTGTTATTCCTGTTATTTTTTTGTTATATTTAATCAAAGGTTAAATTTTTTTATGTTAAAAATAGTTAGACTTTTAAAGTATCTTAGCAGAAGTTTAAGTTTTATTTTTACGTCTGTTTTTTGGCGAGGTGGTCTTTATTCGTTAATGATTTTATTGCCAGCACCGCTTTATCATTTGTTTAATAAAAAAAATAGCGATGTTCTGGCTGGTTTGGCTTGTCGAGTTAATAGTGGTTTCAAAGCAACAGCTTTGGCTAATGATTGGCAGGTCGAAATGGGTGGCCTAAATATTTATTTAAATTATTTGACCAACGATTTGTTAGATGTTGGCTACTCTTTTATTCCGGAAAAAAATCAACAGCTGGTAGCTTGTCTCAGTAATCCGATTTTTTTTGAAGGTCCTTATATTAATGATTATTGTAAAATTAAAACAGGTGATTATGTTTTAGATTTGGGTGCTAATTTGGGTCTTTTCTCTCTTTTTGCTAGTCGTGTTGTTGGCTCTAATGGACAAATTTTTGCCTTTGAACCAAATAAAACTGCCTCCAATTTTTTAGCTAAAAATTTGCAGCTTAATAATCTTGAAAATGTAAAAATTTTTAATGATGCTGTTGGGGATAAAAAAGAAGAAGTTTTCTTTAATTTTGATCAAGAAGATACTTATGGCTCCTCGCATATTGATAATAATTTAGAAAATGGTTTTTCACAAAAAGTACAACAAATTAAAATTGATGATTTTGTTGTTGAGCAGAAATTAGAGTGACTTGATTTTATTAAGGCTGACATTGAAGGGGCTGAAAGATTGATGCTCAAAGGAGCAGAGCAAACCATTCGTCGATTTAAGCCCAGTATTGCTATTAGAATATATCACTTACCCGATGATCCAGAAGTTATTGAAGCGATGCTCAAAGAATTTGTACCGGAGTACAAGATTGAAAAGTTTGGCCGTAAAACGCTGTATGCTTATCTGGAAAAGTAATTATTCCTATCAAAATAAATTTTTCGTTAAATTAGCCACAATTATTGACAAAATTGGTGGCTGGCTTTTTTTTGCTAAAAAACGATCAACCCTTGATCCGCAGAAAATAAGAAAAATATTAGTCGTTAAGCTTGATAATTTGGGTGATTGTTATTTATCTTTACCCTTATTTTATTATCTACGACAGTTAAATCAAACCGTCGTTGTTGATTCTTTATCACTAGCTAGTTCTCGGCAATTCTTTGAAAATTGTCCAGAGGTCAATCATTGTTATAGTGTTCAAAAAAGATTAGGGATTTTTCAGAAAAAATTATTGCGAACAGTTAAGGAAAATAACTATGATTTAATTATTGATGCGCGAGGTTATTTTAGTGTTGCGTTATTTGGTTTCTTATCAAAAATTCCGCAGCGTTTTGGTTTTGCTGAAGAGGTTGGTCAGTGTTTCTATACTAATTTATTTCAAATCAACCAAAATCAACACGAAACAACTAAGTATTTTAATGTTTTGCAATCTCTAGGTATTACTGTTGATAGTTGGCAGCCAAAATTATCTTTAAATAATTTTGATTCAACTCAAGTTAATGCTTTCTTGAATTCAGCTCCCAAAGTGGTTGTTGTTCATCCAGTCGCTAGTCAGCCTTATAAATATTGGCCCTTAGCTTATTGGCATGAGTTGATTGGCTTTTTGCTTGAGAAAAAAGATTGTCATATTTTTCTTTTGGGCAGTTCACTAGATAATGATTTTATTAATAAAATTAAAGATAAATTTCCCAACGATAATGACCGACTTATTAGTTGTGCGGGTAAACTTAATTTAGTGGAAAACTATGCTCTAATCTCTCGGTCGAGTTTATTTATCGGTAATGATTCTGTTTTTGGTCATTTAGCTGGATCTTTGGTTATTCCAACTATTGTTTTGATGAATCGAGCTATTAATCGTCAAAGGTGGTCGCCGCTTGGTCAGAAAAGTCAGGTTTTTGTTGCTCCAGAAAATAATCATTGTTGCCAGTTTGACCAGTGTGGTTATAATTGTCCAAATATGGTAGAGATTAAACCAAGTGTTATAATTGATTATATTGCTAATTTAGAAACTTAGCTCTAAGCTAATTTTGTTTGTTGGGTTGATTATGAAAGACTATCGTAATATTTTTGTTAAAATTGCTATTACTATTTTTGATGCCATTGGCTGGCTGTTGTTTTTTTGGTTACCTAAACCCCAGGTTGACCCGACCAAAGTCAAAAGTCTGTTAATTTTGAAATTTGATCGTTTGGGTGATACTTTTTTAGCTGAGCCAACCATTAAAGCTTTGCGCCAGCTTTTTCCCAAAGCTGAGTTGACGGTTGCTTGTTCACCTTGGAATCAAGCTGTTTTAGCCAATAACCCTGCTATTGATCGCTTGTTGCCGATTTTTTCCATGCCTGATGTGCAAAAAAACGGTTGGCTAGATTTTTTTAGTCGCCCTCAGCGTAAATATCTAGCTTATTTTATTAAAACCCAAGAAGTTGATCTGGCCATTGATTTACAAGGTAATCCACTTAATGTTTTGGCGATGTTTTTGTCTGGTGTTCGTCGAAGAATTGGTTTTGGCCCCAAGATTTTTAGTTTTCTTCTAACTGGTCGAGCTTATTATCGCTACAACCAACCGCAAAGTGAAATTTATTTTTCTTTAGCCAAGCTTCTTGGCTATACTGGAGAATTGGAACAACCCCAGATTTATGCCAATCCAGTTGAACAAAATCAGGCCGTTAGCTTTATTCGTGATAATTCGCTAAATAATTTTATTGTTTTTCATGTTGGTGCTGGTCGTAGTTACCGGCAATGGCCAATTGATAATTTTGCCGAGTTAGCCCAGCGCCTGTTAGCTCAGTATACTAGCCACCAAATCGTGGTTATTGGCGGGCTCGATGATGACTTGCTGTTTGATCGTTTAGCGAGTCAAATTAAAGCTGGCGATCGTCTGGTAAACGCCGCTGATCGCTTGTCTATTCCGGCGACTTATGAATTAATTCGCCGTGCTCGTTTATTTGTTGGTAATGAGTCTGGACCAGGCCATTTAGCGGCTGCCTTAGGCGTGCCGACTGTTTCTTTGATGAATCCTTGGTCAGGTGTTAATCGTTGGCAGGCTCGTGGTCCAAAGGTAAGCTATTTTTATCAACAAGCTCATTTTTGTCGCGGTGTTGGTTGTCACCACAAACCGTGTCCCAATATGGCTGCTATTACAGTTGATGAAGTTTATCAAAAAGCGAGTTCTTTACTCTAATTGATCCAGGGTTTGGCTTAATTCGGTTTTAAAGTTTTCTTTATTAAAAAGATTTGAAACTCGTTGCTTAGCCTTTTCTCCATAGAGTTTGCTCAATTCTTCGTTATTGAGTATTTTTTGAATTGCTTGTTTTAGACTTTGCTGATCTTTTAGGGGTACAGTTAAGCCAGTTTCTTCATTTAAGCTAACTTCTGGCACACCAGTTGGTAAATCGGTGTTAATAACTGGTTTTTGAAAGGCCATGGCTTCTAGCTGAACTAAGCCAAAAGCTTCACTGCTAGCGCAGGATGGTAAAATAAATAAGTCGCAGGCAGCGTAATATGGCCGAAGATCGTCAACTGGATCAATAATGGTGATTTTATTTTCCAAGTGTTGGTCTTGAATTAGACTAGCTAAGGCTTCTTTTTCTGGACCAGTTCCAATAATCAAAAGCTGAGCTTCAATTGAAGTCATGGCTTGAATTAGATATTGGTAGCCCTTGTAATAAACTAGTCTACCAACTGATAGCAATAATTTTTTATCCGAGCTGTAATGTTCTTTAATTTTTTGGGCTGCCAAGGCTACTTCTGGAGTTAGTTGGTAATGATTTAAATCAAGGCCAAAATGGATGGTCTGACATTTATGTTTATACTTTTTAAGGAGTGGTGAAAAAGCTGTCAGTCTGGAAGTGCTAACTACTATTTTATTGGCAATTTTAAGGCCGTAATGGATAAAAGGTAGAAAAAATAATTTACTGATTTTTTGTCGAATAATGTCACAGTGATACCAAATAACTAAAGGCTTTTTAGGTAGAAAAAGTAGGGGTAAAAAAGCTAATGGAAAAGGGTGGTGAATAATAATAATATCGTAATGTTTCCAGAGCTGTTTCATTAAGCGGAAAAAATCTAAAGACAGGGGCATTCCCAAAGCCTTACCAAAACTGGCAGCTCGATAAACTTTGTTATTGCCAATAGTTTCAACTGACCTGGGGCCTTTACTTTGGCAAACCAAAACATCAACTAACCAATTATCGCTGTCTAGTTCTTCGGCAATATCTTTGACAACCGTTTCCACGCCACCTAAATGCGGATAATAAAATTTATTAATTTGTAAGATTTTTTTGGTCATAGATTAGCGGCCCTGTCGAGAAATAACTGTGGCGAGTGTTTTTAAAACAATGGTTAAATCCAGGTAGATAGAGAAATTTTTGAGATAAAAAAGATCGTGCTGCAGTTTCTTGTAAGTATCTTCCAGTGACGGGGAGTGGTATTCGCCAGAAACTTGATCCCAGCCAGTCACACCGGGCTTGATTAGGGTACGGATATGATAGAAAGGTAATTTGGCTGACAGTTCATCAACTAATTCTGGCCGCTCTGGGCGAGGGCCAATAAAGCTCATTTCGCCTTTGATGATGTTGATTAGTTGTGGTATTTCATCAAGTCTGGTTTGACGTAAAAATTGGCCAAGGGCAGTGACGCGACTGTCTTTTTGAGCAGTTGGTTTAAAATCATTGCCTGCCACTTTCATGGTCCGAAATTTGTAGATATTAAATAACTTACTATTGCGACCAACTCGTGATTGCTTAAAGATGATTGGCCCCGGGCTGCTAATTTTTACTAGCAGGGCAATTAGCGGCCACAAGGGCAGGCTAATAATCAAGCAAATAATGGCCAAGCTAAAGTCAGTCAATCTTTTGGTGGTCAGATAAATTCTTTTTTCCGTTAGATTGAGATTTTCCAAAAACCACAGCTGGCCAATGGCAGCTAGTGGTACTTTGCCAGTTAGTTGTTCATAAAAGCTAGAGAGAGTCAAGTAGGTTAAGTTTTGTGGTAAAAGACTAAAAAGAATTTGATTGATTTGTTCATCAGCTCGGTAGCGATCAACAATAACCACCGTGTTTATTTTATTGGCTATTACGGCTGCGGCTAGTTTTTCAACCTGGTTAATTGTTGGCCATGAAATGGGCTCAGCTGGTAATTTTTCCTGAGGACTAAATAAAAGACTAGGGCGATAACCAAAATGAGGAGTGGTGGTTAGTAATTGCCACAGCTCATCAGCCATCTGATCATAGCCAATAAGCAGGACATTGTTACGGGGTAGAGCTTGGCGTAAATTACGGCGCCAAAGATAGCGCCAGGCTAAAAAACTAGCGGTAAAAATAAGACTAAAAATTGCCAAATTGGTTTTGGGAGTAATGCCAGCTTGCGGCCAAAGATAGAAAATAACTAAAGATAGTAAAACAGTGGGAATAATAGTCTTAAGAACTCGTTCAGTAAAACGTGGGCCTTTAGCTAGGATATTGAGATTATAAAGATTGGCAATATAAAAGATGGTTAGCCATAAAAGAAACAGCCAGCCAAAAATGGCGGTGTGTTCTTGCCATAACTCCCTACTGGGCCACTGTTGATAGCGGATAGTTAAAGCTAGAAGTAAGCTTAAATAGAGTAAACACCAATCGCCCAAGAGTAGAGCTAATTGTCGAAATTTAGTTTTTATGGTCATATATTTTATTATAATGTTCATCCATAAAAAAGCAAATAATTTTTGTCTAATCTTGGTAAAAAGGTTATTAAAATATTTTTTAGCACTCTGTTCTAGAAAAGTGTTTATTTTTAGCCAATAAAAAATATTTGCCCGCTTTTTAACTTTGGACTATAATTATCTTGTAAGCTAGCTTAACCCTCTCCTTTATGATTTGCACCCGCTGCAATCACCAAATGGCCGACAATAGCACTGTCTGCCCTAAGTGTGGTCAACCAGTTGTTCCACCGGAACAAATTATCAAAGAAATCAAAGTACGCCGTCTACAGCGTTACATCTTCTACTTTATTGCGGGAGCAATTGTTATTGCAGCTGTGGCTATTATGGTGCGCATTTACAATACTAACACCAATCTTCTTTTAGAAGTTAGTCAAGTCAAGCAAGATTTAGAGGGTGCTCAGGGTGAGCTAACAACCGCTCAGGCTGATTTAGAAAAGAAAAAGCAAGATTTAGCTAAAGTTCAAGCTGAATTATCAGCCAGCAATCAAAAAATGCAAACCGCTGATAGTCAGTTAACTGAGAGAACAACCGCTTATCAGGCCTTATTAGATGAAAAGAGTCAGCTAGAACAATTGCAAAAAAAATGTTCAATTGATTTGAATATGTCTGATGCTAATGTTTATGCCTTGATTGTTAAGCTTGGCATTGGTGTAACCAATAAAAATTTAGCTAGCATTCCTTTGGCTAATGCCAATCTTGGTGGCCAAGATAGTGATGGTGACGGATTGTCTGACGTTATTGAAAAATCCTTAGGCACTGATATTAATAAAATTGACACCGATGATGATGGTTATGATGATAAAAGTGAGGTTACTACTGGTTATAATCCAGTTGGTAAGGGTATGCTGCCAATTAATCCTAAATACGTTGATTCAGTTAAAGGTAAGATTTTATTACAAATTGAAGGCGATAAGTCAGCTTGGTATGTAGCTAGTGATGGTAAACGTTATTATTTAGGTAATCCAGGTGATGCT
>ENA-UPXM01004213-UPXM01004213.1-activated-sludge-metagenome-genome-assembly--contig:-NODE-4213-length-14925-cov-5.742502_pt1 | contig 14925 bp, 14 predicted proteins | sample MGYA00238178_ERZ772708 | MGnify/ENA primary metagenome ERZ772708 (study PRJEB29002, sample SAMN05720212) | activated sludge metagenome | isolation source: anaerobic digester from wastewater... | reverse complement strand
GCTTTTGACAATCTGGGATTTGAGCAGGTGGTGGTGGTAACCGAAACCGAGGTGGAATACCATCCCGATGTGCCCGACCTGCTGCGGGCCATCAAGGGCATCGGCGCCAATACCACGGCTGGCGGCAAGGGGGGCGGCCTGGGATGGCGCGGCGTGCTGACCGACATGGCTGATATCTACCGCTCGCGTTACAAGGCTGAAGGCCTGATTCCGGCCACCTATGAGGTCGTGTATGTGGTGGCCAGGAAAGCTGCTTCAAACAGTTAGGGCCTTTGGACAGGGTCTTGTTTCAAATAAAAAGGGAACGGTTTGATGCCGTTCCCTTTGCTTTTATGGGCTTAACTGCAAGCGGGCTCAGTCTTGCCTATCGCAGGATATCGATGATCTTTCTGGCCAGCGGATTGATCACGCTGTAATGTACCTCCACACCCTCGCGTTTGCCCTCAATGATGCCCTTGTTTTTCAAGAGTGCCAGGTGCTGAGATACGGTGGCCTGGGGCAGCCCCAGGCATTCCCAGATGCGCTTAACGTTGCATTCCCGGGCGCACAGCCCGGCCACGATCTTCAGCCGGATCGGATGACCGAGCACCTTGAGTATCTCGGCCTCTTCGTTGAAGTCTTTGCCCAATTTGTATTCCATGTAATGGCCCGTCCCGTCAGAAATTTATGAAAATTATATATGCGGATTTCAGCACGTCAAGTTTTCGGTGTCTTTGTGTCACACAATTCAGTTTAAAGGCTGAAATGACAGGCGGCCAGATGTCCGGGCTGTTTTTCCTCCAGCGGCGGCGTGGTGTGCCGGCAGATATCCCGGGCATAGCGGCAGCGGGGATGGAAACGGCAGCCGGAGGGGATGTTCAGCGGCGAGGGGATGTCATCTTTCAATACCGTCGCCCGCCTGGTTGCGCCGGGATTGATACGCGGTACGGCGCTGATCAGCGCTTCGGTATAGGGGTGGCGGCAGTTGCTGAACAGCAGGGATGCCGGAGCGGTCTCCACCACTGCGCCCAGGTACATGATGCAGACCCGGTCGCAGAGGTGCCGCAATACGGACAGGTCGTGGGAGACGATTGCCAGTGAAAGGTTGAAGGCTGATTTCATCTCCTGCAGCAGATTGATGATCTGGGCCTGAATGGATATGTCCAGCGATGAAACCGGCTCGTCGGCGATGATCACAGCCGGATCAGCCGACAATGCCCTGGCGATGCCGATGCGCTGACGCTGTCCGCCGGAAAACTCGTGGGGAAAACGGTTGAAATGGTCGCTGGTCAGTCCGACCGACTGCATGATCGTTTCGGTCTTTGCCCGGCGGGTAGCCCTATCCCTGATCCCGGCCAGCAGCAGCGGTTCTCCGATCGTGTCGCCGATACGCATGCGGGGGTTGAGCGAGGAAAAAGGATCCTGGAAGATCATCTGGGTCTGGCGGCGGAACAGACCGTATTCCTGCCGGTTCATATCCGCCAGCGGCCGGCCGTGGAAGCTGACCGTTCCCTGATCCGGATTGAGCAGGCCGGCCATGATCTTGCCCAAGGTGGTCTTGCCGCAGCCCGACTCCCCGGCGATGCCGACGGTCTCGCCGTGGAAGATATCCAGTGATACCCCGTCGACGGCGCGCAGCAGACCACCGCTGGCGGTAGCCGATTTGACCTGGAACTGTTTGATGATGGCATTGGCGCTGAGAATTGGTGCGTGGTCTGTCATTGGCATTTCCAGCAGCGGACCTGGTGTCCGTTTGATATCTCCTGCAGTTGCGGTTCACTGAGGCGGCATTGTTCTTCGGCCAGGGGGCAGCGGTCGCAGAAGGCGCAACCGTTGTGGCTGCCGCAGATCTGCGGGTTCTGGCCGGGGATGGTTGCCAGTGGTGTGCCTGGAGCCGTATTCTGGGGCAGGGCGGCCAGCAGCGCGGCTGTGTAGGGATGGCGCGGTTGTGCCAGCAGTTCGGCACTGGCGGCGGTCTCAACAATCCGGCCGGCATACATGACGCAGGTGTCTTCCGCCCGTTCGGCCACAATCCCCAGGTCATGGGTGATTAGCAGGATACCCATCTGCGACGATGCCCGTAGCTGGTCGATCAGTTCCAGGATCTGGGCCTGGATGGTGACATCCAGGGCGGTGGTCGGCTCGTCGGCAATCAGCAGGGCCGGGTCACAGGCCAGCGCCATGGCGATCATCACCCGCTGGCGCATGCCGCCGCTCAACTGGTGCGGGTAATCCCTCATCCGCTGTCCTGCGGAAGGGATGCCGACCAGGGTCAGCAGTTCCACTGCCCGTTCGGCGGCTTCCGCCTGCGGCATATGCCTGTGCAGCAGCAGCGGTTCCATGATCTGATCGCCGATGCGCAGCACCGGATTCAGCGATGTCATCGGATCCTGGAAGACCATGGCGATCCGGCTGCCGCGTACGGCACGGATCTGTTTCTCTTCCATCGTCAGTAATTCCTGCTGTTCCAGGCGGATACTTCCGGAGGTAATCCTGCCGGGGGGCGGCACCAGGCGCATGACCGAAAGCGCGGTCATGGATTTGCCCGAACCGGATTCCCCCACCAGGGCCAGGGTAGAACCCTTGTCCAGTGAGAAGCTGACGCCGTTTACAGCGAAAAACTCCCCCCGTGCAGTCGGGAAGCTGGTGTGCAGGTCTGTGATTTCAAGCAGTGTGGACACGCATTGTCTCCGGTTGGCAAGTAGCGGTTGGTTGACAAGAATATCAATATTGGTCCGCAGTTCCAAGCCAAATCTGCCGATTTGTTGTCTTACAGGTTTAATGTTGACTTTCATGCAACACAAGCCTAGCATCCAAACTGTTAGCATGCTAATCAAAAGTCGAAAGACATGCATGGAGAAATAACATGGAAGCATCACTGCATTATTTGCTGTTAATGACTCAGACCGTATTCCACAAAATGGTGCTGTCTGAAGCAGCAACAATCGGCTTGTCGCCGGGGCAGCCCAAAATACTGGAGTACTTGAAGCGCTATGGTGGTTGTGACCAGCGCATGATCGGAGACGCTTGCAATATTGAAGCAGCTACTGTTACAGGCATTTTGGTAAGGATGGAAGCCGCGGGGCTGATTGAGCGGAAACAGTTGGAAGGAAACCGCAGATCTCTGCATGTATTTCTGACAGAAAAAGGGAAAGCATTTGCAAGTCAAATTGATGATACATTTAAGAGAATTGAGGAGACGGCTTTTTCCAACATTCCGACAGACGAACAAAAGGAGTTTTTAGCCACACTGACGAAGATTTACGCTAACCTGACCGACAGACAGAGGCAGTCATGATGATGCGAGAGTTGTTTTACAGATATGTGCTGCTGGTTATCGGGCTGTTTGTCATGTCACTTGGCGTGGCATTATCAACCAAAGCCAGTCTGGGCACATCCCCGATCTCGTGTATTCCATATGTTCTCAGTCTGGGGTTTCCTGTTTCGTTCGGCTGGTTTACGTTTTATATAAACATTGTCCTGATCATAGCTCAAATCATCATCTTAAGAAGAAACTTCAGGTTGATCCAATTACTGCAGCTGGCAGCGGTTGTTGTCTTCAGCGTTTTCACTGACTTGACAATGCACATGGTGTCCGGCATCCAGGCCAACAGCTGGTTTTTACAATGGCTGCTGCTGGCGGCCAGTAATATTGTGCTGGCAATGGGTATTGGCCTGGAGGTAACGGCCAATGTCACCATGCTGCCGGGTGAAGGATTTGTTATGGCGGTTTCAAAGGTGTTCCACAAGGAGTTTGGGCAGGTTAAAGTCGTTTTCGACATTTCACTTGTTGCAATCGGAATGCTTGTTTCGTTTTATCTGTTTTACAGGTTGAATGGGGTGCGGGAAGGTACTATTGCCGCTTCATTATCCCTGGGCATCATAGTTCGATATTTCATAAAAATATTTCAGCCACTCGATGGCAGATTGAAAAGCAAAGCAGTTAAGGACAACTTCAAACTTGGCAAAATCTGCGATACTGCCGAAACCTGACAGCGTCGGAAATCGTTCGAACTGCCGGAATTTACCGATGGGGCATGGCAGCTAATAGAGTTGGCAATAAGGCCTGTCCTTATCAAAAAAACGCTGTCCTGACTTGCTGGTTGGCGCGCCCGATTATCTTGCAAGGCCGCTTTGACCGGCGTTTCCGGGTGCAAAGCCATTGACAGGCAGCCGTTGAATATGTTTTTATCAGCAGGCTTTGAAGCCCATTTTCCCACGCATAGCCTTTGCGGCGCTGTTGATTGTCATCCTGCTGACCGCTTTTTTCGGTATGAGCTGCGAGGCCTCGCCTGACGGGGAACTAATCCGGATCGCCATAAGCAAAAATGCGGCTGAGGTGGTCGTGGATGGAGAATCGCTTACAGCCGTAACCCCAGCCGGGGCGCATATCTCGGCTGCACTGCCTGCCAGGGTGCGCAGTTCAGGCAGCCTGCTGATTGTTGACGGCAACGCCTATACCAAGCTGACCTTTTCATCTCCCCAGGCCGTTCTTGTTAACGGCAAACCCTACCGTGGCAGTGTCGAACTGATTCCTCAGTATAAAGGCGTACTGGTTGTCAATCAGTTACCGCTGGAGTCTTACCTGATTGGTCTGATCAATGCCGAGATATCTTCGGCCTGGCCGATTGAGGCGGTCAAGGCCCAGGCTGTGATTGCCCGGACCTTTGCGCTTCAGCGCCGGGAGATGCGCAAGGGTGCCCTGTTTCATATGGAATCAACGGTGCTTGACCAGGTTTACCATGGGTTGCAGGCCGAGGACAGCCGGGCGCAGCGTGCGGTGATGGACACCGCCGGAGAGGTGCTGATGTATCATGGCGAGGTGATCCAGGCCTTTTACCATTCCAACTGCGGCGGCCGCACCGAGGCCTCCGAGAATGTCTGGGGCAAGGCGCTTCCCTATCTGAAGAGTGTCAGGTGCGATTACTGTCTGCACAATCCTGCCACCGCCTGGGAACAGCGGCTGTCGCTGAGGGTGATCGAGGAACGTCTGCGTCAGGGAGGGCACCGGGTCATTGGTTTGAACGGCTTGCGTACCGGACCTTTGACCAGCGGTGGCCGTTTGAAATATATTCTGGCCATGTCTTCTTCCGGTCAGGCGCGTATAACCGGCGACCAGTTTCGCAAGGCGCTGGGCTACGGGGTGATCAAAAGTACCAATTTCAAGATGCGCGCCGTTAACGGCGACATCGTCTTTTCCGGAATGGGTAACGGTCATGGCGTCGGGCTCTGTCAGTGGGGGGCCAAGCAGCGGGCCCTGGAAGGTTTTACTTATACCGAAATCCTGTCCTACTATTACCCCGGGACAGAACTCCACAAGATGTACAATCCCTCAGAACGGTAGACCGGATGCTTGTCAAGGAATTTGATTACGAACTGCCGGATAGTCTGATTGCCCGCCGGCCGGCTGCTGAACGCGATGCTTCGCGTCTGCTGGTCATGGAGCGTGCCAGCGGTACCTTCCGTGACGGCTGTTTCCCGGAGATTGTTGACTGCCTTGCCAGCGGAGATCTGCTGGTGTTCAACGATACCAGGGTTATACCCGCACGGCTGGCAGGGCGCAAGGCCACGGGTGGCAAGGTCGAGGTGTTCCTGGTTCGGCGCCAGGAGGGTCAGGCCGAACGCTGGTACTGTCTGATCAAGGGGTCGAAGGGCATGGGCGCTGGTGACCGGATTGATCTGGCAGCCGGTATGGGCGCCCGCATCTGTTCCCATCCTGATCGGGAAACCTGGCTGGTGGAGTTCGGGGGGGACGATCTGTTCGAGACCTGGCTGGAGCGGGAGGGTCAGATGCCGCTGCCACCTTATCTGCAGCGGCCGGCGGACAGTTTCGATCGTGAGCGTTATCAGACTGTCATGGCAGCTGTGCCGGGGGCCGTGGCTGCCCCGACAGCCGGCCTGCATTTTACCGAGGGGCTGCTGGAGGCGATCCGCTGCCGCGGGGTCAATATTGCCAGTATCACCCTGCACACCGGTCTGGGCACATTTCTGCCGGTGAGGGTGGAGCGGGTCGAGGAACACCGTATCCATACCGAGCAATACAGCATATCGCCGGAAACGGCCCTGCTGATAAACCAGACCCGTGAGCGGGGCGGCCGGATTGTGGCGGTTGGCACTACCACCACCCGCACACTGGAATATGCTGCCGATAGCCACGGCATTATCACCCCCGGCAGCGGCGAGGCCGATATCTTCATCTACCCCGGCTACAGCTTCAAGGTGGTTGACGCCCTGCTGACCAACTTCCATCTGCCCGAATCCACGCTGCTGATGCTGGTTTCCGCGTTTGCAGGCCGGGACGCTGTGCTGGCTGCCTACCGGCATGCCATTGCAGACGGTTACAGGTTTTTCAGCTATGGTGATGCCATGTTCATTGCCTGAGATGTTTTTTGGATGCTAATTTTTGCGTTCTGAACTATGATGCATTTTTTTAAACCATTTTTGCCAGGTGTCTTTTGTCCGGTTCCAATTTCAGTGTGACACATAGGGACGCGTCCTGCCGGGCGCGCACCGGCTCCTTGAAAACACCGCACGGTCTGATCGAGACCCCGATCTTCATGCCGGTCGGCACCAATGCCACGGTCAAGGCCATGAAGCCTGAGGACCTGCTGGCGGCCCAGGCCCGGATTATCCTGGCCAATACCTACCACCTTTATCTGCGTCCCGGACATGAGCTGGTGGAGCGTCTGGGGGGGCTGCACCGTTTCATGAACTGGCAGGGGCCGATCCTGACCGATAGCGGCGGTTTCCAGGTTTTCAGCCTGGGAGAACTGCGCAAGATCAGTGAGGAGGGGGTCAAATTCCAGTCGCACCTTGACGGGTCCTATCACTTTCTGACGCCTGAGTTGTCCATTCGCATTCAGGAGGCGCTGGGCGCCGATATCATCATGTGCTTCGACGAATGTCCGGCTGCCGATGCGGACTACGGCTATGTGGTCAAATCACTGGAGATGACTACCCGCTGGGCACAGCGCTGCAAGGATGTGCACCGCCGGGAGGGTCAGCAGTTGTTTGGCATTATCCAGGGGGGCATGCATCATGAATTGCGAGCCCGCAGCCTGGCGGATATCTGCTCGATCGGCTTTGACGGTTACGCCCTTGGAGGTCTTTCCGTGGGCGAGGAGAAGGAACAGATGTACGGCGTGATGGAGTGCTGCAGCCCGATGATGCCTGAGGATGCCCCCCGTTACATCATGGGGATCGGCGCCCCCGAGGATCTGGTGGAGGCGGTCTGGAACGGTTATGACATGTTCGACTGCGTCATGCCGACCCGCAATGCGCGCAACGGCATGCTGTTCACCAGCCAGGGGCGGATCAACATCAAGGCAAAGCGTTACGAAGAGGACGACGGGCCGCTTGACCCGCAGTGCGGCTGCATGGTCTGCCGCAATTATTCGCGGGCCTACCTCCGCCATCTTTACCGGGCGGGGGAGATTCTGGCCTCCAATCTGAATACCTACCACAATCTGTATTTCTACCTCGATCTGATGGCCAGGATGCGGGCAGCAATACGGGAGGACTGCTTCGGCGAGTTCCGCAGACAGTTCAAGCAGTGCTTGATTTCAAATAATATGGCTTAGAGGAGGATCACAATTATGTTCGGTTCAGTAAGTATGGCGCAGTTTCAGCAGTTTGTTCCCTTGATTCTCATGTTTGCAATTTTCTATTTTCTTTTGATCCGTCCACAACAGAAGAAGGCCAAGGAGCACAAGGCATTGATGGCCGACCTGAAAAAGGGTGACAACGTGCTTACTGCCAGTGGTATTTACGGCAAGATCGTCTCGGTTGAGGACAGTCAGGTCAATCTGGAGATCGCCAATGGCGTTGTGATTAAGCTGGTCAAGGAACATGTGGCGGCCGTGGTGAACAAGTAATCCTGAAACGTACGGTGTCTCGCGCCGATACGCGAGAACGCCGGATACAATACGTTTCGTTTCAGGTCAGCTTTTTGCATTTGCCCCCACTTTCTCAAGGGGGGGGCGACTGCATGAAGCCGACAGGAGCTTACTGTTTTTTTGTTTGATACGTCGGGCAGTTGTTCCCGATACACGAATATACCGAAGGGAGACCGTGCTTTATGCCGAAAGGAGCCGGCTGGCGTGTAAGTCTGATAATCGTCTTCGTACTGCTTTCCTGCCTGTACCTGACCCCCACTTTGTTTGCCAAACTGCCTTCCTGGTGGAGCGGGCTGATGCCCAAAGACAGAATCCACCTGGGGTTGGACCTGCAGGGAGGCACCCATCTGGTGCTGGAGGTGGATACGCAGAAGGCGGTGGAAGGTTCGCTGGACCTGGTCGCCACCGACCTGGAAGATACCCTCAATGCGAAGAACCTGCGTTTCAAGCGTATCAGCCGTTCCGGTTCAGAAAAGGTGCAGCTGCTCTTGTACGAAAAAGGGACGGCCGAGGCGGTTCAGAAGCTGCTCAAGGATAAGTATCCCGGCTACGAACAGAGCCCGCTGCATGATGATGGCGGTTTTGTCGCCCTGACCCTGAGGATGCCGGAAGAGCTGGCCAAAGACCGCAAGGACAAGTCGGTGGTGCAGGCCCTGGAAACAATCCGCAACAGGATTGATCAGTTTGGTGTTTCCGAGCCGACTATCCAGCGCGAGGGGATCAACAATATCGTTGTCCAGCTGCCCGGCATCAAGGATCCCAAGCGAGCCATCGATCTGATCGGCAAAACAGCGCGCCTTGAATTCAAGATGGTGCGTGAGGACGTGCCGCCCGGTTCAGCCGTTATCCCCGAGGATGCCGAGTTGCTCAAGGAACGCATCGTTGATCCGACCACAGGCGCGGTCAGTGAGGCGCCCTTTGTCGTCCAGAAAAAGACCATTATCACCGGTGACCTGCTGACCGATGCCCAGGTGCGCATTGATTCCCAGTTCAACCAGCCCTATGTGGCCATCGAGTTCAACTCCCTCGGCTCCAAGCTGTTCGATCAGGTGACAGCGACCAATGTGGGCAAGCGCTTTGCCATCGTGCTGGACGGCAATGTCTATTCCGCGCCGGTGATCCGCGAGCGCATCTCTGGAGGCAGCGCCCAGATTTCCGGCAATTTCACCGAAAAAACCGCCGCCGACCTGGCGATTGTCTTGCGTGCCGGGGCATTGCCGGCGCCGGTCAAGGTTATTCAGAACGAGACCGTCGGGCCATCCCTGGGGCAGGATTCGATCAACAAGGGTCTGTATGCCGGTCTGTTTGGCGTGCTGCTGGTGATTATCTTCATGGCGGTCTACTACAAACTGTCCGGCATGGTGGCCAACATCGGCATGGTGCTCAACGTGGTCTACCTGATGGGCGCACTGGCGGCCCTGGGGGCTACCCTGACCCTGCCGGGCATTGCCGCCATCGTGCTTTTGGTCGGTATGTCGGTCGATTCTAACGTGCTGATCTTCGAACGGATCAAGGAGGAGCTGCGGCTGGGCAGGTCTCCCCGGGCTGCTCTGGATGCCGGCTATGACAAGGCCTTCCTCTCGATCTTCGACTCCCACGTCACCACCCTGATCACCGCAGCGGTGCTGTTTCAGTTTGGCACCGGCCCGGTCAAGGGTTTTGCCGTCTCGCTCAGTCTGGGTGTCATCATCAACCTCTTCACCGCCCTGATTGCAACCAGGGTAACCTTCGACATGTTCATGCACAAGGGAACTGTCAAGAAAATGAGCATATAGGGGGCCTCGGATATGGAATTTTTCGGAAAGACCAACATAGACTTCATCGGCCGGCGCAAGATTGCGTTTGCCATTTCAGCCGTGATCGTCGTGCTCGGTATTATCGGCGTGATTCAGATTGCCCGCGGCGCAGCCAACATGGGTATTGACTTCTCCGGCGGCACCTCGATCCAGCTCAAGTTCGACAAACCGCTGGCGATTGCCGAGGCCCGCACTGCGCTGGCCAAGGGAGGCATTGCCAAGGCGGACCTGCAGGAGATCAAGGACGGCAACAAGCTGCTGATCAAGCTGGATAACAATGCCGGCTCTTCTTTGGGTAAACCGGTGGCTGCCGTGGAAACGATCTTCAAACAGGCCTTCCCGGACAACGGCTTCATGGTGGAAAGCTCGACCGAGATCGGCCCCTCCATCGGCGACAAGCTGCGTAAGGATACCCTGACCGCTGTTGCCATCGCCCTGTGCGGAATCGTGCTGTACATTGCCTGGCGTTTTGATTTCAAATTCGGCATCGGTGCCGTGATTGCCACAGCCCACGACTGTCTGGCCATGGTGGCGGTCTTCTATCTGCTGAACAAGGAGATCAACCTGCTGTTTATCACCGCCTTGCTGACCATTGCCGGTTATTCGCTGAGCGACACGGTGGTTGTTTTCGACCGCATCCGCGAGAATCTGCACAAGGACATGAAAAGCGCGGCCCATACCATCTTCAACCAGAGTATCAACGAGGTGCTTTCCCGTACCGTGATTACCTCGCTGACCACTGTGCTGGCTGCCGCCTCACTGTTTTTCCTGGGAGGCGAGGTGATCCATGACTTTTCCATGGCCCTGCTGATCGGTTTGCTGGTTGGCACCTATTCCTCCATCTTTGTGGCCAGTCCGATTGTGGTGGTACTGGAACAGCGTCGTCAGAAAAAGCTGGCTGCCATTGGCAAGGCCTGAAACAGTTAATTGAAGTGTTGTCAACAATGAAATCCCCCGTCTGACGGGGGATTTTTTTAATTCACGTCTGCCCCTTCGGGCCATTTCCGGTTATTCGAGATCAGCTCATGCATAGAACCTGGCATCTCAAATCCCCATCCACAACCATAACTGCCGAAGCGGCGGCAAAGTTGGCCCTGCATCCGGTCACGGCCAGGGTGCTGGCTGCCCGCGGTCTGGATGACGGTCAGGCTGCCGCTTTTCTGGATACATCCCTGGCTTCACTGGCCGATCCCTGGCTGATGAAGGGGATGGGGGCTGCGGTGGACAGGATCCTGGCGGCCCGTTTGGGTGGTGAAAGGGTTTGCATCTATGGAGACTACGATGTGGACGGCATCACCTCCACGACGCTGATGGTCTCCTTCCTGCGTGCTGCCGGCCTGGATTGCAGCTATTTCATCCCGGACCGTTTCGCCGATGGCTACGGCTTGAACCAGCGGTCACTGGCCGACATCACCAGTCAGGGGTTTACGCTGGTTATCGCGGTGGATTGCGGCATTACGGCCATGGCGGAGGCTGAGTTCTGCCACAGTCAGGGCTGTGATCTGATTGTGGTTGATCACCATACCCCGGGTGATAGGCTGCCTGCTGCGGCTGCCATTCTGAATCCGCTTCAGCCGGGTTGCGACTATCCGTTCAAATCACTGGCCGGGGTGGGGGTGGCATTTTGTCTGCTGATTGCGCTTCGCAGAAAATTGCGACAGGCAGGGGCCTTTGAAGACGGGGCTGGTCCGGATCTGCGCGAGTACCTGGATCTGGTTGCCTTGGGCACGATTGCCGATGTGGTGCCGCTGACCGGTCAGAATCGCATCCTTGTCCACCAGGGGCTGAAACGGCTGTCCGATTCCGGGAGGATCGGTGTCAATGCGCTCAAACAGGTGGCCGGGGTGCAGGGCAGGGTTGGCTGCGGTCAGGTCGGTTTCCGTCTGGCGCCTAGGCTGAATGCGGGAGGCAGGATGGAAAGCGCAGCACCCGGTGTAGAGCTGCTGCTGCATACGGACCCGGCCCGTGCGCAGGCAATTGCCGCCGATCTGGATGCGGCCAATGCCGAACGTCAGCAGACCGAAAGGCGCATTCTGGATCAGGCGGTTGCCATGCTGGAGGCCTCCGGGCGATACCCGGACTGCCGCACGATTGTGCTGGCATCCCCGGACTGGCATCAGGGGGTGGTCGGCATTGTTGCCTCCCGTCTGGTTGAGATGTATAATCGCCCGACCATTCTGCTGTCTGTGCAGCCGGACGGTTCTGTCAAGGGGTCGGGACGTAGCATTTCCGGTTTTCATCTGCTGGAGGCATTGACCTGCTGCCGTGAGACGCTTGGCCGGTTCGGAGGGCATCGCCATGCCGCCGGGGTTGGCTTGAACATGGATACGGTTGACGTTTTTGCCGCCCGGTTCGAAGAGGTGGCAGCCGGGTTGTTGTCTGAAAGTGATCTGATTCCCAGGTTGCAGATCGATGCCCGGGTTGAACCACAGGAAGTTACCCTGGCACTTGCATCGGATATGAAGCGCCTGGAACCGTTTGGCGCCGGAAACCCCGAGCCGCTTTTGCTGATGGAGCATGTGCAAGTGGTTTCAAGGCGTGTGGTTGGCGAAGGGCACCTGCGCCTGCGGCTGTCTGCGGCGGGTTTTACTTTTGACGGGATTGCCTTCGGTATGGCTGGTCAGCAAACCGATGGGCCGCTTGATATCGCCTTTTTTCCCGAGCTGAATCAGTGGAATGGCAGCACCGCTCTGCAACTGCGCATCAAGGCCATGCGGCCGGTTCCATGTTTGTCCGGCTGCTGACTTGGTTGAAGCCGCATCACCATACCTGAACAGGAAACAATATGCACCGTGACGAACGCTTTAACAGGGCCGAAAGGATCATCCGCATCGGTCTGTGCCTGAATGCCGTGCTGATGGTTGTCAAGTTGTCAGCCGGTTACTGGGGGCAATCCGACGCGGTATTTGCCGACGGCATTGAGAGCGGTTGCGATTTTGTGGCAGTCCTGATGACGATGCTGGCCCTGCGCATGGGCCGGATACCCTATGACGCCAGTCATCCCTATGGGCACGGTCGGGCTGAAAATCTGGCGGCACTGCTGATCGGCATGGTGATCGTAATCACAGGCGTCTGGATCATGATCGATGCCATACAGACTATCGTTAGCCACAGTTACAAAGCGCCCCACCTGGTGGCGGTTTTTGCTACTCTGCTGACCATTCTGGTCAAGGAGTGGCTTTTCCGGATTACCCGCAAAACCGGTCAGGATCTGAATAGTCCATCCCTGCTGGCTGTGGCGGCGGATCACAGAAAGGACGCGCTTTCATCAATCGGCACGCTTGCCGGTGTTGCCGGTGCATGGCTGGGGTTGGGGATTATGGATCCGCTGGCTGCCGCTTTGACGGCCCTGTTCATCCTGCACATCGGTTACGTTACCCTCAGTGATGCGGCCCATGATCTGATGGATGGCAGTGCGCCGCCCGATTTCCTGAACGAGGTCAGCCGCCTGGCAGAGAACGTCGAACATGTTGAGCATGTGCATGAGATCCGCAGCCGTCGTTCCGGTCAGTATGTGATTATTGACCTCAAACTGGATATGGACCCGCTGATGACGGTCAAGCAGTCACACGCTGTGGCAACGCAGGTGAAGCGGGTGATCTTTGATCGTTACGATAATGTGGGTGATGTCATGATCCATATCAATCCGCACGAAGAGGAACACGAGGATCTGATCCGCCTGTAGGCGGACACCGGGGTGCAGCATGCGTTGTGATGGTTTCAGGAACACATATCTGCGGGCGGTTTTCTGGCCGCGTCTGCAGCGCAATCGACTGGCCCTGGCCGGCGGCTGCGTGGTGCTGCTCCTGTTTGCCGTTTCCCTGGCCGCTCCACTATTGTCCCCGTACGACCCTAATGCCATCAATGCCTGGCAGGTGTTGTCGCCCCCATCCTGGCAGCACTGGTTCGGTACCGACGAACTGGGCCGGGATGTCTTTAGCCGTGTACTTTTCGGCGCGCAGATATCGCTCAAGGTCGGATTTGTGGCAGTGGGTATCGCGGTGACTATTGGCACTGTGGTTGGACTGGTTTCAGGTTTTTACAGCGGGATAGTGGATACGCTGCTGATGCGGCTGGTGGATATCATGCTCTGTTTTCCGGCCTTTTTTCTGATTTTGGCGGTAATCACCTTTCTGGAACCATCCATCTGGTACATAATGCTGGTGATCGGGCTGACCGGCTGGATGGGGGTGGCCCGACTGGTGCGCGCCGAGACACTTTCGATCAGGGAGATGGAATACGTCATGGCAGCCCGCTGCATCGGTTGTTCCGATTTGCGGATCATGTTTCGCCATATCCTGCCCAATGCAGTTTCACCGGTGCTGGTTTCCGCAACGCTGGGGGTGGCCGGGGCGATATTGACCGAGTCGGCGCTTTCCTTTCTCGGTATTGGCGTCCAGCCTCCCACGCCCAGCTGGGGCAATATACTTACCTCAGGCAAGGACTATATCGAATTTGCCTGGTGGCTGTCCCTGTTTCCCGGCCTGTCGATCCTGGTGACCGTGCTGGCCTACAATCTGCTGGGCGAGGGAATACGGGATGCACTGGATCCGCGTTCGGATCGATCAGCAAATTAGCAGCGGTTGTCTGCTGACATCATGAAATTGCGATACGTTAAACCATAAAACATGCCGCGGAGTTCTCAGATAAAAATCAGGCCGATAAAAGATTATGCTGTTACATCAAACAGCTGACCCAGAGTTAAACAACAAACAGGAGGTGCTACCCCCATGAAGATCGGAACTCCATTAAAGCCGGGTGCTACCAGGCTGATGCTGCTTGGCTGCGGAGAGTTGGGCAAGGAGGTCGCTATCGAGGCGCAGCGCCTCGGCGTTGAGGTGATTGCTGTCGACCGTTACTGTGATGCTCCGGCCATGCAGGTGGCCCACCGCAGCCATGTGATCAGCATGCTGGATCGGGAGGCGCTCGGGCAGGTCATATCCGAAGAAAAGCCGGATTTGATCGTTCCGGAGATCGAGGCCATTGATACGGCATTCCTGATGGAGCTTGAACGTGGCGGCCAACGTGTAATACCTACGGCAAGGGCTACCAATCTCACCATGAACCGCGAGGGCATACGCCGTCTGGCCGCCGAGGAATTGGGGCTGCCCACGGCCCGTTATGCCTTTGCAGCCAGCCAGGAAGAGATGCGCGCCAACGCTGACCGGATCGGGTTTCCCTGTGTGGTCAAACCGATCATGAGCTCATCCGGCAAGGGGCAGAGCGTGGTCAGGGATGCGTCCGAGGTGGAGCGG
>ENA-UPXM01004209-UPXM01004209.1-activated-sludge-metagenome-genome-assembly--contig:-NODE-4209-length-14936-cov-60.112022_pt1 | contig 14936 bp, 6 predicted proteins | sample MGYA00238178_ERZ772708 | MGnify/ENA primary metagenome ERZ772708 (study PRJEB29002, sample SAMN05720212) | activated sludge metagenome | isolation source: anaerobic digester from wastewater... | reverse complement strand
TTCGCTGGGGCTGTCCCTAAACAATGATAGCGATGATGGCGGAAGCCACTCGTTTAAATGAAAAATGAAGAATGAATTAATTCAGGAGTCATCATCGCTTGTATAACTTTGCACATTGTCACTAATTAATATAGTTATGAGGACTCATAACGACCAGAGAGAATTTTATAACTTTTTGGCAAATTGGAAATTATCAACCCTTTTTTCCTCAACTGCATAGTATAGTTTAAACACTATAGAATTTATTGCCCCAGAGAAAGTTATCAAACCGTAGATAACTCCTGTTTTACTTTGGCTTGTTTTTATCTTTGTGCTACTTTTAATGACAAAGTAACAACCAAGTAACAATTCCCTAACGAGACAACGGAAGTGTTACGGAAGTGTTACGGAGTCGTTATTTAATCGTCTATGTAACAAGCAATTATGCATTCTAACACAATAACGACAAGAAATATGGCTAATTGTTTTATTACCAATGAATAAGGCAATATTACAAAGAATTATACAGGTAGTGTCTCAAAGATTGGTGTAAATAAGGTAACGCCTGATGAAGAAAATGTTGAGCCGGATCCCGCACTTTGTATTGATGATTTTAACAAAACTAAAAGACAAGGAGAAGATCATAACTCAAACGAAGAGAAAGAAAGATGAAAGAGCTGAAGTAGAATCAAATGCACCAACTCACTGGAGTGCCTAAATGAAGAGCTCAAGCTCAGAGAAAAATGTATCAGGATCTTCCCAGATGAAAAGAGTTGCCTGCGTTTGTTTTGTACTATCCTGCATAGCTTTTCAGAGAATTGGATAAGCGGTAAATTGTATCTTTCAGAGCCAATAGAAAGAATCAGAGAAAACCTAAAAAAGCCGATCCCATTTGAGGCAACGCAGCAAGGTAGCTTGTTTTGAAAAAGAACTTGACTGGAATTAAGAAGATGAAAAGAATGCAATTGGTCGTTTGGCCATACATAGATTGTGAGTAATGAGGGATAAAAAATGCCCTCAAAGAACCTGATAAACAACGAGTTGGAATTTACACCAACATTTGGGACTCAACTGGCTATATTGATTTAGCTCATCAATGCCTTAGTATATTCGATCAATCAGTTCTTCACCGTTGTTGACACGTATGAATCATAGCATGGAGCGAGAAATTTTGCTAAAGAACATCTCAATCAGGTTAAGCAATGAACCATGCTTTGTAGTAAATACAAATACAAACCTTGAAAGCATGGAAAGAAGGCATGCTTTGGTTTCTTTAGATACGTGTGCTGAGTGGTTATCTATTATAATCCGGATTTTCTGATGTTCTGGAATCTCATCATTTAACATATTTTAAAACTCTAAGAGTTCCCTGCTGCGATGTTACTCACGAACTAGGGGATATATCTTACCATTATGTAGATTGATCCACGTAAGCAAAGATACCGTGCCAAATCTCTTATACTCTGGGTCTCTGCCAATGTTGGGATATTAACCAGGTACGGGTAAAAGTTATGCGCCCACATTTGCAATAGCCTGGATGCCTGGCTTTTCGTTATAACTCACAATCACAATAGTCCGTTCCATGTCGGGATTGCTGTTGATTATTTATACTTCCATATATACACATAGCACATTGGTCATCTTTTCCTCAAACTGAGGGTCTCGTTTTTCCAAGTATTAAGTTACTTTATGAGGTTTAATACGATTTGAAGTTAGTATACTGTGAAGAACACTTTTCACAATCTTTGATAAACACTCATACACTTCCTGTCTGCAGTTAGTAAATATATGCCTTAACAATGTGCTGTAAGTCCAGGTTTTCGCCGCATATCCGTAGTTCTTGGGGGTGGATTACAGGCAATTGAAACTACCTATGCTTTTGCATCATCTGTAATAATTGACCTTCTACCAGGACGGGGCATATCATTCAATGCTTCGATTACACCATATGCCCAAGCTCGATTAATACAGCGCTCTACCTTGGGTCTGTTTGTTGGGTGAGATTTTGCTCTCTCTGTAATGCTTAAACCCCTGTAATAATCATATAGCATACTCGCTCTGCTTACCTTAGAATGACTTTACGTCTTGGAATTCCGTATCCTTAATAATTCTTCCAACTTTGCATTAGTCAACACTATTTTTACTCGTGTACTTGGCTTTCCTATTGATATCTCCCACTATCTTTATGTTGAAATTGATAAGATAATCGAAAACTCCTTTTAAGCAATATTATTATTAGAATGACATACTTGGCACTCAATAAGAGATAATTTACTCAGTTGGTGAGAGTTATTTCCCCTAATGGCAGTATCTGTTGGGAAGTGGGAAAGTATGTGGATAAGGGAGAGGTCTTCCCTCTGGACATTTTCTACTATCAGATTTTCAAAAAAATAGGGCTACAACTTCGTAATAGAATTATCTGGCGTTTTGGGCATGGTCTGCATGCTTCCAATAGGTTTTCTGAACGTTATGAGACAATTCTATGGTTTACAAAGTCAGACGACTATACTTTTAATCTGGATGCTGTTCGAGCCCCTTCCAAGTATCCTGGGAAAAGATATTTTATGGGTCCCAATAAAGGCCACCCATCTGGAAATCCATTGGGTAAGAATCCCAGCGATATCCGGACAACTATCCATGAGGATGATTGGATTCTCTATCCCTTTGCAGGTGTTGGATCGACTCTTGTAGCCGCACTTAAGAATAAACATAATACTATCCGTATTGAGAAAGAAGCAGAGTACTGCAAGATATCAGCCGAAAGAGTAAAAGCTTTAGAAAAAGGATGCTTGAAGACAAGACCAATTGGCCAGAAGATACACGAACCATCTGCAAACGACAAAGCAGCAGCCGTCCCAGAAGAATGGAAGAACCATAGCGTATTCGGAGATAGCAAATGAAGATAGTTAAGACTTATTCACACATGAATAGTGAAGAATACCTAATAGTTCATCATCAATCGCTGTATAATGAGATCAAAAAAGTAATTTCAAATGTAGATGCCCAAGCATGCAAAACTAAGGTAAATAAAGAAAAGAAAATGCCAGGTAAGGTTCTATATAGCCCAACGGATCTGAATGCATCGTTCAAACAGCAATTTGAGTCCCTATCTTGGAAAGAAGCCCGGTACAGCTACTGCATTACTTTGAATCGGAATTTGATGCTGGCAAGCCTGGACTTACCTGCAGCAGATCAAAAGAAAATGCTCGAATCGAATGGTGAACAAAATCCTATCTATAGCTACAATCATAATGATTTTGTTAAGGAGAAGGTGGTGGTTGAAGTGTAATTTGGTAAGTATTCCTTCGTTGCTTTTGATTTGTTTGTAAAACACATACTATTCTATTCAGGAGGTGTTATCAATCTTGGAATAGAAGTACTGCCGATGAAATCCATGCAATCTCAAATGTCCAGCAGGGTTGCGTATTACGAAGGGGAGGTCTACAATGTAATGAGACAAGTTAGAAGTAGCCCTCCAGTGCTATTGCTGATTATTAGTTATGTGCCATGAAGATCTTTCTTGCGTCCAATTAGGTAGATGAGGCAATGGGTAGCTTAGGTGTGGTAATTTTTACTACTAGCGGTGTAGAATCTACCACTATCTTGTAATAGTCTATCGGTTATGCCGTTAGATTCATATTATGTCTAAATCTCTATCGGGATAGTGGTGGATTTTAACACAAGAGAAAAACACAACATTTTTGTAACTGCCTTTTGTAATATATCATTACGGATCATCGCCACTTTGGCTCTTCTTATGCTTTTGTTTAAGAATATAATTTTCCCAAAAAAGAGGTTGAAATGAAAGCGCAAATGGTCATTTTTCTTTGGATTTCTGTTATGTTTGCTTTCGGGCAAACAGCTGATGTATACCAAAAAAGCAGTATCCCAGTTCATAACGGAGATACGCAGATACAACATATTGTATCTATTTCTGATAGCCATGATCAATTGGTGGAAGCTCTATCAAAAAGCAATTGCAGTTATCAAATTGAGGGTAATAATATCATTGTTGATGATGCAACACTAAACTTCATCAAAACCACCAATTACCCCTATAGAATTATCGGGTTAGATATTAAATATCACTTTGATAGCAATAATAGTTACGAACACATTATTGGAAATTCAGAATATCTATTGCGAGATCCGTACGTATCTGGTAGCAATGGAACAGATGTCTCGATACCAGACTATAACACCAGTACATCTCAACCTGGATATGCATGGACTGGAATCACGATTAATTCTGCTCCCGATGGAGCTATCGTTACAGATGTACAATACAGAACACAGATACTTCATACTTATCCCGGGGATCTAAAGGTATATTTGTGGAACAGCGAACACGAAACATGTGTGTGGAATCGTCTTGGCGGGGGTACAGATGGAGGATATGACGACGACACGGAAAGCGATGATGATATCTATCTTAACTGGAGGTATACGTCATTCTTTGATGGAGATGATGTTAATAGGCTTTGGACGCTAGATTGTTATGACTATGCTGGTGGAGATACTGGCACAATAAACTATTTTGAAATAAGAATTTACTACTCAACCCCTGTACAGACAGGAGATGTCGCTGTAACTGTAAAAAACTACGATGGCACATCAAACCCACTTCCTGGATCAAATGGAAACGTAAAGCTATACGACAACAATTGGAACTATATAGCCCAAGCCACTACAAATAGTAATGGCGTAGCTTCTTTTTCTAATAGGCCTTACGGAACATACTATATTGAAGCTTACCATAACCCAAATTCAGCGACTATCTTTGGAACTGAGTTTTGGGGAAACAAATCAGTTTCACATAACAGCTCAAATACAACAACAATACTCCAGAGATGCCTCCCATATTGTTATGATATTAAGGTCTTTAATAATTCAAACAATGCTGAAATTACTGGTCAAAGTGTGCCGTTGGGAACATCACTTAAGTTTAAAGTATACATCAAGAACCCGAACACTGTTTCCAATAATGTCAAGGCAAGAATTGTTGTTGATAGGAGCCAGTCAGCATCATACGATTATGATGCAACTTCTTCAGCATATATGATAAGTGGTAATAATGGAACTCATATTTATGAATTTACCTATACGCCATCAAGCAGCGGGTTATATTATAGGCAAATTGCTGCTCAGACTGATGTCAACAACGGCAATTACTCATATACAGATGGCTGGTCATGGTCTGGAAGTCCAATAATTACAATAATGGATCAAGTACCTCCCCCTTCAATATCACCTTCAGGAGGAACATATCCAGCACCTCATCAAGTTACCATGACATGCTCAGATGCAAGTGCAACGATTAGATATACAACCAACAATACAGCGCCAACATCCTCATCGACGATTTATTCAGCTCCATTTAACTTGAATGCTGGAACTTATACAGTGAGGGCAAGGGCTTTTCGATCGGGATATACGGATAGTGATGAAGCAACATCACGATCATACACAGTTCAAAACAGAGTGCCGACTCCTTCTATAACACCTTCAGGAGGAACATATCTAGCACCTCATCAAGTTACTATAACATGCTCAGATGCGAGTGCTACAATAAGATATACAACCAACAATACGGAACCCACTACTTCATCAACGCAATACTCAAATCCTTTTAATCTCAATGCAGGGACTTACACTGTGCGTGCAAAAGCATTTCGTAGCGGATATTACGAGAGTATTGAAGCAACTCCAATGAATTACACTGTAAACAATCCGACAGGAACAATAACGGTTACAGTCAGAACTACCGATGGCACATCAAACCCACTTCCTGGATCAAATGGAGGCGTAACACTATACGACAACAATTGGAACTATATAGCCCATGCCACTACAAATAGTAATGGCGTAGCTTCTTTTTCTAATAGGCCTTACGGAATATACTATATTGAAGCTTACCATAACCCAAATCCAGCGACTATCTTTGGAACTGAGTTTTGGGGCAGTAAAAGTGTCTCTCATAATAGTGCCTCAACCTCCACTATACTCCAAAGGTATCTTCCTTATTGTTACGATGTTAAGGTGTTTAACAATGCCACAAATGTTGAAGTTACTGATCAGTCTGTACCTCTTGGGACTACTCTAAAATTCAAGGTCTACATAAAAAACCCCAACACGGTTTCGAACAATGTAAAAGCTAGAATCGTTGTTGACAGGAGCCAATCTGCATCATATGATTTTGATGCAACTTCATCTGCTTCATTGATTAATGGCAACAATGGTACATACATATATGAGTTTACCTACACTCCAACAATTATTGGAACGTTTTATCGATCAATTGCAGCATTAACTGATGTAAATAATGGTAACTATGTTTATACTGATGGGTGGTTCTGGTCAGGCAATCCCATTATAACTGTTATGCAACAGGTCCCAAACCCTTCCATTTCCCCAATCAGTGGCACTTATCCTGCTCCTCATCAAGTTTCGATTTCATGCTCAGATGCAAGTGCTACGATTAGATACACAACCAATAATACTGCCCCAACGTCTTCATCCACGCAGTATTCTGGCCCTTTTAATCTGAGTGCTGGTACTTATACGGTGAGGGCAAAAGCATTTAGAACAGGATACTTAGATAGCAATGAGGCCGAAGCTAGAACTTACTCTGTGTTAAGTACTGGATCCATTACTGTGGAGGTTAGAAACATTGATGGAACATCAACTCCCATACCCGGAGCTAATAGCAATGTTAAGTTGTATGATAGCAGCTGGAATTATTTAGATCAGGTAAATACCAACGCAAATGGAATCGCAACTTTCATAAATCGAGTTTATGGTTCGTATTTTGTTGAAGCCTACCATATACCTAATCCCTCCACAATCTTTGGTTCTGAGTATTGGGGAAGCAAGAGCATAACCCATAATAGTTCAAACACATTAACCATACTGCAGCGTTTAATGCCTTATTGCTATGACATTAAGGCATTTGATAATGCAACAAATACTGAAATCACAGGGCAATCTGTTGCGCTAGGTACCTCAGTCAAGTTTAAGGTTTATGTCAGGAATCCCAATACAGTTGCAAATCAAGTGAAGGCTAGAGTTGTTATCGACAGAAACCAGCAAACAGCATATGATTTTGACAGCACATCTCAGAGTGTTACAATAAACGGGAATAATTCAACCAACATATTTGAGTTTAACTACACACCAACCGCCCTTGGCTCATACTCTGCAACAATCGCTTCTCTGACTAATATTGAGGGGACATACTTGTGCACTGATGGCTGGATATGGTTAAACGAACCCATAGTAATTGTTAATCAAATACAACCACCAACAGCTTTATCGGCAACATCTATAACGCAAACAAGCTTCATAGCTAATTGGTCTGCTGTACAAGGTGCTACGAGCTATAGGTTGGATGTTTCGCTAAACAGTGATTTCTCTACATTTATCCAAAACTACAATAATGCGACAGTTACAACCACTTATCAGAATGTTAGTGGCTTAACTGCTGGTACAGGCTATTACTATCGAGTAAGAGCGGTTAATTCTGCAGGGACTTCAGATAACTCAAATGTCATTTTTACAATCACGTCAGATCCTACAATTCCGACTGTAAGATTGACAGTACCGTATTATTATCAAGGCCAAGTACCATGGTGTTTACTAACATCATTTTCAATGATATGCAACTATTATGACTTGGATTACAAGCCTTGGCAACTAGCCTCAATGCTTGACCTTAGTTATAGCGAGGCCACAAATGCAGTTGGTTTATATAGCATCCTGGATGATATTGAAGCAGCAAATCCAAGTATCGAATGCCACGCTATGCTATCGCTACCTTTTTTTATTTTGAAATCTACTGTTATAATACCTCAGCTCACAAATGGTAATCCAGTTGTAATAGGTGATTCAAATACTTTTAGTGAAGGTCATGCATTTGTAGTAACAGGAATTTCACAAAGTGGGATGTATGTCCACGATCCTTCTGGAGCATGGTTTGATAATCCTAGAATTAATCACTACATCCCGTGGTCTGATTTATCAAATTTTATACAGACTATTAATAGTATTAATTGTTTCTGGATTGAAGGAAATACAGCCACTACTAGTAACATATCTTTTGAGATTGAGCCTACTCAATCATTGTGTAAGAATAGCTACGGTGGCATTCACTCTAACCAATTCTACTGGGATGGAGAGTACAACGATTATGGATATAAATACAATGAGCTCACACCAGGGGACTACTACCCAACCGATCCAGTATTTCTAAATCAATTCAGCATGGCAGATAATATCGGAATTCGTGCGACAGCCTATAACGTATCAGTTAACAACAGCATACAGCAAGCAAAGTTACGAGCTCGAGTTTATCGGGGAAACACACTTATTGTAACAAAAGATGGCTGTATGAAGAACATTGCAGTTAATTCTGGCGAATCCTATTCAACGAGTTTTTACTTACCAGAAAATGCACCAGTTAACACAACACTTGATACTGGGGGATTGATACTAGAGGCTAGCCAACTACAGCAACCGGGATTGTACAAAGTAAGGTTAGATTTATTGAGTGTCAATGATGTTGAGTACGATCATCTAGAGTTTATGTTTAATTTAGCATCGATGAACTACGCATCTCTTGAAGTTATAGCAACACCTCAAAACCAGATTGAGATTCCATTTGGTAGTAATGGATCTGCAACACTAAGGATTTTTAATCGAGGAAATTTGTCTGACAACTTCAAGGTGTACAAAAACAGCATCAACCCGCAAAACCTTATTACTACAACGAACGCGTTAACACCTAATTCTTATTCAGATCAGGTAGTTACACTTGATACAAACACTCTCTCGATTGGAGCAACAGGCTCGAAGCAATTCTACATTGTGTCAAATCTAGACAAAGCAAAAATATGGCTTAGTACATTTACCTATGTAATAGTACCTGCAAATCCAGTTGCCATCGCTGCTACCAATATCACCCAGACAGGCTTCCAAGCCAACTGGAACTCATCAACTGGAGCAACCAGTTACCAGCTTGATGTATCGACTAATAACGAATTCAGTTCTTTTGTAACTGGATACAATAACCTTACTGTGAACGGTACTAATCAAAGCGTGACCGGACTGACCGCCGGAACAACCTACTACTATCGAGTAAGAGCAGTTAATGCTAATGGCACCAGTGGTAATTCCAACATAATAACTGTACTTACCGTTCCACCCAATCCAGTGGCAACTGATGCGACCACTATTACCAATACAAGTTTCCAAGCTAACTGGAATGCGGCCACCAGCGCCACCAGTTACAAACTGGATGTATCTCTTAATAATGCTTTCAGTTCATTTGTAGCTGGGTACAACAACCTAACTGTGAATGGCACCAGTCAAAGCGTTACAGGACTTACCCAAGGCACTCAGTACTACTACCGTGTGAGAGCGGTCAATGCTTCGGGAACCAGTGGTAGCTCAAATACTATTCTCGTCACGACTCCAGAGCCACCTCCAGCGCCCGTTGCCATCACTGCTACCAACATCACACAGACTGGCTTCCAAGCCAACTGGAATGCATCAACTGGAGCAACCAGTTACCAGCTTGATGTATCGACTAATAACGAATTCAGTTCTTTTGTAACTGGATACAATAACCTTACTGTGAACGGTACTAATCAAAGCGTGACCGGACTGACCGCCGGAACAACCTACTACTATCGAGTAAGAGCAGTTAATGCTAATGGCACCAGTGGTAATTCCAACATAATATCAACACTGACCATTCCCCCCAATCCAGTTGCCATCGCTGCCACCAACATCACCCAAACTGGCTTCCAGGCCAACTGGAACGCTTCCACCGGAGCAACCAGTTACCAGCTTGATGTATCACTCAATAACAGCTTCAGCTCGTTTGTAACCGGATACAATAACCTTACTGTGGACGGTACCAATCAAAGCGTAACCGGACTGACAGCTGGAACGACTTATTATTACAGAGTGAGAGCAGTCAATGCCAATGGCACTAGCGGTAATTCCAATGTAGTGTCAGCCCTGACAGTTCCACCCAATCCGGTAGCTCTTGATGCGACCAATGTTACCAATACCAGTTTCCAGGCCAATTGGAATGCTTCAACCAGTGCTACCAGTTACAGACTGGATGTATCTACCAGTAACAGTTTCAGTTCGTTTGTAACAGGTTACAACAACCTGACTGTGAATGGTACCAATCAAAGTGTTACAGGTCTTACCCAGGGAACACAGTATTACTACCGTATGAGAGCGGTCAATGCTTCGGGATCCAGTGATAATTCCAATGTACAACCAGTAACGACTACAGCCCCTCCGGACCCTCCGAGTAATTTATCAACAACTGAAATTACTCAAACAAGTTTCAGAGCTAGCTGGAATGCCGTTAACGGAGCAACCAGTTACAAGCTGGATGTTTCTACAAATATCAGTTTCAGTTCGTTTGTGCCTGGTTATAATAACCTGACAGTAAATAATATGACTAAAGTAGTATCTGGACTGAATCCTGGTTCGATGTATTACTGGCGTGTGAGAGCAGTCAATGCTAATGGCACCAGTGGTAATTCCAACATAATAACTGTACTTACCGTTCCACCCAATCCAGTGGCAACTGATGCGACCACTATTACCAATACAAGTTTCCAAGCTAACTGGAATGCGGCCACCAGCGCCACCAGTTACAAACTGGATGTATCTCTTAATAATGCTTTCAGTTCATTTGTAGCTGGGTACAACAACCTAACTGTGAATGGCACCAGTCAAAGCGTTACAGGACTTACCCAAGGCACTCAGTACTACTACCGTGTGAGAGCGGTCAATGCTTCGGGAACCAGTGGTAGCTCAAATACTATTCTCGTCACGACTCCAGAGCCACCTCCAGCGCCCGTTGCCATCACTGCTACCAACATCACACAGACTGGCTTCCAAGCCAACTGGAATGCATCAACTGGAGCAACCAGTTACCAGCTTGATGTATCGACTAATAACGAATTCAGTTCTTTTGTAACTGGATACAATAACCTTACTGTGAACGGTACTAATCAAAGCGTGACCGGACTGACCGCCGGAACAACCTACTACTATCGAGTAAGAGCAGTTAATGCTAATGGCACCAGTGGTAATTCCAACATAATATCAACACTGACCATTCCCCCCAATCCAGTTGCCATCGCTGCCACCAACATCACCCAAACTGGCTTCCAGGCCAACTGGAACGCTTCCACCGGAGCAACCAGTTACCAGCTTGATGTATCACTCAATAACAGCTTCAGCTCGTTTGTAACCGGATACAATAACCTTACTGTGAACGGTACTAATCAAAGCGTGACCGGACTTACTCAAGGCACTCAGTACTACTACCGTGTCAGATCTGTCAATGCTTCGGGAGAAAGTGGCAATTCGAACATCATAGAAGTTACAATGCCTGTATCGAGTGATGATCCCAACAATGTACCTGTAGTTACCGAATTGATAGGATGCTACCCCAATCCATTCAATCCAACCACAACAATTAAATTCAGCCTTGATGGCCCCCAACGTGTACTGATCCAAATCTTTGATATTTCAGGAAGGATTGTCAGTACTTTGTTGGATGAGACCAGGAATAAGGGTACTTACACAGTAACATGGAATGGAATGGATAACCACGGGAATTCGCTTGCAAGTGGAATCTATTTGATTCAGATGAAAGCCGGAACTTATACAGTAACTAGAAAAATAACGATGCTAAAGTAGCGATTACACATTGATGTACGAAGTGCCTGGGTATTTACCTGGGCACTTCTCATATAGTGCTATCAAAGTTATAACAAACGGAATGGTTTCCTAAGAAAATGGAGTTATTATGAATAGGCAAAAAGAACCAAGATCGATTCTGATTTTGATTTTTAGGTTTGTGTTAGTAATCTGCTTCCTTCTGATTACTACTTGTAAAGGGTCAACTCCAGATATGAATAATAAAGATGTTACTTACTATCCTCTTTATTCAGATAAACCTTTTGCTTTACCAGACTCTCTTCATTACTTCTACAATATTGTTGATGCTCGTGGAACAGCTCTTTCTGGTGGTGAGTTCTTTGTGTATTTGAAGTATCCAGTTTTTCGCTCAGAGAGTAAGAATATTGGAAAATTAGTGGATTGGCTCGATGAAGAGGTATTTATCCTTGGAGATAACGGTGATCAAGACAATGAAGTAATACGCAAGAGATTCAAGGCTGACTATCCTGCTTATGCAAACTATACTCTAAACTCGTGGCTATCAAATGAAGAAATCACAAAAATGGGCTGTATGCAGGAAAGCCTTGCAGTTGAAGTAGTCCTGAACACAGTTGTCATCACGATGAAAACCCATCACAAGGGGTACTGGGGTGGGGCAAATGGGGACGATTATGTTCATTATGCGATGTTTGACGAAAAATATGATCAAATCGATATCAGGTCTTTGATTGAGCTTGGCAGGCAGGATGAGTTCAATAAGATGCTAATTACAGAATACAATAAAAACATCGTCCCATGGAGGGATTATGACGATAATTATAAGCTCAATCCTGATGATCTGGCCTTGATCCCCGAAGGATTGATCGCGGTCTATTTTGGCTATGCTCATGCTGAAGGTCAACCCACCATGTTAATCAAACCTGATAAGTTTGTACGCTTTTTAAAACCTCAATATCGTGGAATATTCGATGCTAAGTAAAGACCAGCACCAATATGACTGATCTCAAAGCATGTGAGTTTCCATTGAAAAGGCTCTTCAGGGACAATCCCAATAAAGTTAACCCAAGTTTCGCAATTTTTGAGCTAACGTGTTGCTAAATAAGACAAATTATTTTTTTTGCACACTACAATCTATATTTTTTTGATACCGTGTTTTTGGAAACCTTGGTATTCAAAAGGGAATAGATTTTCTTCGCTTCTGCCCCAGGTTGGCTTGTTTGTCTGTTTCTAACTCTATAGCCGTTTGTGGTATTGAACATTATATCAGCACTTGTGGGTTTGCAGGATTTGTTTGATGCTTTGCCAGCTAATATGAACATTTTTAAGAACCAGTTTATAGGTTATACTTTCCAGATTTCTTCGGCACTGAAATCTGTATGGTTGGTTTCAATTACATAACAACCCGGAAACTCAGCTTTGCAGGATTTCTTATGCCGATCAGTTATTATGAGAGATTCTATCCTCTGAGGAGCAGAATTGCTTGGCTGGAGTTGAATTTCATAATTAGCTGCTGTAGAACCATATTTCTCTTTCAACCACCCAATCTTTACCCAAATCTTGTCGGCTGTGGAGATATTCCCTTTTTGAATGGAATCGTTAAGACGCTTTATATCCTCCAGAAAGTTCTTTTCCCATCTGGTGGTGATACCTCTTTCTTTGATAGCTCTGGCTTCGCTGTAAACTAAAACCCTGGCTTTGGTGTCACTGACAATTTTCTTCAGATAAAGCTTTCCCTGATGCTTATCCTTGCTTTCAGAAAACCCTGCTAAGGATTTGAACTCTTGGGCAAATTCCTTTACCGAATTACGCCTTTCTATTACAAAATATTTATATCCTTCCTGCTCCAGTAAAAGGATATTATCTTTAGTAGCTATTCCCCGATCCATTACGATGGCAGGAGTGGCACAGCGATCGATAAAATCTTCACTGTCCTTTAATTCTGCTAATACTTCTTGCAGGGTAAGAGGTTCAGATTGATTGCCACTATAGATTTTACTGAACACCGGAAATCCATCCTGATCTATCACTAAAGCTAAAGTCACTAAAGGACAATCATCCCTTTTCTCTTTACTTTTGCCTCACTTACAAAGCGTACTATTGAGCTTATTCCCCTCAAAATAGGTATTGGTTAGATCATAAAGATAAACCCTGTCAATCAGGATATGCAAACTTTTCAGATTCTTCCTTAAACTCCTTTCAATCTCTGATTTGTGCTCTAATAACTTGTCCCCTATTCGATATAGACGATCTTTACCCAAACCTATCTTCTCTAACTGTAAAAATTCCGCTAAACTACTTTGCTTATTGAACCACCAGACCATATGCTTCTCACTACCGGGAGAAATTAAACGACCTAATATTGCTATCTCCGCTAATTCTATCTGGCTTAAAGAAAAATCACAACTCTTCAGGATTTTCTCAAACTTCAACATCTTCCAAAAATGCATACCTACTAACTCTAAACCAATACTGCGATGGTAACCGGTCTCCAAACTCTCCTTCAGGAAAGTATATTGCTCCTCTTCTGATTCATCATTACCTTTCTCCAGCTGGGGTCTACCAAATTTCTGTTTATATTTTTGATAAATTAGTTCCGCTAATTCTTCTATTTTATCGGAGAACCTGACTTCACGAGAAAATCCTTTTACCTTTCTATCGATAATAGAACTCAATGTCTTTTGCTCGGCAAGGGTTATCTCTAATTTACCCAAATACAACAATACTCTATTGGTAGAGCCGTTTTCTGTTCTTATGGATTCTACTAATTCATAGTAGGTACTGCACAGTCCTGTGCGTTTACTGATGTTTTCTTTCTTTCTAATAAACATAGTGTCCGCCAAAAAAGCGTATAAATAAGCTGTCAAGAGATATTTTCAAACTTTAGGGTTGATTTTGGACACTTTTCAGCATTTTTCAACAAAATCATGTCTATTTTTCAATAACTTACGCTCCCAATAAATGAATTTTCATCATTTTTGTGCGAAACTTGGGTCAGGATCTTCCTGGATGAAAAGAGTTGCCTGCGTTTGTGTTGTACTATCCTGCAAGGCAATTCAGAGAATTGGATAAGCAGTAAGTTGTATCTTTCGGAGCCAATAGAAAGAATCAGAGAAAACCTAAAAAAGCCGATCCCATTTGAGGCAACGCAGCAAGGTAGCTTGTTTTGAAAAAGAACTTGACTGGAATTAAGAAGATGAAAAGAATGCAATTGGTCGCTTGGCCTAATATAGATTGTGAGTAATGAT
>ENA-UPXM01004197-UPXM01004197.1-activated-sludge-metagenome-genome-assembly--contig:-NODE-4197-length-14967-cov-11.910274_pt1 | contig 14967 bp, 9 predicted proteins | sample MGYA00238178_ERZ772708 | MGnify/ENA primary metagenome ERZ772708 (study PRJEB29002, sample SAMN05720212) | activated sludge metagenome | isolation source: anaerobic digester from wastewater... | reverse complement strand
ACCCAGGTCAGCGGCCAGATCAAGGAACTGCTGGTGGACTTCAACTCCGAGGTCAAAGCTGGCCAGTTGCTGGCCCGCATTGACCCGGAAACGTTTGAGTACCGTGTGCGCTCCGCGCAGGCGGATGTGGATGCGTCGCGGGCTGCCGTGATGACGGCCCAGGCCAATGCGCTGGCGGTGCAGACCCAGGTGTCGCGCGCGCAGGTGGACCTGGACGAGGCACGCCGCGACTTCGACCGCAAGCAGAGCCTGGTGGAAAAAGGCTTCATCGCCCAGAGCGAGGCCGACAAGGCCCGCGCGCTGGTCAACACCAGCACCGAGGCGCTCAAGGCGGTACAGGCCCAGGTGGGCGTGGCCCAGGCCCAGGTGGCATCGGCCCAGGCCAATGTGGCCCAGCGCGAGGCCAGCCTGGCGCAGGCCCGCATTGACCTGGAGCGCACCCGCATCACCTCGCCGGTCAACGGCATCGTGATCAAGCGGGCGATTGAAAGCGGGCAGACGGTGGCGGCCAGCCTGCAAGCGCCTGAGCTGTTCGTGATTGCCAAAAACCTGCGCGACATGCAGGTGGACGCCAGCATCGACGAGAGCGATGTGGGGCGGCTCAAGGTCGGTCAGCAGGCCAGCTTCACGGTGGATGCCTTCCCCGGACAGACGTTTACGGGCGAGATCCGCCAGGTGCGCAAGGCCGCCACCAATGTGGCCAATGTGGTGACCTATGTGGCTGTGGTGGGTTTTTCCAATGAGGGTGGAAAACTGCTGCCTGGCATGACTGCCAATGTGCGCGTGGTGACCGATGTGCGCGAGAACGTGCTCAGAATCCCGAACTCCGCCTTGCGTGTGCGTATTGCCGGTGTGGAGCCGCCAGCGCCAGCGCCTGCGGCCTCTGCACCGGCGACCCCGGCGACGGAAGCTGCCAGCCGCACCAGCACACGGGGGCGCATCTATCTGCTGGGTGAGGACGGCAAGCCCAAGGCTGTCCATGTGCGCCTGGGGATCACCGATGGCACCAGTACCGAGTTGATCGTCAGCCCGGCCAGCCCGGATGCGGGGGCGCTCAAAGAAGGCGCCGCGGTGATCGCGGGTGTGCAGTCGCCAGCGATCGGGAAGGGCGGCGCACCGAAGTCGGCTGCGCCCCGTCTGGGTTTCTAGAGTCTGGCCATGGCGCTGATTCAGGCACAGGGTCTTTGCAAGACCTATGTCATGGGGGACCAGACGGTGCACGCCCTGCGTGGTGTGTCGCTGGAGATCGACGAGGGGGACTTCGTCGCCATCATGGGCGCGTCGGGGTCGGGCAAGTCCACGCTGATGAACATTCTGGGTTGCCTGGACCAGCCGTCAGAAGGTGAATACTGGCTGGCCGGTGAAGAAGTGGAACAGATGACGCCCGACCAGTTGGCGTCGATCCGCAACCGGCGCATTGGCTTTGTGTTCCAGCAGTTCAACCTTCTGCCGCGCACCAGTGCGCTGGAGAACGTGGAGCTGCCCATGGTGTACGCCGGGGTCAAGCCGGCAGAGCGCCGTGCGCTGGCCCTCAAGGCGTTGCAGCGCGTGGGCCTGGCGGAGCGCGGCGGGCACACACCGTCCGAGCTGTCCGGCGGGCAGCAGCAGCGCGTGGCGATTGCGCGGGCACTGGTGAACAGCCCGCAGCTGATTCTGGCCGATGAACCCACGGGTGCGCTGGATACTAAAACCAGCGAAGACATCATGCAGCTGTTGACGGAGCTGAATGCGCAGGGCATGACGGTAGTGATCGTGACCCACGAGAACGACATCGCCCAGTGGGCGCGGCGCAAGCTGGTGTTTCGCGATGGTCAGATTGTGGAAGACGTTGTTCAGCCCCAACGCGGCAGGGCGGACGCATGAACTCGCTTGCCGCATTGCGCAGTGCGCTGCAGGCACTGGCTGCCAACACCCTGCGCTCCATGCTGACGATGCTGGGCATCATCATTGGCGTGGCGGCCGTCATCACCATGGTGGCGGTGGGCAATGGGGCAACCCAGCGCGTGCAGGAGCAGATGAAGGGGCTGGGCTCCAACATCATGCTGGTGCTGCCCGGCGGTGTATCGCAGGCCGGTGTCCGCCTGGGGGCGCAGACGCGCCAGCGCCTGACCGAAGAGGATGCACAGGCCATTGCGCTGGACATACCCGAGGTGCAGGTGGTGGCGCCGACCTCGCGCACCAGCGGGCAGCTGGTGTTTGGCAACACCAATTGGGGCACCAGCATCATCGGCGTGACCAATGAGTACCTGGAGGCACGCGACTGGCCGCTGGCCAGCGGCCGTCTGTTCGACGCCGGGGAGCTGGCGGGCTCCGCCAAGGTGGCGTGGATTGGAGCCACCGTGGCGCGCGAGTTGTTTGGCGACCTCGATCCGGTAGACCAGACCATCCGGGTGCGCAACATCCCGATGACGGTCGTGGGTGTGCTGGCTGCGAAGGGCCAGAACTCCATGGGGCAGGACCAGGACGATGCCATCATGATTCCCATCTCGACCCTGCGCAACCGCATCTGGGGCGGAGACGCCAGCAGCCGGCTCAAACGCGTGGGCGCCATTTCCGTCAAGGTGCGTGATGGCGCAGACATGAAGGCCGTGGAGGAGGGCGTCAAGGACCTGCTGCGCCAGCGCTTCAAGGTGCCGCCCGGTGGGGACGATCCGTTTCAGGTGCGCAACCTGACCGAAATCCTGCAGGCGCAGGAAGAGTCGAGCCGCATCATGACGCTGCTGCTGGCGGCGGTGGCGGGTATCAGTCTGGTGATTGGTGGCATCGGCATCATGAACATCATGCTGGTGAGCGTGACCGAGCGCACCCGCGAGATCGGCTTGCGCATGGCAGTGGGGGCGCGCGGCAAAGACATCCTGGCCCAGTTTCTGATCGAAGCCGTCACGCTGAGTCTGATTGGCGGGGCGATCGGGGTGGGGCTGGGGGCCGTAGCGACCTGGGCGGTGGGCGCGTTCGCCGGCTGGAACGTGAGCCTGAGCCTGGGGGCCGTGCTGCTGGCCGTGGGTTTCTCGGGCATGGTGGGCATTTTCTTTGGCTACTACCCGGCGCGCCGGGCATCGAAGTTATTGCCTATCCAGGCATTGCGCTATGAATAAGTGAGCGTCTTGCGCAGATAATACGGGGGCTAGAGGCCAATTTTGTTCTGAATACAGGGAGAAAGTGTTGGATTTTTCATTGTTGATCAAGGCCGCCATCATGGGCGTGGTGGAGGGGCTGACCGAGTTCCTGCCGATTTCAAGTACCGGCCACCTCATCCTGGCCGGGGCCCTGCTGGGTTTTGACGACGACAAGGCCAAGGTGTTTGACATCGCCATCCAGACCGGGGCCATCTTTGCGGTGATCCTGGTGTACTGGCAGAAGATCCGCGACACGCTCATTGCCTTGCCCAGCCAGAAGCAGGCGCAGCAATTCGCGCTGAATGTGCTGATTGCGTTTGTGCCCGCCGTGGTGCTGGGCCTGCTGCTGGGCAAGGCCATCAAGGCCCACCTCTTCACGCCCACCATTGTGGCGACCACGTTCATTGTGGGGGGCTTCATCATCCTGTGGGCGGAGCGCCGGCAGGCGGCGGGCGGCAATGCCGTGCGCATCCACAGTGTGGATGAGATGAGCACCCTGGATGCCCTCAAGGTGGGTCTGGTGCAGTGTCTGGCCATGGTGCCGGGCACCAGCCGCAGTGGGGCGACCATCATTGGCGGCATGCTGCTGGGCCTGTCGCGCAAGGCAGCCACCGATTTTTCGTTCTACCTGGCTATTCCGACACTGATCGGGGCGGGCGTCTACAGCCTGTACAAGGAGCGTGCGCTGCTCAGCGTGGCCGATGTGCCGATGTTTGCGGTGGGGCTGGTGTTCTCGTTTGCGAGCGCCTGGTTGTGCATCCGCTGGCTGCTGCGCTATATCGCAACCCACAGCTTCACAGGCTTTGCCTACTACCGTATTGCGTTCGGTATCGTGGTGCTGGTCACGGCCTGGACCAAAGTGGTGCACTGGGCGGCATAAAGCCCGCAAAGCATTTCACCGCCTCTTCGGCGGGAACCGGTTTGCTGAACAGGAAGCCTTGAAACTCCTCGCAGCCCAGGCCGCGCAGGAAATCGAGCTGCTCGATCGTTTCCACACCCTCTGCAATCACCGACATGCCAAAGCTGTGCGCCATGGCCACGATGGCGCGGGTGATTGCCGCGTCGCCAATGTCCTGCGTAATGTTGCGCACAAAGGTCTGGTCGATCTTCAGGCAGTCCAGCGGGTAGCGCTTGAGGTAAGCCAGGCTGGAATAGCCGGTACCAAAGTCGTCCATGGCCAGCATGACGCCCAGGGCCTTGCAGGCGTGCAGGGTGGCCAGCGTGGAGGAGACGCTGTGCAGCGCCAGACTCTCGGTCACTTCGAGCTCCAGCATATGCGGTGGCAGGCCGGTTTCTTCCAGCACGGTGCGGACCAGGCCCGGCAGGTCGCTGCCCAGAAACTGGCGTACCGAGAGGTTGACCGCCATGCGGAAGGTGCCATGTCCCTGTGCGTGCCACTGGGCGGCCTGGGCTGCCGCCGTGCGCATGGTCCAGGCACCGATGCGGGTGATCAGACCGCTCTCTTCCGCGATGGGAATGAACTCTGCCGGGGACACCGAGCCCAGCGTGGGGTGGTGCCAGCGCAGCAGCGCCTCAAACCCCACCACATTGCCAGCGGCGATGCTCACTTGGGGCTGGTAGTACACCTGCAGCTCATTCTGCTCCAGCGCGGCATGCAGGGCGTTGTGCACCTGCAGGCGGCGTGCCACCTGCAAGTTCATGGCGGTGTCAAACACGCGTACGGTGCCCGGCCCCACCGGCTTGGCGTGGTGCAGGGCCGTCTCGGCATTGAGCAGCAGGCCATGGGCATCGGCAGCCTGCATCGGGAACAGACTGGCACCGGCGCAGGCGGTGAGAAACAGGGTGTGTCCATCGACCAGGTAGGGCTGGGCCAGCACCTGCAGCAATGCAGCGCTGGATTCCTCCAGTGCGGTCAGATTGGTGTTTTCGCCAATGTACACCGCGAACAGGTCGCTGCCCAGGCGGGCGACACAGTCGTACCGCAGGCTGTCCCGCGCATCGCGCATGTGCTCGCCCAGACGGCAGGCCACTTCGTACAAGACCTTGTCGCCCACGGCCGCGCCCAGCGAGTCGTTGACTTTGGAGAATCCGTCGAGCCCCAGGCACACCAGTCCGATGGAGTGCAGGTTTTCCGCTGGAGCCTGCTTCAGCGTCACCGCCAGACGCTGGCCGAACAGCTCGCGCCCCGGCAGGGCGGTCAGGGCGTCGCGTTGCTGGGCTTCGCGGGCTTCTTCCTGCAGGCGCCGTGCGGTTTCATCCAGGCTGGCCTTACGGGCCAACCGGGCGCGCACGGCAGCCAGCAGTTCATCGCGGCGGTAGGGCTTGGTGAGGTAGTCGTCGGCGCCCAGATTCATGCCCATACGTACATCGCGCCGGTCCGCCTTGGCGGTCAGCATGATGATGGGCACGGTCGACGTAGCCATGGTTTCGCGCAGTGCCTTGACCAGACCGTAGCCGTCCAGGTGCGGCATCATCACGTCGGTCAATACCAGACTGGGCGGTGCCAGGCAGGCAAACTCCAGCGCCTGCAGACCATCGCTGGCGGCCACGACGGTGAAGCCTTCCATTTCCAGCATCCATTGCAGGTTTTCGCGCAGCGAGGGTTCGTCTTCTGCAATCAGGATATGCACGTGGTGGGTCTCAGGCCGTTACGGTAGATGCTGGCAGCATAACGGTAAATTGGCTGCCTTCGCCTTCGGTGCTTTGCACTTCGATACGGCCCTGGTGGCAATCGACCGCTTCCTTCACGATGGACAGGCCCAACCCGGTGCCGGCGATGGCGCCCACGTTGCTGGCGCGGTGAAAAGTCTGGAACAGCAGGGCTTGGTCCGCCTGGGGAATGCCGATGCCCTGGTCGGAAACGGTCAGCACAATCTCGCCCTTCTTCTTGCGTGCAGCAAACGTGACCGTGCCACCCCGTGGGGAGTACTTGAAGGCGTTCGACAGCAGGTTGCCGACGATGTTGCGGATCAACGTCTCGTCCAGCATGAACTGGTGTTTCGTGGGGAGCAGGTCCAGTTCCAGCTGGACTTTGGCAAACTGGCGGGGCATGGTTTCCCGCAGCTCTTCGATCAGGGACAGGCAAAACGGCGTGAATGCCAGAGGTTTGGGGCGAAACTGCAATTGCCCGGCATCGGAGCGGCCCATCTGCATCACGTTGCCCAGCATGTGGGTCATGCGCTCCACCGCATCGTCGATGTTTTCCAGGATCTGGCGCTTTTTGTCGACCGACAGGCGATCGTCGTAGTGCATCAACAGCTCCACAGAGCCGTGGATGGAGGCCAGTGGGGTACGGAACTCGTGCGAGGTCATCGAAATAAACCGGGTCTTGATGTCGTTGAGTTCAGTTTGCTGCTCCAGCGCCACGCGCTGCGCCTGCTCTGCATGGAGCCGGGTGGTGGCATCGGCAACGAACGCCAGTGTGGCGGTACGTTGCCCCCATTCAATGAGGACGGCCGAAACTTCCAGCTGGTGCACCTCACCCGTTTGGGTAATGCTGCGAAACGTGTAGTCCGCAGGAACGGCCTCGCCGCGCATGCGCCGCCGCTGCCGCTCGACCATGACCGGTACGTCATCCGGATGGGCAATGGCGGAAAAGGGCTGGGTCAGCAGCCATTCCAGCGGGTAACCCAGAATGCGGACCAGGGCCGGGTTGGCAAAAATCATGCGGCCGTCCTGAATGACGGCCACCCCCAGACTGATTTTTTCGATCACCAGACGGTAGCGCTCTTCCGATTTTCGCAGTGCGTCGATGGCCTGGTAGCGCTCAATCGCGCTGCTGACATGGTGGGCCACAAAGGCCAGTACATCGGCATCCTTGTCGGTGTAGCTGACACCTTCGGTGTAGCTCTGTACTGCCAGTACGCCACTGACACGCCCGTGCAGGGTCAGCGGAACGCCCAGCCAGCTGGTGAAGGTCAGGTCGCCAGCGGCTTGCGTGATCTCACCGCTGTCACGCAAGGCGATAAACCGGGCTGCGTCGATCAGCTGGGGTGTGCCGGTGCGCAGGACGTATTCCGTCATGTTCCGTTTGCGTGGCGTGTCGTCGCGTTGCCAGATATCGCCATCACGCTCATCGACGTAGTAGGGGAAGCTCACGGTGTCGCGGTCGTGGTTGCACAGGGCGACATACAGGTTGATGGCCGGCAGCAGCTCGCCCATCAGGGTGTGCACTTCCTTCAGAAAGTCGTAAAACGACAGACCCGCAGTGGCACGCTCGGCAATCCGGTAGAAGACCTGGTGGAAGACCTCGTTCTTCTGCTGCTTGAGCGTGTCGTGCTCGGCTTGCAGGGCCTGGAACTTCTGTTCCAGCAGATGCAGTGGTGTGGGCGAGTCTTCGGACATGGACGCGCCTAGGACTCCATGTTGCGCAGCGCAGCCTCAATGGCCGCTGCAGTAGCCAGCGGCTTCTCCATGGGAAACAGGTGGCTGCCATCGAGCATCATGGTGCGGCCTTTGGTGATTTTTTCGGTCATGGCCATGCCGACCTGCTTCATCTCATGAGAGGCCCGTCCGCCAATGAAGGTGACGGGGCACTTGACCGGGTGGCGCGACAGCAGGCGGTCCAGGTTGTCGGGCACGGTGTTGTAGAACAGGGTTTCCACATCACGGTGAAAGCCCAGTACCCGTTTGCCATCGATGGCAGACGTGCCGTACGTCACATAGTCCAGCAGCACCTGGTCGTCCCATTTGGCGAAAGCCTTCTTGTTGCGAAAGTGTGCATAGGCAGCTTCCACAGAGGGCCAGCTGTCGCGGCGCTGGCGGCTCACAGCACCAGGAGAGATGGAGCCCATCACTTGCGTGCTCTTCATCACACCCACCGCAGTCGAGCGCCAGCCACCCAGAATCGGTGAGTCAATCAGTACCACGCCACGCGCCAATTCGGGAAAGCGTGCGGCTGCCATCAGACTCAGGAACCCACCCAGCGAGTGGCCGACCAGCCACGCTGGCTCACCAGCCTTGTCCACTTCGGGCAGGGCGAAATCGGCCAGCTGCTGCACCACATGGGGCCAGTTGTTGGTGACCGGGTAGCGCGGGTCATGCCCGAATTTTTCGGGTGCCTTGACCGTAAAGCCGCGCGAACGCAGGTTCTTGAACAGGACCTTGTAAGTGCTGGCAGGAAAACTGTTGGCGTGGGAAAAAATGATCAGCGGCATGGGGGCAATCGGGGCTAGATGAGCTTTTCGTCGGGGGTGGTGATTTTCTTCAGCGGCAGGCTGCGCGTCGAAGGAATCAGCAGTGGAACATCGGTGCGACCACCGTTCCAGGCCGGGTCTTCGATGCTGTCGAACACCTCGCGCAGTTTCTGGCCCCAGCTGTTGTGCAGCATTTTGAAGTAGGGATTGTTCTCGTCAATGCACACCACCTTGTCGGTGTGGAAAGTGTTGGCTTCGTACACCACCATGTCCAGCGGCAGGCCCACCGACAGGTTGGACTTGAGCGTGGAATCCATCGACACCAGGGCGCACTTGGCGGCCTCGTCCAGTGGCGTGGTGGGCGTGATGACGCGGTCCAGCACCGGCTTGCCATATTTGGACTCACCCACCTGGAAGTAGGGCGTCTCAGGCGTGGCTTCGATGAAGTTGCCCGCGGAATACACCTGAAACAGGCGCATGCCTTCGCCCTGGATCTGGCCGCCAAAAATCAGCGAAACGTTGAAGTCGACCCCGGCCTGCTTGAGCGAGCCGGCATCGCGGTCGTGCACCTTGCGGATGGCCGAGCCCAGCACCCGGGCCGCATCGAACATGCTTTTGGCGTTCCAGATGGTGATGCCTTCGTCATCGTCGTGGTCCTTGAGCTTTTCGATCTGCAGAATTTCGCGCACCGACTGCGAAATGCTCAGGTTGCCGGCGGACAGCAGCACCATGAAGCGGTCGTCGGGCTTCTCGTACACGATCATCTTGCGGAAGGTGCTGATCTGGTCGAGCCCGGCGTTGGTGCGGGAGTCGGAGAGGAACACCAGGCCGGCGTTGAGTTTGATGGCGACGCAGTAGGTCATTTTTCCAGGTTCGTGGGAGCAAAACCTAGAGTGTATCGGGTGGGGTTCCGCAGACCCCGGCAGACTCTAGCGGGCAATCCTGCGCGCAATGGCGCGGGCCAGCCAGTCGGGCGTCATGCTGGTCAGGCGGAACATCCATACGGCCTGCCAGTTCAATGGCCAGTGGACCTTGCCAAACGAACCGGTGAAGTTGGCCGCCTTCCACACCGTGGCGGCCACGTCTTCGGGGGTGAGCTGCACGCCCAGGCGGTCGGCACTGCGCGCCTTGATGTCCTTGAGCATGGCGGTGCGCACATACAGCGGCATGATGTCCATGACACGGATGCCATCGTCCTGCCACTCGATGTTCAGGGCTTCGGTCAAACCGCGTATGGCGAATTTGGTACTGGAATAGGTTGCCAGCGACGCTTGCCCATAGACGGCCGAGGTGGACGACAGGTTGATGACGCGGGAATCTGGCGTGGCCTGCAGATACTGTTTGGCCAGGTAGCAACCATTGAGCACGCCCTTGATGTTCACGTCCACCAGCGCATGGTGCTGGGCCAGCGGGCTGGCGGCAAAGGGGCCGGAGATCAGGATGCCGGCGTTGTTCAGCAGAACATCCAGACGCCCGCATTGCGAATGGAAAGCCGCCAGCGCAACGGCCCAGTCCTCCGCTTGTGTGACGTCCACGCGAAATGCCTGCGCTTTTTCGGTGCCCAGTTCCTGCACCAGCGTGTCCAGCGCAGACTGGTCAATGTCGGCCACGCCGACCCGCCAGCCCTGGCTGGCAAAGAGCCTGGCGCAGGCGCGCCCGATGCCGTTGGCGGCGCCAGTGATGAAGATGCAGCGGCGGGCTTCCTGGGTCATGGCAATTCCTTGGCGGGAGGGGTAGACAGAGCGACATGGACACGCGCACGGGCGAATTGCGCCAGCGTTTCCAGTGCCTGCACGGAGGAACGCAGGAACAGGGCCTGCAGGTGGAACACGTGCCAGCGCCCGCGGTGGATGTCCAGCTGGCAATCCACGCCGCAGGCGACTGCATGCTCGGCCAGGCGGACCGAATCCGACAGCAGGATCTCCCGGTCGCCGACCTGGATGTGCATCGGTGGCAACTCCTGGAGGGACGTTGCCAGCGGCGTATGGCTGGGTGTGCCCGGCGGGCAGCCGTACCAGGCCACGCCCTGTTCCACCCAGCCCTTGCGGATCATGGGGTCGGTGCCAGCCTGTTCCTGCACGCTGGCGCCACCGAGGGTGGGGTCGGTGACCGGCGATATCAGCGCCAGACCGGCGGGCTGCGGTGCGTCCTGGTCGCGCAACTGGATGGCCAGCGCCAGCGCCAGTGCGCCACCGGCCGAGTCGCCCGCCAGCACGATGCGAGCCGGCGCGTAGCCCTGTTGCAGAAGAAATTCATAGACGCTGGTGGCGTCTTCCAGTGCAGCCGGATAGGGGTGTTCGGGGGCCAGCCGGTAGTCCGGTGCCCACACCGGCATGCCGCTGGCGTGGGCCAGGTGCGAGGTGATGCTGCGGTGCGTGTGCGGGCTGGCCACGCAAAACGCGCCACCGTGCAGGTAAAGCACCACGCCGTCGGCTGTGGTGGCCTTCGGGTGGGTGATGGTGACCGGGATGTTGCCGATCACGGTGGTCTGCCGTTGCACACCCGAGCGTGCCGGCATGAGGATGGACAGCACATTCACCCAGCGCCGTTGCGCCACGGCTCCATACGGAGGACCGATGAAAGTGCGAAACGCCACGCGCAGAAAACCCCGCAAAAATGCCGATTGCGCCTGCTCGACGATGTCGGTGGGTGCGGCAATCTCTGCCGTCGGGGCGACAGCCTCGGTGCGGGGTTCTGAAAAGCGGTAAGCATCCAGACTGCCGCGTTTGAGCAACCAGCGGTAGCTCAGTGTGAAGCCGGGCCAGTTGGTGCTGTTGTGCCCCTGGGCATCGACATACCAGCTTGTGCAGACACTCCAGACCGAATTTTTGAGGCGCTGCTGGATATGCGCGTTGAAGCGAAGGAACGGGGCTTCCCGCACCTCGATGGTGCTGGTGCCCGTGGACCGCATCTGCTGCAGGCAGCGCACCACATGGGCAATCTGGCTTTCCAGCATGTAGACGATGGAGTTGTGGCCCAGGTTGGTGTTGGGGCCATACAGCATGAAGAAGTTGGGAAAGCCCGGTACCGTCAGTCCGAGGTAGGCCTTGGCGCCGCCCTTCCACGCGGTCTGCAGGTCCAGGCCCTGGCGACCTGTGATGCGCATGGGCGCCAGGAATTCGGTGGCCGCAAAGCCGGTGCCGAAGACGATCGCATCGGCGGGGTGCAACTTGCCGTCCTGGGTCTCGATGCCCTCGGGCGTGACGCGCCGGATGCCTTCGGTGCACAGCGCCACCTGGGGTTTGGCAAATGTGGCCAAGTATTCGCTGGACAGCAGGATGCGCTTGCAGCCGATCTGGTAGTCCGGCGTCATCTTCGCCCGCAGCGTTGGGTCCTGTACCTGGCGTTTGAGCAGACGGTGGAAGGGCATGAGTCCTGCAGGCTTCATCAGCCACTGGAAGCGCGTGAACGCCAGTGCGCGGGACTCGTACTTGAGGTAGATGCCTGCACGGTGAAGCTTGCTGAGCCAGGGCAAGGCAAACAGCTTTTTCTCCAGGCCGGTGTAGGGCCGATCCGGCCTGGGAAGGATGTAGGCAGGTGAGCGCTGGAACACCGAGAGCTGCGCTACGCGGTCGGCAATGGCGGGCACAAACTGGATGGCCGAGGCGCCGGTGCCGACCACCGCCACGCGTTTGCCGTCCAGCGCGTACTGGTGGTCCCACTGGGCCGAGTGGAATGTATGTCCCTTGAAGGTCTCCAGACCGGGCAGTTGCGGCAGCACCGGACGGCTGAGTTGCCCGGTGGCTGTGATCAGCAGCTTGGCCGTGAATTGTTGTCCATCGGCGGTGGTGACTGTCCAGCGGGAGTGACGCTCATCAAACTCCGCCTGGCGCATCTCGACGCCAAAGCGCACGTGCGGCAGCAGGCCGTATTTGCGGGCGCAGTGCTGCAGGTAGCTGTGAATTTCGCCCTGGGTGGCGAACACGCGCGACCAGTCGGGGTTGGGCTCAAACGAGAACGAGTACAGGTGCGAAGGCACGTCGCAGGCCGCGCCGGGGTAGCTGTTGTCGCGCCAGACGCCGCCCACATCCTGGGTCTTTTCCAGGATGACAAAATTCTCGATGCCCTGTTGCTTCAGGGCGATGGCCATGCCCAGTCCGGCAAAGCCAGTTCCGATGATGATGGCGTCCAGGTTGCTGGCATGCGCCAGCCCACCCGGTTGCAGGTGCTCTGTCATTGTCTGTCTCCTCACGCGCCCCGGTGTGCCGGGACGTCTAGTTTTTATGGGTAAGCGCTTTGAGCTGGTACAGCGCTTCCAGGGCCTCGCGCGGGGTCAGGGCGTCGGGGTTGATGGCCACCAGTGCGGTTTCCACAGCCGAAGCTGTTGCTGTTTCCGTCACTGGCGGCGCAGCGAACAAGTCTACCTGCGCCTGGGAGTCTGCGGCGTGGGATTCCAGGGCTTCCAGCGTGTGCCGTGCCTGATTCAGCACCGCCGCCGGCATGCCTGCCAGGCGCGCCACCTGGATGCCGTAGCTGCGGCTGGCAGGACCCGGCTCGATGGCGTGCAGGAACACGATGTCGCGGCCTGCCTCGGCTGCGCTCACGTGGACGTTCAGCGCCGCGTGGTGCGTGGCGGGGAACTCGGTGAGTTCGAAGTAGTGGGTGGCGAACAGGGTGAAGGCTTGCGTCTTGTCGTGCAGTTGGGTGGCGATGGCACTGGCCAGGGCCAGGCCGTCAAAGGTGCTGGTGCCGCGGCCGATCTCGTCCATCAGCACCAGGCTGTGCGGTGTGGCGCTGTGCAGGATTTGTGCACCCTCGGTCATCTCCAGCATGAAGGTGGACTGGGCGTTGGCCAGATCGTCGGCTGCGCCAATGCGGGTGTGGATGGCATCGATCGGCCCCAGGCGGCAGGCGCTTGCCGGCACGTAGCTGCCCATGCTGGCCAGCAGCACGATGAGGGCGACCTGGCGCATGTAGGTGGACTTGCCGCCCATGTTGGGGCCGGTGATGATCTGCATGCGCGCCTTGGGACCCAACCGGGTGTCGTTGGCGATGAAGTTGCCACTGGATAGTTCGGCCAGCCGCGCCTGCACCACCGGGTGGCGCCCCTGCGTGATGTCAATGCAGGGTTCGGCGACAAATTGCGGGGCGTTCCAGTCCAGCGTCAACGCGCGTTCGGTCAGCGCACACAGCGCATCGAGTGCGGCCAGCGCACGGGCCACGCGGGTGAGCTGGGGAATATGCGCCTGCAACTGGTCCAGCACCTGTTCGAACAAATATTTCTCGCGCGCCAGTGCACGCTCCTGCGCACTCAAGGCCTTGTCTTCAAAGGCTTTGAGTTCGGGGGTGATAAAGCGTTCGGCATTTTTCAGGGTCTGGCGGCGGCGGTAGTCGTCGGGCACCTTGTCCACCTGGCCGGTAGTCACCTCGATGTAGAAGCCATGCACCTTGTTGAACTGCACGCGCAGATTGGCAATGCCGGTGCGGGCTTTCTCGCGCACTTCCAGGTCCAGCAGAAACGCATCGCAGTTGGTCTGGATGCCGCGGAGCTCGTCCAGCTCGGCGTCAAAGCCATCGGCAATCACGCCGCCATCGCGCACCAGGGCTGCGGGTTCGGCAGCGATGGCGCGGCCCAACAGCACCGCACAGTCCGCTGGGGGCTGCAGCGCCTGGGAAATATGGGCCAAATAGCCCTCTAGCCCGCGTAGATGCTGCGCGAGTAGCTCTGTTTTTTGTAGCGTTTGCACCAGGGCCACGAGTTCGCGCGGGCGCACCTGGCGCAGCGCGGTGCGGGCGGTGATGCGCTCCACATCGGCGCAACCCTTGAGCTGGCCGCGCAGCGTTTGCCACAGGTTGGATTTCAACGTACTGATGGCGTGCAGCCGGTGTTGCGCTTCGCTGCGATCCCGGCGGGGCTCCAGCAGCCAGCTTTTGAGCATGCGGCTGCCCATGCCGGTCATGCAGGTGTCGAGCAGGCTGAACAGCGTGGGGCTGTCTTCGCCGCGCAGCGTCTGCACCAGTTCCAGGTTGCGTCGGGTCGTGGCAGGCAGATCCATCAGCTCGTCGTCGCGCTGCACCTGCACGCTGTGGATGTGCGTGAGGCTGCGGCCCTGGGTGTGCTCCGCGTAGCCCAGCAGAGCGGCTGCGGCGGCATGGGCCAGGGGCAGGTCCTGCGCGTTCCAGCTGGAAAGACTCGCGGTCTGCAGTGCGTCGAGCAGTTTGCGCTGGCCCAGGGCACTGTCAAACTGCCATTCGGGGCGCGCCGTCAGGTACAGCGCGTGGCTGCTGGCGCGCAGGCGCTTGAGCCGGTCTTCAAAGGGGGTGGTGCAGCCGGCGCTGTAGGCCAGTTCGCTCGGGGCCACGCGGCCAATCCAGTCGGCCACCTGGTCCGGCGCACATTCGGCCAGATGCACCACGCCCTGGGTGACGCTGAGCCAGGCCAGGCCGCAGCGGTTGCGCGGCCCCTGGTGCACCGCCATCAGCATGGATTCAGATTTTTCGTTCAGCAGTTCGGAGTCGGTCAGGGTGCCGGGCGTGACCACGCGCACCACCTTGCGTTCCACCGGGCCCTTGGACGCGCCCACTTCGCCCACCTGCTCGCAGATGGCCACCGACTCGCCGTGGCGGATCAGCTTGGCGAGGTACCCTTCCATCGAATGGAACGGCACACCGGCCATGACCACGGGTTGTCCGGCCGACTGGCCGCGGGTGGTGAGTGTGATGTCGAGCAGGCGCGCAGCCTTCTCCGCGTCCGCATAGAACATCTCATAAAAATCCCCCATGCGGTAGAAGAGCAGCGTGCCCGGAAAGTCTGC
>ENA-UPXM01004189-UPXM01004189.1-activated-sludge-metagenome-genome-assembly--contig:-NODE-4189-length-14982-cov-5.036310_pt1 | contig 14982 bp, 4 predicted proteins | sample MGYA00238178_ERZ772708 | MGnify/ENA primary metagenome ERZ772708 (study PRJEB29002, sample SAMN05720212) | activated sludge metagenome | isolation source: anaerobic digester from wastewater... | reverse complement strand
GGTACTGAGGGAGAGCATAGAAAAATCAAAGCTCGGCTACACTGATAAATCTGACTGTATAAAGCGTCTTCATAATACAGCTTTGACCATAGAAAAAAACTTCAATCCCGATGCGGATTTTGATAAGGCTATAGCTTTTGAAAGAGAGCATTCTGCCGAGTGGGGCGGGAAAACAGTGTAGTTATTAATTACCACAGATGAACAGAATGAACACAGATTATTGGGTAGAGCTGAAGGAGTATAGGAGAAACCGCAGATCACACGGACCGCTTCGCGGACACGGAACACGCGGTTAAATGATAGTAAATCAATATATTACTCTATTTCTTCCGTGTTCTGCTTAAACTCTGTGTGTTCTGCGCCGCCGAAGGCGTCTGCGTGTGTGCTAAGATTAAAGTTCTTTGAGCTTTAAGCTCTCCGAGCTTAGTGAACCTGTGGTTTTTTTATTCTTCAATGGAACTGATCACATTGAAACAGGTTTGGGAATAAGAATACGCACATAGAATAATTGAATATGCTCATTGTTATTCCCGGCTTGTTTTACGTCAGGCATTCTAAAGCAAGAAGTAAGAACCACAGAAGCACACTGATTAACGGGCAGAGCTAAAGGAACATAAAGATTGGCAGGGACGCCACCGGAGCTGGCTTTTACGACTGGCGAGTTTTTGCGAAGCAAAATACTCGGAAAGTTAGATAAGCGGAGGTACATCTAACGACAAGATCGACATGGATGCGAAAATGCGAAAGTTTTGATTAGGGTAATTAATAAATAGAACGAACGTTCGTTCTAAAAATAAAGGTTTGCTATATTAAATAAATTTAACATACTTGTTTTTTATTTTTTTGAATTCCATTAGGTTCTTAGAGTTTAACTGTTTTCCTTTTATACTTTATATCTGTATTTCCCTCAAAATCATTTTATCTTGAAAATAGGGGGCATAAAGCTCTTATGAGCTTATTGATCAGCATCACTGCTGTGCCAGCTTGAGCCTCATCTTTACGCCTTCGCGCCTTTGCGTGAGCTTCTTATTTCTTCTCTCCCTTTCTGTGTGAATCTGAAAGCTCTTCGAGCTTAAGTATCTGTGGTAATTTTTTTTCTCTTCTCTTGATTCATTTCTTACTATCATCCTCAGTGAAGCAAATGTAATCAATTATTTCCTGTTCTATTCCAATTCCTGTTTGCTCAATGAGCTCTATCAGTTTTTGTAAATCAGAAATTGAACGTATAGAAGGTTTAATAAGTTTTGCTCTGGAAATTATTTTCTTATCAAGCTTCCTTCCGTACTTTTCATATTTTGAAAAAATCTGAGCATTCATAAAAACGGGATGAATGTTACCGTCGAGTTCTTCATACATATTTTGAAAAATAAGAATACCGTCGGGATCGAGATCTCCTGAATGATATAGTGAAAACCCGGATTGTACTAATGCTTTTAAGACTGATATTACCGCTTTGTTTGCATAGCCTCCTGTATAAAGCAGTACATCATACGCAGTAAAATAGTTATTTAAATAAGATGCTGAGAGGGCATAATAAGTTTCTTTATTTTCAATACATAAAACACGTTTTGATTGTTCTTCAGGTGATGATGGCGTGATTAAGTCTATGATTTGAATTTTCACGGTGGTGGCCTGAGGCAGACTGATAATCGAAGCGGGCGTACACGAAATATGTAATGACCTTTCTCCTGTAATACGCAGAGATCCGGTTATGAGGACTTCCGGAAAATTACGTTCAAAGACGTCTATTCCGGCTAGGGAGATTCCCTCTTTTTCTGCTCTTTTAAAAAGAAAAGAAGCGGTTCTAAGCAGACTTTCAATTTTTTTTGAATCGTTAAATATCTTTATAGATAAGGCCCGCGGTGTACAGAGCAGTTCATTGTTTAAAATATGATCTGGAAGATGTACAAAAAGCTGATAAAGGTTTTCTACAACATTTGCAGTAATTCCCTTTGAAAAATCTTCATTGTTAAGAGTGTTTGCCATCAACTCAAAAAACTGTGCAGATGAATTATTTTTTTGTCTAAGAATTTCTGTTTTAACTTTTGCATTATTTCTGGCTTCGGCACAGCCTTGAATAGGGAAAACCTCATTGAGTAATCGATACACCTTTTCAGGGTGTTTAACAATAATAGTTTTAAGATTTTCCCCTGTCTTATATTTCTCCCAAATGAGCGATACAATGTTTTGTTTTTCAAGTAATTCAGCAGCTTCTAAAAATGTTTCAAGTTCATCAGGATTTTTTTCTCCAATTGAGGGAAAGACTTTACTAACGTTCAAGCGCAGTTCTTTACCGCCTTGCGCTGCGGCAGAAGACGGGAAACGTTTTATAACTTCATTACAAATAAAGGTTATCCCGTCCATCAGCTGATTTTCCCCTGCAGGTGTTCTCTCACACGGGCTGTGTATCCTTTTTTTATAACGGTGAGTATTCTATCCATGGACGGGGCGATGGTTTCAAGTTTTTCGGTCGGTACTGCAACAATGAGCTGAATTTTCATTGCCGCATAAAAATCAAGAATTCTCCGTATCCGCTCGTCATCGAGTTTGTCGAAGGCCTCATCAAACATTACAAGCCGTATTGTGTTTTCCGGTTTATCCATGAAAAATCTGTAGAAACTTGCGGCGATTGCTATGTAATATGGTGTTTGCGCCTCGCCTCCAGATTTTTCTCTAATAACTTTTGACAGACTTAATTCAACAGGCTTTCCTGTTTTCGGATCCAAAGACGCTGTGTTTTTTATTTTAATATCATAGGTAAAATAGGTCCGGTAGTCACATATACTTCTCATTTGTTCGGAATCAAGATCTGCATGCAGAATTGCGTCGAATAAATCTTCTGCTGCCTTTTTTTCATCCGGATTAATAAACTGCTCAAAAAGACTGTCTTCATACACGGTAATTTCAGCTGCCTTTTGCAGAATGTTTATTTGCCCCTTCCTGTCAGAGCGTTCTTCAAGTGTAAAACTGTACTGATCGCTTCCGAAAGTTAAGCTGCTTAATGTTTTATTTATTTCCCTAAAACTGATACGGGCTTCTTCAATATACTCATTTAGTTTTGCTATAAAGTGATCTTTGAATTCTTTTTCTGCGTCCATTCGCGCCTGTTCAATTTTTTCGTGATACAAGGGCAATTCAGATTTTTCAAGCCTGTCGAGCATAGCTTTAAGATTATCCTCTTCTTCGATACGGGAAGGAATAATACTCGAAAAATCTCTGTTGAACATGCTTAGATGAAGTGCAAAAGATTCATACGATTTTTCTTTTTTTGTCTCATTTGTTTTTCTCTGCTTTTCATACGAAGCGAGTATTTCTCCAGGGCTGGTATTCTGGAGTTTTTGCCCGGCGTATTCTTCGCACCGTAAGATGCAGTGTTCATTAAGATTTCTAAATTCTGCAATATTCTGTTTAATAGTTTTAATTTTTTCTTCGTGAAATTCAATTCTTTTGATCAGATCTTCTAACTGTCCTTCTTTTTGGCCAATGATTCTCGACGTTTGCTGAATAAAAGCATCGGTTTCCTTTATGTGTATTTTAAGTGAATCAGCTTTTTTTTGCAGATCCAAAAACTCATTTGTATCAATTTCGAGTAGTTCTTTCTCTGCTTGTTGTAATTCCCGCTGCAGTGCAGCAGATTCTTCCACAAAAGAGGCTAAGGGGCGGGCATCGTGAAGAGCTGAATAAATACGGTATAAGATATCTTTAATGTTGGAAAAATCCTGATATGCCGTATTAAGTTCCTCTATATGAGTTGTTAAACTGGCTTTATTCAGCTGCAGTTCTTTTTTTCTCTTTTCCAGACCCTTCCTGCCGAGCCAATGTATTTTATACACTTCTTCTTTAATTTTTGATGCGGTAAAATTTGTATAACTCATACAGTCTTTTGTAATTGCCTTCCGGTAATTTTTTAAGGTTGCAATATCAGCAGTCATTACATCGCCTAAAATATAGTCAATGTACGTTTTCGCATAGGGAGAATCGGTATTTATGAGGGACGCGAGACTTCCCTCTTTTGCTGTCTTTTCTGAAAATCCTTCAGAAAGTTTTTGCTTCATTTTGTAAATATTGGGTAGCGGTACACCGCTTACTCCTGGACCGAGTGAATTATAGATCTCAAGAGATTTTTGAAAACTTTGGGGTTCAGTAATAATTGCAAACCTCAAGGTGTTAAGATAGCCTTCAACGGCATTTGTCCATTCTTCATCATTGCATTCTACAAGATCGGACAAAATCCATGCTTGTATACTCTTTGCCGTAAGTTCCTCTAAAAGCCTCCGTGTAGTTTCGGGATACCGTCTTATTCCTTTTAGAAGATCCTCAAGTTCTTCGCTTACTTCTTTTCGTTCGTTTATTTTTTCATCCAGATTACGCTTGAGATCAGATATTTTCTGCATAACTTGAGAACGTTTTACCTCTATATCTTCTATTGTTTTATCAATATTCTTTTCATCAATTTCACAATATAAATCTGGATGAGTATCATGAAGTACCTCAGATAATGCCTTACATTGTTCAACACAGAGTTTATAAGCTTCGCTTCCTTTTTTAGCCGATTCGTATTTTTCCTGTATATGAACTATTTTATTTTGTATAGTATTGTACAAGATATATTTATCATTTTTAGAAAGGGAAGATATAATATTTTCATAATCAAGTTCAGCTGTTTTTTTTGCGGCTAATAAACGATCTATTTCCGTCCGGCTGTTCAGTAGATCTTTTTCAGTTATTTTTCTTTTCTCTGAATCATTTTTTTGTGTTTCTTCTGCAAGCGCATATTCTGCTGTTATATTAAGATATACAAGCTGAATAAGGCGGAGTTCAAAACTATGGTATTCTTCTATATCCCGAAGAATTTTTGTAAGAAGATCTATTCTTTTTTTTGCCGCGATGGCAGCTTCTTCCGCATCTTTATAACTCTGTAAATTTGCCTTCATGGTGGAGACATCAAGACTTCTTTCTTCCAGTATATAGTCGCATACAAAATTATTTACAGACAGAAGCGGGGAAAAACTAACCGATCGTGTTAATGCTTCAAGATAGGGATTGTACTCGCTCATTCTGCGGAAAACGCCTAAGTAACTTGTCAGCTGTCGTGTATATTCTTTTTTTGTTTCATAAAATTCAGATATGAGTTCCAGCTGTGTATTTTTAAACTGCCTATAATTAAGGTATCCTTCAGAATCAGAGTAAATCTTAATAGAGTTAATAAGACATCCTTTTGCTGTCCAAAAATGTTCAATAGTTTTTAAATCGGTAAAGGATTCAATAAAAACACCAGAAGTAAAACCTGCATCATTATCCGCAAAAAAGAGTATGATATGAGTGATTGTGTTCCCTCGAACATATTCAGTTGTGTCGCTTCCCAGTTTACATCTGGTGTAGCTTATTAGATCTCTTCCTCCCCGTTTATCACCTGCAGCAGAATTAAATTTTGCTTTACGTAAATTAGGAGAAAGAGCGTATTGAACTGCATCTATGAGTGTAGATTTTCCCGAAGCATTGTCGCCCACGAGGAGCGTTTTTTCATCTATGTGAATGGTTTCATCAATAAAATTATGCCAGTTTATAAGTCTTATTTTTTGTAAACTAATCATCAGTTTTATCCCTGCCTTTTTTTGCCTCGGCTTCAATACCGCCAAGAACCTCATCGATCATAAAGCTGTCTATTGTAAAAAGTATAGAAGGGTAGAGAATGATAACTGCCTCGCTTTCAAAGGGATCTCCTTCAACTTCAATTAAACTGAATGCGCTTAGTTTTTTAAGGATTTCTTTGAGCCGTGTTTTTTTTAGTTCCAGAGAAGTTACCGCCTTAAACTTTTGAAGAAAGTCGAAAAGGAGAATTGAAGGAAACTGTGAAAGAGAAATTTCATTCCGTTTTTCTTCGTACATAATTCGAATAATTATTAATGCACAGGTTTCATCACGGCTTAAACGAATTCTCATATCAGCGCCCGATCTAATTGCAATAACACCCAAAGCCTCATCTTTTTTTAAATCGATATCAGCATAGCTGAACCAGGCTTCCATCAAATTAAAATTCCGGATTGCAAAAGTATACAGACGGTCATTATTTTTATACCCTCTAATAATAAAAGAAGATGACAAAAGAGTTTTTATGCAGGATTTTAAAATATCAGTTTCAGCGTCAGTCAGCATATCAATTTTTTCAAGTTCAAATTTGTTTTTCACGGGCTCTCCTAAAAGCTATATCAGGAATATCATAATGTAAAAAGCGAATGCGGTCAGTGCTGTTTTGTTCAAGTGTAAAAGGGAATCTGCGGGAATCAGATTCAGAATAAAGCACTGCGTACAAATATTTAATGAACGATTGAGAATCTGTAATAATATCAGATGGAAGAAGAACTTCTTTATGAAAGCCGAATGAATTGAGCCACTGTTCTATTTTGGGCGGACTAAGCTGTTTATCTAAACGGGTTTGTATTTTTTTGTGCTCCTCTTCAAGTTCTTCATCTGAAAAAATAGAAGCACGCTCATACAGAATTTCATGCTGTTCTTTATTCCATCGTTTATACCGGGAGTCTGATGAAAAAGTTTTTACACCGTATATGCTGTGTTTAAATCGGGCTTTAAGATGCGGTTTTTCCATCAGTTCTTTTATAATCTGATACAGCCTTCCGGTGATTGTGGAATTTGGCTCAAGCTTTGCTTTAATGCGCTCAATGCTTGCCTTTGAATAGAGCATATTGCGCCTGTCTATTTCTTCCAGAAGAGGATCTACTGCTTTTAGCGTATCCCTTATTTCTTCGAGGAATGTTTTGAGTTTGTCTTTTGATTCCTCAGTTGTAAAAGTACCCAGTCTGGAAAATTTTACGGCACTCGATTCAAGCCATTGGCTGTCGGTTATGAGCTCTCCAATGCGTTTTAGAATTTTAGGTCTGTAGCGCGACAAATTATCTGAAGTTTTAAGTCTCTTATATGCACCGTCTAAGATTTCTTTAGCATACTTATTAAAATGCAGCTCCAATAGACCGCTGATGTTTGTCTCGTTTTCGGTTACAATTTCATAATACGCATGAATATTTTGAGAAAGAACTTTTAAAGAATCAATGAGAGCCATCGTTTGTGAATGAGCATTAAGAACACTGTAATGACCATTATCGACTGCTGCATCGCTGCACAAAAGCGAATAAATTGAAACAATGTGGCTCTCATATTCAGTTTTTAAACCTTCTTCCACTTTTGCAAGGGACTCAAAAAAAGGTTTTGCAGATGAGCTCATATTAATAATCCGGGAATAATCGCTCAGTACTTCTTCCTTCATCCATCCGCACTTTATAAAAACTCGAAGGTACTTGGAAGACGCTGCACGCACAGGATCTATCGATGACTGCTCTGTTCCGCTTTCAGTTTCGTCTGTATCAATTTTCGATTCCTCATCCTGGGTTTCTATCAATACAGCATTATAGTTTTCATCAGATGATATCAGTTCTGTGTTGTCGTCATCGCTTATAAAACTTGTTTCATGCAGTGCTATATAATCCATAAACCGCGAGATTAAAACCGGTCTTTCAATTCCATGAGAGGATTCCTGAAAAAGCCGGTAAAATATGATAAGTAGGGCTGCATAGTGTTCCTTTTTAGGGCTGGCAAGCGGGGAGAAAAAATTTTCCGGAAGGGTTGTAAAGACTCCTTTTGTACTCATTAGTGTGAGTATAAAGGCTCTGCCCTTCTTTTGCAAGAAAGCGGGGGTAAAAAATTTAATTGCTGATTGAGTAAATTGTCCGCGATTGCACATATTACAAATATAAGAGTTACCATAGATGAGCCGCAAAGGGGAAGAGAAGAATAGAATCCGCATATAAATAAGCTCAATGAGCTTTAGGATTACACAGATATTGAGGGTAGAGCTGAAGCAGCAAGAAGAGCGGCAGGAATGCGAAAGTGTTGAAAAATATATAGTAAATAGAACGAACGTTCGTTCTAAAAATATGATTCTGCTATATGTATCAATTTACTCTACTTATTTTTTATTCTTTTGAGGTCCATCAGGTTATTAGAGTTTTACTGCTTCCTCTTTATTAGTTATATACGTGTCTTTCACAGTATGTTTTTTTCGGGTTTTATTCAAAATCAGCTTATCTTGAAAATAGGGGGGTAAGCTCTTAGAAGCTTATTGATCAGCATCACTGCTGTGCCAGCTTGAGCCTCATCTTTACGCCTTCGCGCCTTTGCGTGAGCTTCTTATTTCTTCTCTCCCTTTCTGTGTGAATCTGAAAGCTCTTCGAGCTTAAGTATCTGTGGTAATTTTTTTTCTCTTCTCTTGATTCATTTCTTACTATCATCCTCAGTGAAGCAAATGTAATCAATTATTTCCTGTTCTATTCCAATTCCTGTTTGCTCAATGAGCTCTATCAGTTTTTGTAAATCAGAAATTGAACGTATAGAAGGTTTAATAAGTTTTGCTCTGGAAATTATTTTCTTATCAAGCTTCCTTCCGTACTTTTCATATTTTGAAAAAATCTGAGCATTCATAAAAACGGGATGAATGTTACCGTCGAGTTCTTCATACATATTTTGAAAAATAAGAATACCGTCGGGATCGAGATCTCCTGAATGATATAGTGAAAACCCGGATTGTACTAATGCTTTTAAGACTGATATTACCGCTTTGTTTGCATAGCCTCCTGTATAAAGCAGTACATCATACGCAGTAAAATAGTTATTTAAATAAGATGCTGAGAGGGCATAATAAGTTTCTTTATTTTCAATACATAAAACACGTTTTGATTGTTCTTCAGGTGATGATGGCGTGATTAAGTCTATGATTTGAATTTTCACGGTGGTGGCCTGAGGCAGACTGATAATCGAAGCGGGCGTACACGAAATATGTAATGACCTTTCTCCTGTAATACGCAGAGATCCGGTTATGAGGACTTCCGGAAAATTACGTTCAAAGACGTCTATTCCGGCTAGGGAGATTCCCTCTTTTTCTGCTCTTTTAAAAAGAAAAGAAGCGGTTCTAAGCAGACTTTCAATTTTTTTTGAATCGTTAAATATCTTTATAGATAAGGCCCGCGGTGTACAGAGCAGTTCATTGTTTAAAATATGATCTGGAAGATGTACAAAAAGCTGATAAAGGTTTTCTACAACATTTGCAGTAATTCCCTTTGAAAAATCTTCATTGTTAAGAGTGTTTGCCATCAACTCAAAAAACTGTGCAGATGAATTATTTTTTTGTCTAAGAATTTCTGTTTTAACTTTTGCATTATTTCTGGCTTCGGCACAGCCTTGAATAGGGAAAACCTCATTGAGTAATCGATACACCTTTTCAGGGTGTTTAACAATAATAGTTTTAAGATTTTCCCCTGTCTTATATTTCTCCCAAATGAGCGATACAATGTTTTGTTTTTCAAGTAATTCAGCAGCTTCTAAAAATGTTTCAAGTTCATCAGGATTTTTTTCTCCAATTGAGGGAAAGACTTTACTAACGTTCAAGCGCAGTTCTTTACCGCCTTGCGCTGCGGCAGAAGACGGGAAACGTTTTATAACTTCATTACAAATAAAGGTTATCCCGTCCATCAGCTGATTTTCCCCTGCAGGTGTTCTCTCACACGGGCTGTGTATCCTTTTTTTATAACGGTGAGTATTCTATCCATGGACGGGGCGATGGTTTCAAGTTTTTCGGTCGGTACTGCAACAATGAGCTGAATTTTCATTGCCGCATAAAAATCAAGAATTCTCCGTATCCGCTCGTCATCGAGTTTGTCGAAGGCCTCATCAAACATTACAAGCCGTATTGTGTTTTCCGGTTTATCCATGAAAAATCTGTAGAAACTTGCGGCGATTGCTATGTAATATGGTGTTTGCGCCTCGCCTCCAGATTTTTCTCTAATAACTTTTGACAGACTTAATTCAACAGGCTTTCCTGTTTTCGGATCCAAAGACGCTGTGTTTTTTATTTTAATATCATAGGTAAAATAGGTCCGGTAGTCACATATACTTCTCATTTGTTCGGAATCAAGATCTGCATGCAGAATTGCGTCGAATAAATCTTCTGCTGCCTTTTTTTCATCCGGATTAATAAACTGCTCAAAAAGACTGTCTTCATACACGGTAATTTCAGCTGCCTTTTGCAGAATGTTTATTTGCCCCTTCCTGTCAGAGCGTTCTTCAAGTGTAAAACTGTACTGATCGCTTCCGAAAGTTAAGCTGCTTAATGTTTTATTTATTTCCCTAAAACTGATACGGGCTTCTTCAATATACTCATTTAGTTTTGCTATAAAGTGATCTTTGAATTCTTTTTCTGCGTCCATTCGCGCCTGTTCAATTTTTTCGTGATACAAGGGCAATTCAGATTTTTCAAGCCTGTCGAGCATAGCTTTAAGATTATCCTCTTCTTCGATACGGGAAGGAATAATACTCGAAAAATCTCTGTTGAACATGCTTAGATGAAGTGCAAAAGATTCATACGATTTTTCTTTTTTTGTCTCATTTGTTTTTCTCTGCTTTTCATACGAAGCGAGTATTTCTCCAGGGCTGGTATTCTGGAGTTTTTGCCCGGCGTATTCTTCGCACCGTAAGATGCAGTGTTCATTAAGATTTCTAAATTCTGCAATATTCTGTTTAATAGTTTTAATTTTTTCTTCGTGAAATTCAATTCTTTTGATCAGATCTTCTAACTGTCCTTCTTTTTGGCCAATGATTCTCGACGTTTGCTGAATAAAAGCATCGGTTTCCTTTATGTGTATTTTAAGTGAATCAGCTTTTTTTTGCAGATCCAAAAACTCATTTGTATCAATTTCGAGTAGTTCTTTCTCTGCTTGTTGTAATTCCCGCTGCAGTGCAGCAGATTCTTCCACAAAAGAGGCTAAGGGGCGGGCATCGTGAAGAGCTGAATAAATACGGTATAAGATATCTTTAATGTTGGAAAAATCCTGATATGCCGTATTAAGTTCCTCTATATGAGTTGTTAAACTGGCTTTATTCAGCTGCAGTTCTTTTTTTCTCTTTTCCAGACCCTTCCTGCCGAGCCAATGTATTTTATACACTTCTTCTTTAATTTTTGATGCGGTAAAATTTGTATAACTCATACAGTCTTTTGTAATTGCCTTCCGGTAATTTTTTAAGGTTGCAATATCAGCAGTCATTACATCGCCTAAAATATAGTCAATGTACGTTTTCGCATAGGGAGAATCGGTATTTATGAGGGACGCGAGACTTCCCTCTTTTGCTGTCTTTTCTGAAAATCCTTCAGAAAGTTTTTGCTTCATTTTGTAAATATTGGGTAGCGGTACACCGCTTACTCCTGGACCGAGTGAATTATAGATCTCAAGAGATTTTTGAAAACTTTGGGGTTCAGTAATAATTGCAAACCTCAAGGTGTTAAGATAGCCTTCAACGGCATTTGTCCATTCTTCATCATTGCATTCTACAAGATCGGACAAAATCCATGCTTGTATACTCTTTGCCGTAAGTTCCTCTAAAAGCCTCCGTGTAGTTTCGGGATACCGTCTTATTCCTTTTAGAAGATCCTCAAGTTCTTCGCTTACTTCTTTTCGTTCGTTTATTTTTTCATCCAGATTACGCTTGAGATCAGATATTTTCTGCATAACTTGAGAACGTTTTACCTCTATATCTTCTATTGTTTTATCAATATTCTTTTCATCAATTTCACAATATAAATCTGGATGAGTATCATGAAGTACCTCAGATAATGCCTTACATTGTTCAACACAGAGTTTATAAGCTTCGCTTCCTTTTTTAGCCGATTCGTATTTTTCCTGTATATGAACTATTTTATTTTGTATAGTATTGTACAAGATATATTTATCATTTTTAGAAAGGGAAGATATAATATTTTCATAATCAAGTTCAGCTGTTTTTTTTGCGGCTAATAAACGATCTATTTCCGTCCGGCTGTTCAGTAGATCTTTTTCAGTTATTTTTCTTTTCTCTGAATCATTTTTTTGTGTTTCTTCTGCAAGCGCATATTCTGCTGTTATATTAAGATATACAAGCTGAATAAGGCGGAGTTCAAAACTATGGTATTCTTCTATATCCCGAAGAATTTTTGTAAGAAGATCTATTCTTTTTTTTGCCGCGATGGCAGCTTCTTCCGCATCTTTATAACTCTGTAAATTTGCCTTCATGGTGGAGACATCAAGACTTCTTTCTTCCAGTATATAGTCGCATACAAAATTATTTACAGACAGAAGCGGGGAAAAACTAACCGATCGTGTTAATGCTTCAAGATAGGGATTGTACTCGCTCATTCTGCGGAAAACGCCTAAGTAACTTGTCAGCTGTCGTGTATATTCTTTTTTTGTTTCATAAAATTCAGATATGAGTTCCAGCTGTGTATTTTTAAACTGCCTATAATTAAGGTATCCTTCAGAATCAGAGTAAATCTTAATAGAGTTAATAAGACATCCTTTTGCTGTCCAAAAATGTTCAATAGTTTTTAAATCGGTAAAGGATTCAATAAAAACACCAGAAGTAAAACCTGCATCATTATCCGCAAAAAAGAGTATGATATGAGTGATTGTGTTCCCTCGAACATATTCAGTTGTGTCGCTTCCCAGTTTACATCTGGTGTAGCTTATTAGATCTCTTCCTCCCCGTTTATCACCTGCAGCAGAATTAAATTTTGCTTTACGTAAATTAGGAGAAAGAGCGTATTGAACTGCATCTATGAGTGTAGATTTTCCCGAAGCATTGTCGCCCACGAGGAGCGTTTTTTCATCTATGTGAATGGTTTCATCAATAAAATTATGCCAGTTTATAAGTCTTATTTTTTGTAAACTAATCATCAGTTTTATCCCTGCCTTTTTTTGCCTCGGCTTCAATACCGCCAAGAACCTCATCGATCATAAAGCTGTCTATTGTAAAAAGTATAGAAGGGTAGAGAATGATAACTGCCTCGCTTTCAAAGGGATCTCCTTCAACTTCAATTAAACTGAATGCGCTTAGTTTTTTAAGGATTTCTTTGAGCCGTGTTTTTTTTAGTTCCAGAGAAGTTACCGCCTTAAACTTTTGAAGAAAGTCGAAAAGGAGAATTGAAGGAAACTGTGAAAGAGAAATTTCATTCCGTTTTTCTTCGTACATAATTCGAATAATTATTAATGCACAGGTTTCATCACGGCTTAAACGAATTCTCATATCAGCGCCCGATCTAATTGCAATAACACCCAAAGCCTCATCTTTTTTTAAATCGATATCAGCATAGCTGAACCAGGCTTCCATCAAATTAAAATTCCGGATTGCAAAAGTATACAGACGGTCATTATTTTTATACCCTCTAATAATAAAAGAAGATGACAAAAGAGTTTTTATGCAGGATTTTAAAATATCAGTTTCAGCGTCAGTCAGCATATCAATTTTTTCAAGTTCAAATTTGTTTTTCACGGGCTCTCCTAAAAGCTATATCAGGAATATCATAATGTAAAAAGCGAATGCGGTCAGTGCTGTTTTGTTCAAGTGTAAAAGGGAATCTGCGGGAATCAGATTCAGAATAAAGCACTGCGTACAAATATTTAATGAACGATTGAGAATCTGTAATAATATCAGATGGAAGAAGAACTTCTTTATGAAAGCCGAATGAATTGAGCCACTGTTCTATTTTGGGCGGACTAAGCTGTTTATCTAAACGGGTTTGTATTTTTTTGTGCTCCTCTTCAAGTTCTTCATCTGAAAAAATAGAAGCACGCTCATACAGAATTTCATGCTGTTCTTTATTCCATCGTTTATACCGGGAGTCTGATGAAAAAGTTTTTACACCGTATATGCTGTGTTTAAATCGGGCTTTAAGATGCGGTTTTTCCATCAGTTCTTTTATAATCTGATACAGCCTTCCGGTGATTGTGGAATTTGGCTCAAGCTTTGCTTTAATGCGCTCAATGCTTGCCTTTGAATAGAGCATATTGCGCCTGTCTATTTCTTCCAGAAGAGGATCTACTGCTTTTAGCGTATCCCTTATTTCTTCGAGGAATGTTTTGAGTTTGTCTTTTGATTCCTCAGTTGTAAAAGTACCCAGTCTGGAAAATTTTACGGCACTCGATTCAAGCCATTGGCTGTCGGTTATGAGCTCTCCAATGCGTTTTAGAATTTTAGGTCTGTAGCGCGACAAATTATCTGAAGTTTTAAGTCTCTTATATGCACCGTCTAAGATTTCTTTAGCATACTTATTAAAATGCAGCTCCAATAGACCGCTGATGTTTGTCTCGTTTTCGGTTACAATTTCATAATACGCATGAATATTTTGAGAAAGAACTTTTAAAGAATCAATGAGAGCCATCGTTTGTGAATGAGCATTAAGAACACTGTAATGACCATTATCGACTGCTGCATCGCTGCACAAAAGCGAATAAATTGAAACAATGTGGCTCTCATATTCAGTTTTTAAACCTTCTTCCACTTTTGCAAGGGACTCAAAAAAAGGTTTTGCAGAAGAGCTCATGTTAATAATCCGGGAATAGTCGCTCAGTACTTCTTCCTTCATCCATCCGCACTTAATAAATACTCGAAGATACTTGGAAGCCGCTGCTCTCACAGGATCTATCGAAGTCTGAGCGGCTCCGCTTTCCTGTTCGTCCTCTCTTTCTGCCTGTTCGGCTTCTTCTTCTGCGTTCGATTCTATATCCTGCATATCTATCAAAACAGCAGCAGAGTTTTTATCAGCTGATATCAGTTCTGTATTGTCATCATCGCTTATAAAACTTGATTCATGAAGCGCAATGTAGTCCATAAAGCGCGCCATTAGAACAGGCCTTTCAATCCCGTGAGAAGATTCCTGAAAAAGCCGGTAAAATACAATAAGGAGGGCCGCATAGTGTTCCTTTTTTGGGCTTGCAAGAGGCGAGAAAAAGTTTTCTGGAAGGGTTTCAAATACTCCTTTTGTACTCATCATAGTGAGTATAAAGGCTATAACCTTCTTTTGCAAGAAAGCGGGGTAAGAAAAAGCTTCTTGGCAATGAGTATAGTATCCGCAGATGACGCAGATTATTGGGTAGAGCTGAAGAAGGA
>ENA-UPXM01004188-UPXM01004188.1-activated-sludge-metagenome-genome-assembly--contig:-NODE-4188-length-14984-cov-6.947351_pt1 | contig 14984 bp, 12 predicted proteins | sample MGYA00238178_ERZ772708 | MGnify/ENA primary metagenome ERZ772708 (study PRJEB29002, sample SAMN05720212) | activated sludge metagenome | isolation source: anaerobic digester from wastewater... | reverse complement strand
AGTCGTATGCAGATGCTAATGAAATGTATAAGACTTACTTAAAAGAAAGCTGGACTAAGGTAGCACTAATGAACGATCGTGAAAGTTGGACTCGGCACCTTAGATTGATTATGGGTGGCACACGTTAATAGAAAAAAAAAAATAAGTTTCTACTGAATCGGGATTATTTTCCCGATTCAGTAGAAATCTTTATATCTTATTCAAAATCCAATTCATTGTAATTTCGATGGTATTCATGATCGGTTTTTTCTGTCTCATCTTTACCGAAACCTTTGGGAATGTTTTCCACAGAAACCACCGGCACATTTGTATCAGAAGCTTTGCTGAATATTTCTGTAAACGCACGAAGAGCAAAGTTGCCGGCCAGTGCCTTATTCAAGTTTTCAGGATTATAGGCACTTATTGAAGCCGTTTCATGATCACCGTGAGAACGCCCAAGATCCTTATACAAAGGAGTTTCGAACTCATCTTTTAGTACATGAGTATTGCTAAAGTCGGCTGAAATTGAGTTCAAATCCGCACCAAGCAAAAACACATCCTTTTCTGAATCAAAAACTTCAACTGCTTCACTGGGAAGGGCCTTGTGATCACGCAGCAATTCACCAAATGTTTTTCCACCAACGTCAATGCGATGCTTATCCCAGTCGATGTAATCAGGGCCATCATTGGAATCATAATGACTTTCTTCCCGAGAGACTACTTCGGTAGGATCATAGAACGGGTTGTTTCGTTCATCCCACTTTCTTTCGCAAGCACAGTACTCTGCCTCATCTTGTTCTTCGCGTTTTTGATTTTCCTTTTTGGAAAGAAGGAAGCGATTCAAGTTCTGCTTAATCCAGCGCTTTGCGCGCTTTTTATCCACATACCGCGGCGAAAAAGAATCTCCTTTCTTATACTTGATGAAGGATTGGCTGGAGAATGCTGCGCACAAAGCATCCCAATTATGCCACATGTCCTGGTAAGAGACAGGATCAATTGTTGTCAGAATAACGTGATGGATCAAATCACGAATGGAATACACGACATACTTACCAGGACCCTTACCATCTACTGCAAAATTGCAATACTTGTAAAAATCGTTGCTGACAGTTTTCCTGTTGTTTTCATAAGTAACAGGACGAGCACCACGCTTGATGATGCGCTTCACATGGCTGGTGTTGTAGAAAATTTTATGACCTTCAAACTCAGGTTCATCTTCTTTTGCCACAAGGACGTATTGTTGATAGCCATTGCAGACAATGTGGTCAACAACAAAACGCACAGTCTTTTCAAAAAGACAAACTTCAACTTCAGTGCCTTGCGGGAAATAAGCCGGGAAAAGCTTGCGTTCTTGTATAACCGACATGATTGCTCTCCTTAAGTTACTGCATGGTTCCAGGGTTTTTGGTAGTGGCGTTCAGATCCATCAGCACAGATCGTGCTAGTTCACCAATACCGCCAGCCGCATCAACAGCGTGTTGCAGATTTTCTTGGTTTACAACAATGCATTCTTTCGACATTTCAAAGCCGGTGTAGTAAACACCGCAATAATCCATTGCTGCTTGAAGGATAGCCGGATCATTTTTGATCCGAACGGAGTTGCCATTGGAAAGATCCAACATCTGGACGATTTCCGGATTTGTTAGTTGAATACAAACCCGACTTTTGAGCCGCAGATTCTTAATGTTACGATAAAGCTCTTTAAGCTCGTAGTTGGCTTTCTTGTTAAAGTGCTTCTCCCACATCGTAACCATCAAAGCATCCTGAATGATGGATTCACGAATCTCACGGCCACTCATGTTGGCAACAGAAAAAACTTCATTGTCAACAACTTCCCAAGCCACGTCGGTGTTGAGAAGAACATTGAAATCAGCATATTCAAGACGGAAATCAGACATGGTCGTTTACCTCGAAAGTGGAAAGTAATAGATAGTGTTTCAAGTTTGTTATATATGCCCATAACTTTTTAGAATGGGCATATATTCACTTGTTACACTTCAGGTGGAATCAGGTCAGGGCGATGCTCATAGATCCCTATAATGTTTTCAGCATCTCTACCTAAGTCATTAAGTTCATTTGCAGCATGCATCAGTAGAAGAATCCGCTGCCGCATTCGGTTACAAGTTTCTTCTTTACCATGCTCACTAAGCGTAGCAAGCCAAGACTGAATTGAATTCAATTCATTAACAGGAGCTTCCATACCTTCCAGCATCCAAAGTTTAAGATACTGAGAAAGAATCTTGTTAATACCAAAACGTGATTCATTTATATAAACTTCATTGATGACATCAGTAATCATCAATGAAACAATATGAACTCTAAACGGATCTTCTATTTTGTCTTTAAGGTATTCTTGAACAAAATCATTCAGGTTCATTTTATTCTTAAGTGTATCTTCACGCTTAAGCATATCTGAAACAATATTTGCTGAATGAATTGCTGCAACTTCTTTACCAAAAAAGAAACGCAAAATAGATTGAATTTTATCAATTGTGTTTTTACTTTTAGTATCAGAAATTGTGTTCATGTTGTACTTTCTTGTTGTTGTTGTTCACGCCAAATAAACTCACGAAGAAGATAATTTTCTTTTTCCCAAATCTGATTAACAGCAGCAGCACGTGCCATTTTCTTACCTTCTTCAAACGAATGGTCTGCTGGCCGTATTGCACCATAGTTTACACCCACTACATGGGTTCCATTCATAAGACGAAGTAGACAAGTGGTTACTGTTGTGTTAGGGAAAACATAATACTCTTCATGCATAATCAAAGAAGTGATTTGTGTAAGTGTTACTTTATCTGGCAATACACTCATGGTTTAGTTTCCTTTTGTTAGGTAGTGTTCAAAATACTTATCTGAAATACAAACAGTTCTATCTATGTTTAGTAAGACTTGCAACTCAACTGAAGTTAGTCTATCTAAATAAGTAAAATGTTTTTTGTATTTGTTTTGGTTAGGCATTATTACTGCAACACAGTCCTGTCTGTCTACAACAGGCTCGTAAAGGATTATGTTTCCATCTCGTGTCTTTTTGAGTATTAGTCTTCTTTCAAATTTATCAATAGTTTTGAAAGATTGGTAAAGCTTTAATCCTTGTGTTTTAAAAGGGTCATGAATAAGGTGAGGAAATCTATCTTGTTCAATATCCTCAACATTAACAAGATTAAGAAGTGGAAGGTTTCTGTAGGCTTGATTAAAAATAACGCTTATAGAAACTTTATCATTTATCTGTTTCTTAAACATAGGGTAAGATTTGTGTACTAGATCATAGTTTTAGTCTTTACGATATTTATTTGTTAAATTGATTTAAACGTATTTTAAGCTATTATTTTTATTAGGGGTAGAATGTATCGTTAGTCGTATTTAAATTGATCTGTGAGGCTATGGAATGGTTACAGATACCTTCCTGAGTCCTATTCTTGTTTATTGTGTATTGATGTCATAGTGTCTAGTTTAGAGTCTATTCCTATTTTTTGGAATAGACTCTAAACCTTACTTTTTACAGTGTGTAAAACTACACCCCTCTTCCTTTCCTTCCCTTTCTCTTCCTTCCCTTTCCTCTTCACCCTTTCCCCCACAACTCAAATTTTTAATATTAAGTGGGGGCCTCCAGCCCCCATTCGGAACGACCCCCTATCCCCCATCACCTATCCTATCCAACTCTATCCCAACCTATCCTACTCCCCTTCTAATTAGTCTACATAATAAGGGTATATAAAGTATTTTTTTACTTTTAGTATTTAAAAAGAATAAAAAAGAGAGTCAGTAAGACGAAAAGTCAAAAGATAATAGTCAGGTAGTTGTTAAAACTAAAGTGAAATAGTAATTGGACTTATTCTTACTTTACAACTACTAGGAAAAGAAACTACAACAGCACCTAATAGTCAAAAATAAAAAGATTGAAAAGGGGCGATGCGTTTGTCATATTTTTATTTTAGTTTATAGTTTTAAAGTTAGTGATAGTGTTTTATGTTATAGATAGGGTTTAAATTGATTTAAACAAGCTGTGCTACATTTTTATAGGTATCTAGGTAACTTAGGTTATCTTTAAATAAAAATAGCTTAGACGTTGAAATAATAGTTCTTTATGAATATTATTTTTAAATAGAGAGAATAATGTGTAGAACGCATTAACGTTCATTTATTAAGAGAGGTTTGGAATTATGAAAGCTTTACGTTTAGCATTTGAAGATGCTTCTAATACTGAAGAAGCAAATATGATCACAATGAAAGGTCCTTTGGCTGAAGTCTATAGTGAAGCTTTGCAGAAAATCTATGCTAAGCAGCAAGGAACTAATATTGATGAAACAATGGACAACAAGGTTGTTCTAGAATCTCAAGAAATGGATGCTGAAGTTTTGGGTAGAATTTCTAGAATGATTTCTACTGGATCAGATATAGGTACAGATGACAATAGTGACGTGGCTTACTCCATTAGCAAGGCAGCTATTGATAACGATGTGATTGTTGATTTAACTAGTGAACTGGTCAATCACAAAAAGAAAGACACTGGTGAGTTTTTTCTTATTGTTGATGCTACCATGCCAAGCAGTAATGGAGAAGCTTACAGCAAGCCTATGGAGCGCCCTACGGTGCTTTTAAATGCAGTGGAATCTTTGGCTGAAGCTTTTGGTGTTAAGTGCTTTCCTAGCCTTGAATCTTTCTTACGTCGTTAATTAAAAAATAATAAACAAGAGACTAGAGACTGCCTTTTTCTAGGCAGTCTCTAGTCTCTAAGTCTAATAATGTGTAAATTGTTTTTAGGACAAGAAAATGGGCTCATCTGTTAAAGAAGTATTTGACGCTGAATGTAAACATTTGGTCATTGATACACGTTTCTTAAAGAAGCTTAATCAGTACCAAATGAAATTCGTTACCAAAAACCAAGACCATATTGCCTTCTTTGGAGGAAACTTAACAGGCGTGCATGTAGTTCGTTTTACTGACTCTGACCGAGATACTTGGTTTGATGATATTCTTGAAACAGATGAAAAAGTTTTAGAAGAGGATATTTCAAAACTTGATGATATTAATCAAGACTTCATTGTTTCAAGCAATACAATGAATATTTCTTGTACTTGGTTAGCACATGCTATTTTTACAAGTAAGCATCTTAATGACCATCAGAAACATAGTGGCATGATTGATGTGTTTTTAGTACTACAGTATAAATTTCTGACCAGTCTTTTGTTTCAATATTTTAAATACCCTGCACAAAAAGAAGTAGCAGAAGCCACTTATGCAGCACTGAATCTAAGATTTACACTAAAAGAAAAAGGTAGCTGGTCTGCCCTACTTCTAAGTCGCTCTGAAGATATTATCGATAAGCATGGTATTCATTACCAAACCATTGTGGATTTTAAAGATGATAAGAAGATTGTTTATCTTATCAACGATACACAAGGACGCATTCGAGGTATCCTCAAAAATTACTATACTGTGTTTGATCAGGTTGTTAAGAGCGGCCAAAGAATTAGTTCTGTCAATGCGGTTGTTGAGCATGATGGTGTTGAAATTCTTAGAGATAGAAGTCACTCGTTGACAAGATATAATCGTTATATTCAGTCTGTTATTTCAGATAAAGAATCTTTTATCCGAGCTGAACTAACGGGGGTTATTGAACGCATCATGCAAACCATGCCACCTAAGATGTTTATTTCAACACTAGAGTGGATGAGTGCAAATGCGCATGAAAGAAAATCTTCTGATATCCAAAGTATTGTGGATGACACCCTAGTCCATGCATTTGATTATTTAAGTCAAAATACTTCCGTGATACAAAAGACTACAGATTTACCAGGTATGCTTTCTCGACTTCGTGGTGTATACATGAGTAGCAGAAGTACTGATCCTACTTTGATTGACCTTCGAGAGCGTACTGAAAAGATTGTTGAAATAGCCACGAATAACAAGAACCCCTCTAATCTTGCTAGTACTAGAACGGGTGTTTTGCTTTATATCGTTCTTAGGACGTTTACCATGAAGCATTATGCCAATAGTGCTTAATAAGGGAAAAAATGCCCAATGAACTGTCTTTTTTATTACTAATAAGTTTACTCTCACTGTTCACCTTTCTTATTTTAGAGTGGTTAACTTCTTTAAGGTGTTCAAAAACACTTTACGAGACAGTAGTAGACAATGAAATTGTTTTTGAAAAAATAAAAGGTTTTTCTGTCGAGGGATATTCTTTAACGATTTTTTGTCAAAGAAAATGTTATCGTAGGAAATATAAAAAATGGTATATTCCAGATAAAGTGTATTTTATTTATTACCTTTCTGGAACGGCTTCGCCTGATGCGCCGGCAAAGTTAAAAACTGTTTTAATTGACAATGTTTCTATTCCTACTATAGCACATCATCGAAAGTGTAACAAATGGATGGAACGAGAAGTTCTTATGTCGTACTTGGATGTAATTATTTCTCGACTAGAAAAAACTTTTTAATAAAGTCTGAGTGCTAGAGCCTAGAGTGAAAACTCTAGGCTCTAGCACTCTATTTTAATACCGACTAAAAGAATTACCACCTATGGGCATATCTGAAAAACCAGATTGTCCAACTTGACTATTGTTAGAAATAAAGCGAGATGCATAACTGTACTCTTGAGCGCGAGAGCGATTCTTCAATCGTTTCTTATCATGAGCACGCCGAATGAGTTCATCAACGCTGTGAATTTCACCTGCTTCCAAAACAAGGTGTTGATTGAGCATACGAAGTTCTCTTTCTAACAATCTAGAAATAGTATCATCGGATTCTTCAGACAATTCTTCAGCAAGCAAATCAATTCTTTTTCTAACAACTTCCTGAATGGCATTAAATTGAATTTCAGCATCTGTCAGTTTATTGACATTGGTTATCTTTGACATAATGCGCCGACCATCCAAATTATAAAAACTTAGATTTTTACCATGCATCAATACCCAGTTAGAAAGCAGCCAAGAAACAACCATGTCATCGTGACCTCCACTTGCGTGATCAATACGGCCATTCTTAATAACCAATCCAGAAATCTGACCCACAAGCATTCTGTCTCTAATAACAGAAGCTGCTTTCTTTGCAGCGTTTTGCAAAGTAGTAGAGTACAGTTCTGCTCGTGAGTAAATACCGCCACCCGAAGTTATAAAACCAAAAGTCTTTTTATATCGATTATAAATTTCAGGATTTCTTCTACTAACCGGCGTTAAGATTTCATTAAAACGTTCCCTATCCTCGTCAGCAGAGTTGACAATAGAATTATAGAGGCGTTTAAAAGGATCTTCACCTTCTTGAGGAAGCATGATTAACAAGTAATCAATAATAGCAATACCAGAGGACTTACGTTCAATATTGGCAAGGATGTTTTTATATCTAACCAAAAACTTACAAAACCAAACCGAAAAAGAAAATAAGTTAGTTACGTTAAAGTTAGCAGCACCTATAACTTCAAGCGTTTCGGTATTGGTAATAGTTAAACCAATATCATCATTGCCAGCAGCATCACTTGTATCCAGACCCAGTGTAAATTGATTACTAGCCATGTAGTGATCTAGTATATCCTCATCGATGTACCAGCGAACAATGTACTTTTCAATGGGATCAATCGACATATGGGCAGGATCAGTACTACTGCTTTCGATTTCTTTTAACAAATCAACATGAAGCGGATTACCCTCACCACCAGTTTCCCAAATATTAAAGAAGTCTTGGTTTGCTGTAACGCCTTTTTGAAGAGAGTTCTCAAGCGCTCTTTTTAACCACTCATCCGTTTTACCTAATTGACGATGGCTAAAAGTAGCATTAATCCGAAGCACACCTGATTTTGAGTTTCGACGAACCATCTCTTCGAGTTCTTCTAAATTCTTAGCATCAAAAAATCCCTCAGTCCAAACAGCACTTTCTGACATCAGTTCAAAACAGTATTTACCTTCTGTTTGATCACGCCGGCCGGCAGTGGTAGTAAGAATAACACCGTGGGGTTTTCCAGCAGCTTTTGCAATTTCAGAAACGGCTGTTGTTGCAGCAAGCGCAGCAGGAAGAGAAATATGAACATTACTTTGGAAAGGTACTTCATCGCCATGGAAGATAGGTGAAGTCAAACCACGACCAATCTTAAAAGCAGCCTTAGGTGAGGATTGCGGGAGATGACTAATGTATCGGTTATTGAGAGACTTAACTTCAATGCTTTCAGTGTTATTAGAATCTTTTTTTGTTCGTTGACAAATGTAAGGCGGTAAGAAATTAAAAATTTCTTTTATTCGATCAATGTTAGTTTTACGAAGTGTTTCGTCTTTTGTAAGGAGGTTAATTTCTGTGTACTGACAAGCAACCCCTAGAAGATAAACCATGAGTTCATCTGTGGATAATGACTTACCAGTTTGTCGGGGCTGAATCAAAAAAACCATTATGTGGCAAAAGAAACACCACCATAACGCAATGTTGCCACGATTTGCTAAAAGAGGAAGTGGGTCAGGTGTAGCTTTTGCAGGAGCGCGTGCTACTTCTCTAAAATAGTACCAAGGGTTAATAGCACATTCTAAAGCAATAGCTAACTTATCTTTGTAGGATAAGTTTTCTGTGTCTTGTGGATCAAGGTGTCTGAGATCGGGATTAATCAATGCTAAAATAAAAGCATGATTCTTAATGCCCATCTCTCGGTATTTTGCAGAAAGTTCTAGAAATGAAGTATTACGTGTTTCGTAATGAATAGTTGCTGTTGGATATAATTTCCAATCATCCAAAAAAAGAATAGCCATGGTTGATACCTTAAAAATAACTTTGCTCTACTAGACTGTAAAGTGTCTAGTAGAGCAAAGAGCATTTAACTTGCTTGATAAACAGGCACCCCTGCTATTGACAAATGAAGGTCATTATCAGTAGTGCGTTTAATGAAACGAATGTAAAGCGTTGAACTGTCTGGAATAACCGAGTTAAGTGTAAGCTCAGTGTTCCACATAGAAATAGCGTACTCTATCCAATTACCCGCAACATAGATTTGGAAATGCGTCGGCGTAACAGGCGTTACTTCCTTGTTAGGATCAAAGAGCGGCTTGGTGCTCAAGTACAAACGAGTCAGCCAATCTGCTTGCAAACTAAGACCCATGCCTAAACGAAGCTTGGACAGATTCTGGTTAATAAACGTTGTGCTAACAGCATTGTTTACACCAAAACGAGGATCTTGGTTAATGTCGTAAGCCAACGTCCAATTAGTAGAACGAGTCGTGCCAGGAACCAGAAGCGTTACGTCGATGTTTTGAACGTAAGTGTAATCTCTGTTTGTACCATTAATATTTCTTAGGTTAATGGACGCAGTAAACTTTTGATTATAGCCGTAAAGCTTAGGGCTAAAGTTACCACTATTGGCATCAATACTAACATAAGGTGTAACGTTAGTGCAAAGGTTTCTATCAAGATTGTACACAAACCAATCAAGACGATAGCCATTAGCAGCATCTACCCAAACAGGCCAAGGATAAAGCTTAACATTAAACGAGCCATCTGGAGTAGTGGTAATGGCTCTATAGGTTTGACTGATAAACTTATCGCTTCCTACGTTTGCACCATACACTACTTCATCGGACGAAAGTGTGTACTTAAGAACCAAAGGAACAGTTTGTCCCACAATGCTACTAATAAAGTTTTCAAAACCAAACAAACTAAATTTAGTTCCATCAATAGCCAGTTCGTTTTTACTACCATCGCTATAATTCACAACACCAATAAGTCCCAAACTACTTAAAGGAACATTAATCGGGTAAAGAATATTAAGCGGATCAGTTTGTGAGAGGAAAGGCGTCTTAATGCTAATCCCTGTTACGTACTTGGTAGAGAAACCAGTAGTCGGAATAAATGCAGTGTTTTCTACCAACAACTGTCGCTTAGAAATCACAACACCTGTATCGGAATAAATAACAGCAGTGACAATCTCCCCATCGATCAGTTCCGTGGTGGTGTTACATCTAGGAATAGCTTTGGCAGCAACTTGCTGACCATTTGGCAAACTTCGATAAACAGATTCCAGAGGAATCGTATTGTCGATAAGTTCTCCGGTATTATTGTACCGAAGACTAATGACTTGTTCATTTCCAGTAAGTTGACTTCCTTTAAAAATCTTAGCAGAAGCTGCTCTAGTGCCTGTGATAAACAAACGAGCTTCTACAGCAAGAGAAAAAGGAATAACCGACTTATCAATGTAGATTCGATAAGTGTCACTTGCTGTACCAGGACCTACACCCAGAATAATATCATTCTGACTAAAGGAGCCAACAGGTACAGTAGTGATGGGTGTCAGGGTCGGAATTAGCGTAGTGGCATCGATGCCTGTAACACGAAACTTTTCATCAGTATCGGTGTTAACAACATAGTCGTTTAACTTAGGTACAAAACGATTAGTACCAACACCACCAGTATAAATCTCTGTGAGTGACCACTGTTTCCATAAAGCTGTGCCATCATAGACTGGTGTGCCTCCATCTGAGCCTGTAATACCTGCTGTTGAAATAGGCATAAGTTTTCCTTACTAAGTAGAAAGACTGATGTGTCCAGAAATATCAAATGCTCCTGCCATAAAGACACGAATCACTCGTTGGACAAACCGGTATTGATAAAGATTCAATATAACCGCATTACTTTGAATATGCGGGTGTATTGTGACATAATTGCTATTGGGTGCATTTTGTAGTTGTGTGGGATCAATCTCAAGTAATGGGAGATAGGGCTCACAAATCTCTCGAACTTCAAGATCACTGTAGTGTCCCAACAATCTACTGTCTACTAATACACCGTTAGCTAAGTCCATAATAATTTTAGAACAAAATGGACTATAAAGCGTGTGAAGTTCTTCTATTACATTCGGTGTAGGAAATGTAATAGGAGGGTACAATTGTGTGAGATAATCAGAAACTCGCGAGTCAATGACCATTGACTCTTGTCTAAGATCATACGTTGTTCCTACAGCAAGACCATTAACCGGAACCACTATGTCTTGAATCAGGTAGGGCAAACCATTCAATGCATTAGGAACAATAACACCTGAATTTGATTCAGCAAAAAGTAAATGTGCCCGTGTCCTAAGTTTACCTCCTACAACAATTCGTAAAACACGATCATCTCTGATATCGTAGCGATTATTGTTAGAAAGTAATTCATGGTCAATAAAACCATGATCCCTAACCACTTCTCGGGTTAAGTTTGGTTTACAAAAACCAGTAAAGACAATTGTAAAATCTTGTTCTGTTTCTTGTCCAGGACGAAGATACTCTTTATTTAAAATATTAACTTCAGGAAAATCAACAACATAATCTAAACCTTCTGACAGGATGCGTTGGTTCATAATAACCAAAAGTTCCCCCATTGGAATTTCCATTGGTCTGACAGTGGTGACGTTGTTTCGGGTTTGTGAATGGGTAATGGTAAACTTTAAATTGCCATCATGACATGTTAGAGAAAAGTCTTTAACAAGTATTGTTGATGTATCTCTAACTAGAGTGTAGTAATTATTTTGATTAATGGTCCAGGTTAACAAGTTCTGATCAATTATAAAGTTGTTAGAATCAGTTACATCAATCCAAGCATTATTGGGAACACCATTAACAATAGGACAAATATACATTCTGTATTCTAAACCATGTTGAATTACAGAATAGATATTACCACAAACATCGTGTGGTCCAGAGTCAGGAATGCCAGAAATAAATTCTACAAAACCAGCAGTTTCATTTTTACAAATATAAATAGGTGTTTCTGAGATATGAGAATAATGTCCTAAGAATAAACCATCTTCACTATATTCCAAAGCTAAGCAACCATACATCAAACTGATTGGTGCAACCGCAGATCGTGTTTGACCATTAACTAAAACTGTAGAAGGCGTGTCACCAATAATTTTACTAATGGCATTGTAACCATAGGCCTGAGTAACAAGATCAAGTGTGACCGAATTTAGATCACTTCTCATAATTAGAGGATACTTAGCTTTTTCTAATTCTGCAGCCTGCCAGTTAGAAACAACAGAGTTCATACCTGTCATTAATTCAACAATTGTATCGTCTGGTAGTTTATACAATTCTGACAAACGATTCTTTTCATAGACAAGAGGTCTGTTTGTGCCGCTCTTACGAATGTTGGCTCGAATGTAAAGAGATTGAATATCCATCCAGTCAGTCTGGTTGCTTGCTAACGAGGCTACTGCTTCTGTGGGAATAGAATAATCACAGTGAGTGAGCATTCTAAAAACACCACTAACGTTCTTATGAAAAAGAACACCTTTTTCATTCCCATTTACATCTTTGTGAATCAAATAAAAATCAACGTCTTCTTGATAGTTAATTCCTCTTGGTTCCTCACCAACATAATGAAAAAGATATTTGTATACACTATCTAGTTCACTTAAGAATGTAGGTAGGTCTGCTACCTTTTTAATAGAAGTCGAATAGATGCTTCCATCATAAACGTATTCCACCACATCGCCGACCGTAACGTTTGTAAGGCCGATTGTTGATACGTAATAACCATTGATAAAGGCATAAGTTGCTCCTGGTTTAGCTTGATGTAAAACATACTCATTTTGTAAAGAAAGAATGTCATCGGTGCTGTACATTGTACGACCAGCAACATGAATCTGAACATTATTAACTGAGGCTTCTAACAGGTTAAAGAAACTATTAGAATAAAAATGAACATATAGTGAAGTGGTGTTTAGGTCCACATTTAGTTTAAGATTTCTTTTTACAGCAATTAACAAGTTCCCTTGTTCAGTTACCATATACCAAGTTTCTGTTCTTGGAAACTCAATACCTGCATCTGTGTACAAGTTAACAATCATTGAGGACTCATTACACGCAGTGGCAAAGGTAGTCCAAACTTCACCTTTATCTAGTAAGCCAATAAAAGTAGAGCCAAGATGACCGATTTGATAAACAAGAAAAGCATCCTTTTTATTAGGAAGAGGGTATTTATCCCAAACTAATTTGAATTGACCATTAGTAATATAGTCTGCAGTTATTTTAGCAGGTTTAAAAATAACTTGTTGATCGTCTTTTGGTGAAACCCAAACATTCTTTAAAGCATGTTCGATAAGCGGTGAGGTCATAGTCTACTCCAGATTGTTACATCCTGCTTATTTCTATTAAGCAGGATGTAATCTGTTAGTTATAGTGTTTGATAAAATTTGCTATGGCTAGTTCAAAATTATCGCGTGACTCATCAAAGTGTTTCTTATACATGATCTTGGCTATGACTGAATTCTTATAATAATTAAAATTCAGAATAACCGAGATAAGAATACCCAGCCAAGTAGGCGGATGTTCAATAGCAACAGCGACAATTTCAGAAGCATTAGGACCAAAGAAAGTGTTATTAATAACACTAAAGAGAACACCAGGGTTAAGTTGCTTAAGACGAATACTCCCAGTGACTTCTTCAGCAATCTTACAGAAATCAGCAACGCCTTTAATAACGCTATGGTGTTCTAGAATTTCAAGTACGTCTTCACCTTTGAATTTAAGAACACGCATCAACTGACTGGTGAGTCGTTGTTTTTCACGATCATCCAAAACAGTTTCATCGGTAAAATTAGAGTTATAGAAAATAGCTGCCAAAATAGCAATCTTGTATTGTTCTTGAGGCTCAAGCATAAAGCGCCGAGAAATGCTTTCACTTAACCAAGTAACAAAAATGTTAATAGGTAACGGAGAGATGTCGCGAATAAAAGCAGGTTTTTCAATTACCCACATTTTATTCAAAGCTCCTCGATAAAGCATTGCTTTATATTCAATAGCATTTCTGACAACAAAACGATTTTCGTGAAGATCGACTTTACCAAAAGGCCGCGAATCTACAAAGACATTGCTATGGTCGTTGTAAGGCACAACAATGGGATGAACAAAAGCAGGAATTTGCTTATCCATTACACCAAAACCTTGTACCTCAATAATACCTAAATACTGGCCATTTGCACTGCTTTCAAGTGTTCCTTCTTTAAGAACATCAATAGTACGATTCATTGCAGGCATAGAACCACTGCAAGCCAGAGTTTCATAAGCACTAAGACGGATGGTCATTTTTATTAAATCCTGTTTTTATAACTAATCTGTAACGAAAGGACGGCTCATTCTATGTGAAAAAATACATTGTTTCTTTTTTGTATTATTTTCTACTAAAGAGTGCATCAATGAAAAAAATGCATCTGCCGATGAGATTAAATCAAGAATTGATATGATGCTTTATCAGCGTTCAACATACCATTTACCTAAGAAGGAAACACCATGAGTGAAACAATCATCAATGGCGCTCCGATGACGTTGTTTCAGGGTATCAAGGATAACAGTACCCGAAAACTTCCGGCAGTAGCACAAGCTATTCCGACGCATCTTCCGCTCTTTCCGCTCTACACTAAAAAGGGACCGACATCGCCGCAATTGGTGGTAGGTTCAAGTCTTACTGACACGTATCATGTCGATAGTTTTGACTATCGTAAAGCTTGGTCTAACCATGCTACTGTCGGTGCCAATATTGCAAATGCAGCAGCTAATCAACTTTTTGTTTGGCGTGTAAAGCCTGACGACGCTGCTCCTCCTGCAACACTGCGTCTTTCCATCGATCTTCTGGGTATGCTGTTGCCTGTTTATCAGCGTAATACGGATGGCACGATTAAGTATGATGTAAACAATAACCCGATGGTGGTTGTTGGTGAAACTGTTCCTGGCTTTAAGGCTAAGTGGGTTATTGGTCCTGTACCGACAACACAAGATGGCTCTAGTACCTTTGGTGCTGGCGCTCAGGGTGTTGGTGATCAAGTTGATCAAACCACGCAGTCCGTTCGTTTTCCTATTGCTGACTTTGAAGTTTCTTCGTTTGGTAGTTGGGGTAACGACACAGGTCTTCGTATTTGGGCACCTACTATTTCGTCGAGCATCCCTGTTAACGACAGTATGGTCAGTACGGTCAAGTCGTATCCGATTCGTATTGCCTGCATTAGCCGTGCTGATGCTAGTTCTACGCCGACGATTACCAGTACACTTAATGGTGAGCAA
>ENA-UPXM01004185-UPXM01004185.1-activated-sludge-metagenome-genome-assembly--contig:-NODE-4185-length-14990-cov-4.879879_pt1 | contig 14990 bp, 12 predicted proteins | sample MGYA00238178_ERZ772708 | MGnify/ENA primary metagenome ERZ772708 (study PRJEB29002, sample SAMN05720212) | activated sludge metagenome | isolation source: anaerobic digester from wastewater... | reverse complement strand
TGTTAATAAAGATTATTCGAAGTTAAAAAATAAACAAAAAGTAGTGAATATACTGACATCATATGAATTTAGAATACAGAAAAAACCATGTAGAATGTGTAGACCCGCACTTATAGGATGTTATAACATCAGATATTACCATGATGTTAAGCCATTTATGTATTGTCCATCTAAAAAAAAGCAAATAGTAATGGGTTTGCCAAATACTAGGGAACCCCTAATCTTAAAATAATCTACACTTGATTATTTTTCTCGAAAATATATTGTCATTAATATTTTCTTAGATTAGGAAGATAGTAAAAAAAGAAGTTAAAATATTGCTATAATTATGGTATGAATTATTTTGTTTGGATGGTCCTATTTTTATTTTCTACATTTAATATTAACAAAAATGTCTGTGATTATTTAGTTGGTTCCGAGAATGAAACTCCCATAATTACAGAAATAAATTATTCCTATTCTTCTGAAGAATTCGTTCTTAACTATGTGGAGTTATATAATCTTGTCAGTAGCGATGACGTTGAGAAGACATTTATCAGCGTATTTACTGATGGTGAGGTAGAGTCCAAAAAATCTTTATCTAACCAACCATTATTTAATAAAGGATTTATTCTTGTGAGTTGTGTTGAAGATTATGATGTGCTTCCTGATTTATTCATTGGCAGCGTTACTTTCAATGAGTCGATTTTATTAGAATTAGTTATTGAACTAGATGGAGAGGATTTTATTTTTGATTCAATTCTATTAACCACTATTGGAGATAGTGAAGAAGGATTTGTTATTAACGAAGGCAATAACATATCTATAAGTAGAATAGATGAGTATGGGGAATATATTAACACCAATGATTATAAAAATGACTTTTCACTTGCTAGTCCAACACCAATAAATAGTGCACTGACAGTTGCAATGTATATTATGGAAGAAGATACTCCTGGCCAAGCACAATATAAACAACCAATAGCAAAAGAAATGCTCAAGCAACTTAGTGCACAACAATTAGATTATTTTAGAAATGATAATCATTATTTATTAATTGAAGCGAGAGAAAGATATGAAAATTGGTCTTCGGCGGTCGGCGATGTAAATCCTTATGATGATCGCAATATTAAAATGTCAAAAAGTAGTACGATTGTGATTATAATTCTTCTAGTAGGGCTGTTAGGTATTTGCTATATAGTATTCAAAAGACAAGTTAATAAATAGTATATTGTAAAAATAAAACACACGATGTTTTAAAATAGAAAAAAGAAAATTTCGGTTTTATTTCAAAAAAGTAAAATGATTTTAATAATGGTAATTCAAAGAATGTTCTATAACGTTGGGTTACAAATTTATCTAGGATATATATTTTGACAATTTTTTAAATAATTCATCTGGATTATATTCTTTAGATAATGACAAAGCATTGTTTCGCATTTGCAGCATTTTTTCTGGATTTGAGTATAAAAGCATCACTTTTGAAACGATATCATCAACATTTTTAATGGGTACTAAAAAGCCATTGAAACCATCAAGTATAAACTCACTATTAAAACGCCAATTAGTTCCAATTATTGGCAAGGCTGATAAATATGAATCAATAATGACACCAGGATGCGCTTCCCCCACATAAAATGTTGGAAAAAGCATGCACAAATATGTTTTTAACAAACTTGTGGTTTTATCAAAATCAGCAATACCTTTATAAAAAACATAGCCCTTATGTTTTTCTAAGAGCTCGTTAAATCTTTCTTCATATTCTGGAGCAATTTTACCATAAACATCCAATATAAAATCACTTTTTTCTTGTAATTTTTTAACAGCTTCTATCGCATACTCAATACCTTTATCATATGCAACTCTAGAAAAAAAACAGAGACTTTTGAGATTTATTCCATCCAAACTTGTTAATTTTTCTATTGGCGCTATATTCTTAAAATTAGGGAAGTACTTAACGTTTTTTAAACCAATGTCCTGTAATTCTTCAACCTGCTTATGAGATTGTACCAATAATACTTCATATTTATTAAGATAGCGGACATATTTTTTGTTTTTACTAAGGAAAATTGGCAAGGAGCCTCCCACAACTATATAAACAATTTTTCTTTTCGCAAAAAAACTTAAGAAATTATACAATTTTGAAATAACTTTTAATCCATTATTTGCTGGAAGAATAAAAATATTTTTAGATTTAAAATAAAGGTTTATTGTTTGGAAAAAAAATCGGAAAGGTCGTTTTTTCCAATTATAGGTGCTAGCTATTGTAATATTTTCATTTCCATAATGTTTTTTTAGAAGATCATGTATTGTGCGTGTTTTAATCGCTTGACCATCTGCAGCTTTTTTGCCCCCAAATTGCCCCCAAATTCCTATTTTATATTTTTTCATTTTGTGTTATAAAAGTGCTCGTTCTTAACGAGTACATTTTCCCCCTTTCTAATCATCACAACGTTTGTAATTACTGTAAGTTGATACTCTTGTGGTTGTGAAATTTGTAGTTATATAAAATTAATTTTTCAAAATCATGTTGTTAATTTTGATCTCAATAATTTTCACAATAACTTTTTTATTTCAGCGCAATCCAAACTTGTAATATATAATTTGTAACAATTACATTACTTTCAAATTATAGCATTTTTGGGGCCAAAGAGATACATTATTATTAGTGGGTTTTGATATAAGGAAACGCCGCCTAATGGTATGAATATAAATTAATGTCAAAACAATTATCAAATTTAACATATACAATTACCAGTACCAGTTTTAGAGTTTACTTGAGTTTGAAACAACCATTTAAAGAAAATAAAAATTATATTAGGAATATGTTGTGACTATTTCGTTAGTGGGTCTTTGACTATTTTGACACGGATGTTTTGTAAATAGTTCTAAATATTATTATAATATGTTGAGAAAAAACAGTGAGAACAATGTTCATAAAAACGGAAAAGCAATAAATTTGCCTTGCCAAAGTCATATTAGAATCACTTTGGAAACATGAAGTAAATAAAAGGAGAACAATCATGATTACAAAAATTAAGAAATGGTTGAAACAATTTGCATTTTTTCAAATTTTAAATGCTAAAAGAATTGTTGCAATTAATAGAAGAAGGCAAAAAAAAATATTGCAACCTAAGGAAAACTTGATTAAAAAGTATGAAAAATATTATAATCATAAACCAGATTTAACAAATCCAACCAGATTTTCTGAATTTTTGCTATGGCAAAAATTATATTTTTATAAACCTGAAGCTACATTACTTACAGATAAAATTACTGCAAAAGAATATGTTAAAAAAATAATAGGCAATGAAATAACTTATCCAAAAACTTATGCTACATTTGACAATGCTTTTGAGATTTCACTATCGAATCTTCCTAATAAATCGGTCATTAAATGCAATCACAATAATGGTTACATTTTCTATGTGGAGAAAAAGTCGGACAAGGATTATTTTATTAAAAATTTGAAAGACACGAGCAAGAAAAATTATAATTTTAGAACTATGCAAAAATTATTGAATGAAATGCTGAAAATCAATTTTCATTATTTTCACTTTGAATGGAATTATAAAAATATCGCACCTAAAATATTAGTGGAAGAATATTTAGAAGCACCTGATTTATGTGATTATAAATTTCTTATGAACTATGATAAATTAATGGTTTTCTATATCAATTCTGGGCGACAGTTTTTTGAAAGAATGGATTTTTTCGACGCGGATTTAAAACCTTTGCAAATATCGGAAGCTTTTCCCCCGTCCAATAATCCCCCCGAATTACCAAACAATATTTTAAAAATGATTGAAATTGCTAAAAAAATTTCAAAAGATTATCCTTTTTTAAGAGTTGACCTATATACACTGAATGAAAAAATTTATTTCGGTGAAGCGACTTTTTTTCATTTTGCTGGATGGTTAAGGTTTAAGTATCCAGAAAATTACGATAAGTGGATGGGTTCAAAAATGAAAATTAAACCAGAACATATGTCAAACAATATTAACCATAAATAATTTTTCGTAAATATCAACATTTAAATTACAAACATCGTTAGAATGGTAACTTTAATACTGAGTATATTTGTGTATTTTTGAAATTTATACTTTTTTAATGTCTTAACACCATTAAGCAGTAAATTGATAAAAAACTCATACTTTATTAGTTTTTAAAAATATCAATTAAGCTTTTCAAGTATCATAGGTGAGGATATAAAAACATTTTTGTTATGATTATGATAGAATTATAAGCACAAAAGTGAGTTTAAATTATATTAGAAAGAATACATCAAGAGTCAAGCAATTAAAAAAGGAGAAAATATGAACATATTCGTTACTGGTTGTGCAGGATTTATAGGTGCTTTTTTGTGCAAAAGACTAGCAGAAACAACCAAAAACACAATTATCGGTATTGATAATATTAATGATTATTACGATGTTTCTTTGAAAGAAGAAAGACTTAAAATGCTTTCTAAATATGATAATTTCACATTTATTAAAGGCGACATTTCAGACAAGTTGTTTATTGATAAATTATTTAAAAAATATAATTTTGATATTGTTGTTAATTTAGCGGCACAAGCGGGTGTAAGATATTCTATTGATCACCCTGATATTTATATTAAATCAAATATTATTGGTTTTTATAATATATTAGAAGCTTGTCGTCACAATCCAGTGAAACATTTAGTGTACGCCTCTAGTAGCAGTGTTTATGGATCAAATGAAAAGGTTCCGTACTCAACTGACGATAAAGTAGATAACCCAGTAAGTTTATATGCTGCTACTAAAAAGTCTAACGAACTTATGGCGCACGCCTATAGTAAACTTTACAATATTCCTACAACAGGGCTCAGATTCTTTACTGTATATGGTCCAATGGGTCGCCCAGACATGGCTTACTTTTCATTTACGGATAAATTAATTAAAGGTCAGACAATTGAAATATTTAATTATGGAAATTGTAAAAGAGATTTTACATATGTTGATGATATAGTTGAGGGCGTTGTTAGGGTAATGAACAAAGCTCCTAAAAAAGAAGATGGAGCAGATGGATTACCAATTCCCCCATACAAACTTTATAACATTGGAAACAACCAACCAGAGAATCTTTTAGACTTTGTTCAAATACTACAAGAAGAACTCGTTGGAGCGGGAGTTTTACCAAAAGACTTTGATTTTGAGAAGCACAAAAAACTTGTACCAATGCAAAAAGGCGATGTGCCAATTACATATGCAGACACTAGTGAATTAGAAAAAGACTTCGGATTTAAACCTAAAACCACTTTAAAAGAAGGATTAAGAAAATTTGCCAAATGGTATTATAAATTTTATATAAAGGAGAAGAAATAAATATGAAAATAGTTGTAGTAGGAACGGGATATGTTGGATTAAGTAACGCGGTTATTTTATCACAAAACAATGAAGTAATCGCAGTAGATATAATCCAGGAAAAGGTCGATTTAATTAATAAAAAAGTATCACCGATCAAAGATGCTGAAATTGAAGATTATTTGACAAACAAAAAATTGAATTTGTTCGCAACAGTTGATGGTAAAAAACATTATGTTGATGCTGATTTAGTAGTTATTGCTACCCCAACCAATTATGACTCAAAAACTAATAAATTTGATACCGACTCGGTCGAATCAGTAATCAAAGAAGTTAAAGAAACAAATCCAAACGCTTGGATCATTATTAAATCAACGGTTGGTGTAGGTTTCACCCAAAGAATTATCAAAGAATTAGACTATGAGAAAATTCTTTTTTCACCAGAGTTTTTAAGAGAAGGTAAAGCATTATACGATAACTTATATCCTTCACGAATTGTAGTTGGTGTTCCATCTAAAAAAGAACCTTATTTATCAAAGGCTAAAAAATTTGCGATCCTTCTTCAAGAAGGTGCTCTTAAAGAAAATATTCAAGTTTTTATTTTAGGAGCAACAGAAGCTGAAGCTGTTAAACTTTTTTCTAACACCTATTTAGCTCTACGTGTTGCTTACTTTAATGAACTAGATACATTCGCGCAAAGTAAAGGGTTAGACACTTTGGATATCATTCATGGCGTTTCGGCGGATCCACGTATCGGGGACTTTTACAATAATCCTTCGTTCGGTTATGGGGGTTATTGTTTGCCAAAAGACACAAAAGAATTACGCGCCAATTATAAAGATGTTCCCGAAAACCTTATCAGTGCAGTTGTTGAATCAAATAGAACAAGAAAACAATTTATTGCAGATGAAGTTTTAAAGAAAGCAGGTTTTTGCAAGGATTGTAAGAATGATATTATAATAGGGATATATCGTTTAACAATGAAGTCAGGGTCTGATAATTTCCGCCAATCTTCAATTCAAGGTGTTATGAAAAGAATTAGAGCCGAAGGTGGCAAACTAGTAGTGTATGAACCAACATTAGATGCGAAGGAATTTTATGGTTGTAAAGTAATTAAAGATTTAGATGAATTTAAAAAAATGTCAAAAGTGATTATAGCTAATAGATATGATAATTTGTTAGATGATGTAAAAGATAAAATTTACACAAGAGATTTATTTAGGCGTGATTAGTTAATATACATAACATGAAAAACATCAAAGTTTCAATAGTAACCCCAGCTTATAATAATGAGAAATATATTGAAGAGACGATTAACTCAATTCTCAATCAAACTCATCAAAATTTTGAAATAATTGTAGTAGATGATTACTCCAGCGATAAAACAATAGAGCTCGTGGAAAAATTTAATGATGAACGAATCATAATTTTAAAAAACAAAGAAAATATGGGTGCAGCATTTTCAAGGAATAAAGCATTAGCAAAAGCAACAGGTGAATATGTTGCTTTTTTAGATGCTGATGATATTTGGCTCCCATCTAAGTTAGAGCAACAATTAAATTATATGATTTCTAATAATTATGATTTTTCTAGTACAGATTATGGAATAATTAATGAAGCTGGCGAAAAATTGGGTAAATATATTACTGCTCCTAAAAAAATAACACATAAAAAATTTCGTAAGATTAGTTGGGTAGGTTGTTTAACAGTAATGTATAAAAGAAGCATTTTTCCAGACCTTTCTATTCCTGATAGCATTAAAAAAAGGAATGATTATGCCTTATGGTTAAAATTATCAGAAAAAGCGAATTGTTACCATATGAAAGAAATTACTGCCTGTTATCGAAAGAGAGGTGGTTCAATTTCCTCTGGAAGCAAAATAAAGTTATTTAAGTATCATATTGCATTATTTGAAAAACTGTATGGATACAATAATTTTAGAGCATTTTTAATGGCATCAAGGAATACGATTTATTATTTTTGGAAAGTTTTTGCATACACAAAGAAAGAAAAAGCGTAATAGAAAGAAGAGTTATTTGATTTATGGCAAGTTTAACAAGATGGAAAATTTGGTTTAAGATGATGATTGGCAAAAGTGAACTCCATGTTAATCAACCATTAGGTAAATTTATCTCAGTTGATGAAATAAAAGGTTATTATAACGATTTTACTAATAAAGTCTTATTTGATAAAAAAACTGAAAAAATCGTTGATTATATTCCTCTTTTCACCAATGATGATGGCAAAAAAGTGGTTTTTCCTATCACAGTGATCCAATATGCTCTGGGTTGTTATGAATTATTTTTAGAAACCAATGATGATGTTTATCTTAAAAAAATGATTCATTGTTCCGAATATGTCTTATCTTTAATAAACGCGGATGGTTCTATTTCTTGTATGTATTTTTTCAAAGATATTTCTAACCCATATTCAGCTATGTGTCAGGGTGAATGTGTTTCGTTGCTTGCCAGAGCTTATTTAGAAACGAATGATAAAAGATTTTTTGACGGTGCGCTAAAAGCCTTTAATTTCTTAATTAATGAAGATCATAATCAAGCTGTTGTCAAAACATTTAGAAATTTAAAATATTGTCTTTATGAATTTCCCGACAAAACGATAGTCTTAAACGGCTATATTTATGCTCTTTTCGGAGTTTATGATGCATATTTACTTTTTAAAAATCCTGAAATTAAAAAAATCTTTGATATTTCATCTGCTTCTTTACTCAGTATTATAGATGATTTTGATTATAACAAATGGTCCTTCTATGATCTTGCTGGAAATGTTTCTAGTAAATTTTATCATAAATTACACGTAGTATTATTACCAGCTTTAAATCTAATTTGTAATAATAAATTTAAATATTGGGAAACTCGATGGTATGAAGGCTTAAAAGACAAGCGATTATCAAGAAAAATGTTTTGGAAAAAAGTAAAACAAAAATTAATAAGAAAGTAAAACAAATTCAAATACTTTATTTAATAAGACAATTTTATTAACTATCCTGTCAGCAATTTAACAGAATGTTTTGTAAATAATTACAAATGTTATTATAATGTGTTGAGAAAAAACAATGAAAGCACTGTATAGAGGAAAGTATATTGTTATTAAATGGATGTGTTCTTTTTTAATTTGTTTAGTATAAATAAATCCTTGAATTATAAAACAGTGTTATTTTTCTGACCATAACTGTAGTCGATGTTTCGAGAAAACATAGACATAAAGGAGAGATTATTATAATGAATATATGTTTTTGTAGTAGTGCAATGATAGCTGGTGGCGCAGAAAAAGTAATCGCCTCATTAGCAAACTATTTTGTAAAATTAGGGCATAAAGTAACTATTTTAATGGTTGCTGGCACAAAAAAAGAATCATTTTATACACTTTCAGAAGATATAAATTTAATAGCACTATGCGAGGGAAAAAAGAAGGCATCTAGACCAATAAAACGAGTCATACTTTTAAGGAAAGCCCTAAAATCATTAAATCCCGACATTGCAATTTCTTTCCTGTATCACGCTAGTATTTATAGTTATTTTGCTTTATTAGGAACAAGAATTCCTCTTTTAGTGTCGGAACGAAATAATCCAAAAAAAGTTCCAAGTAATTTTCTTATAAGATTATTGAGAAATTATGTATTTAAAAATGCTAGTGGTATTGTTTTTCAGTTGGATGAAGCCAAACAATCTTTTAATGGAAAATATCGGAGAGGTGAAGTTATTAGTAATCCTGTTATTTTAAATTACCACCCAGTAGATTCTTTAATTAGTAGAAAAAAGAAAATTATTTACGTTGGAAGTGACAAAAAAGAAAAAAACAGAAAACTCCTATATGATGTTTTTTCAATTTTTTACAAAAACAATCCCGATTATATACTTGAAGTATATGGTATTGATAGTTTTGACGCAGACAAGGAACATTTGAAAAAAAATGGTATTGTTGATTCAGTAAAATATTGTGGTTTTGTGGAAAATTGGCATGCACTAGCATTTGATGCAACAGCATTTATATTAACATCTGATTTTGAAGGAATGCCCAACGCGCTTTTGGAAGCACATACACTCGGAATACCCTGCATATCGACAGATTGTCCTCCTGGCGGGCCGCGTGAAATATTAGAAAATGGTGATGGCGGAATTTTGGTGGGAGTTGGTGATGCAAAAAAAATGGCTATGGAACTTGAACGACTTGCTGCTGACATAAAATTACAAAGAAAATTTTCAAAAAAAGGTATGGATAATCGGACCAAATATAACGTTGAGGCAATTGGAGACAAATGGCTAGCACTTATTGAAGAAATAATAAAAAATAAAATTTCTACTAAAGGATAAAATTAACTATTATATATTGATTAATGATTTAAATTGATAGTCATCTTTGAACCAATTAATTCATCAAAGTTTTTCGGGTGTTTAAATCTAAGATATCCTCCCCAGTGAAAAAAAGTGGTTTCTCCAAAATATATATTGTTGTTTATGGTATATAAATCAACACGTAAGAAAGGAAAACCATTTGCAATTTTTTTACTAATTTCGATCATTTTTGAGATATTATGTGGCAATTCAGGAATATTTTCTGCTGGTGGTTCAACCTCCCAAATGTCTAGCGGTTCTAATTTTTCATTAAAAAAATTGATTCTTTCACTTTCAGCTTTATTTGAATTCACGTGGAAAACAATCAATTCTCCATAATTCATTAGAAATTTATAGTCACGTAAATCTGTTGTATCTAGATATTCTTCCACTAATATTCTGGGTTTGATTTCTTTGTAATTCCATTCTAATAATTGATAATAGTAATTTATTTTAAGCAATTCATTCAGTATTTTTTGCATTGTTTTAAATCTTATTTTTTTGTGCGTTCGATCTTTTAAATTTTCAATTTCGTATTTTTTATTAGATTTTTTGTGGATAAAAAAAATATAGCCCGAATTATGATTACATTTTATTATTGATTTATTAGGGAGATTTTGTAATGAAATTTGTTTGGCGTTATCAAAAACAGCATATGTTTTCGGGAAGTTTATCTCATCCCCCAATAATTTTTTAATATAATCTTTGACCAGCACTTTATCAGACATTATTGTTGATTCAGATTTATGAAAATACAATTTTTGCCATAGTAAAATTTCTGAAAATCTAGTCGGATTATTCAAATTTGGTTTTCTTTTGTAATAGTCTTCATATTCTTTTACTAATAGTTTTGAAATATTAGAAGATTCTATTTTTTTTCGCCTTTTTTTATTAATTCTAACAAGCTTTTTAACAATAAATAAATGTGTCAAATCAAATTTTTTAAGTATTTTTTTAAACATATATTGTCTCCTGTTTTATTTTTGCATAAAATACCAAACAATGAGAATTAGTTTTGTTAGCGAACACAATAACATAAATAAAAGTCAGGCGCTCATCGTAACAAAGCAAACATATAGAACATTTAAAAAGTAATTATGAAGTTTGCAAATATAGTATACACCATAACGAAAATAAGGAGACTTCATAACTTTTTTTGGTGCTTCAAACACATTTTTGAACGATTTTTGCCTATTGAATACAACAAAATAGGCGATATTTTGTAAATGATTAATATTTTTATTATAATGGTTAGCGTGGAATAACTTGAAAGTATGAGAATAACGTTTAAAAAAATTAATGTTGGGTTGTTTGGTACATACATTATGGTTATGTACTTGTTTGATTTAAATATTAATACACTGTGGATATCAAAAGTCGTTTTTTTAATGTTTGCAATCTCAACCTTGATTTCGTTGTTTATAGCAAAAAAAGTAACTCTCAATTTATTTTTTTGGTTATTTGGTTTATTTGTATTTTATTCAGCAATAAGTATTTTCTGGGCCGTTGAATCTAATTTAGCGTTGAAGATGACATTAACATTATTTCAGTTATTAATTCTTGGGTTTTGTGTTACCCAAACATTTGATAAAGAAAATATAGAAATTATACCCCATTTCTTCGCTCTGGCGGGAGCGTTGCTTTTTTTATATTCGTTATATATCTATGGAATTAAAGATTTTTTTGTCAGTATAATCAACTCAAAACGGCTAGGCGCACAAATTAGCCAAGAAAATATTTATGGTTTTCAATCGGCAATTTCAATTGTTGCAGCACTATATTTAATGTTTTTTAAAAAGAAATACATTTATGTGTTGGTTTGCCTTGCTTTATTGTTCGTAATCGCCGCTAGCGGATCAAAGTCTGCCTTGTTGATTGTACCAATTGGTTTCATAATTGTTATATTGTTAAAATATGGCGTTAATAGGAAAGTAATATTATTTTTTATTCTTTTAATTGTTTTCAGTATCGCATTACTTAATACGCCAATTTTTAAAGGTGTAATTCACAGAATACAAAAAATGTTAGAAGTTTTGTTGTACGGCAATACAGCCCAAGACGGTTCAACAACAAAAAGGTTAGAATTTATTATAGAAGGAATCGTTTTATTTTTTAAAAAACCGCTTTTCGGTTATGGAGCTGATAACTTCAGAGTTATCATCGCTCCCATTTTAGGAGTTTCAACATATTCCCACAATAATTACATTGAATTACTTGTCAATGGTGGAATAATTGGTTTTCTATTATTTTATTTTTCATATTTTGTATTGATATTGGAAGCATTTTCTAAAAAATTAGATAAGTTTTTACTTATAATAATGATATTATTTTTGATTGCTGACATGGCAACTGTTTCGTTATATTCAAAAATATTCGTAATTTTTCTATCTTTAGGATTTTCCTCTCTTGAAGGAGCAAATAACGAAACAGTCGAAGTTAAAAAATATTCAACAAAATATAAAAAAAGCATGATTTCTACGCCAATACTAGGGTAGTAGGAACTAAAGAAGTAATTGAATATTTTATTAACAGATAACGGTACCGCTTGATAAAATCATATATTAAAAAAGACAAGAAGAAAGAATAGAAAAATATATAGAATCATAAAGTGTTTTTAAAGTTCTCCCACTTTCAATAAATGAGCATTTAATAATAACGAAAAACATAAAGTTTATTGAATAGGTATTTTACCTTGTTGCTTTACCACATTCATGCGTAGTGATACAATTATGTTCGAATAATTAAAAGGTGATTTATAAATGGCTAAAAATGACATTCTAAAATTAAACAAACAACAAAGTGATATTAAAAAGAAACTCAAAAAATTACAGAGTATTCAACTAGAAATATTGCAATATTTTGATACTGTTGCGAAGGAAAATGATATTACATATTATTTAGCTTTTGGCACGCTGCTCGGTGCAATTCGACACAAAGGCTTCATTCCTTGGGATACAGATATCGATGTTACACTGACTCGAGACGAATATGAAAAAATAATTAAAATTTTGCGTGATAGGGAAGAAAATGAAAGTTTCTTCGTGAGATCTTCTGGTGAAAAAAATCATTTTTGTACTCACGCACTATTATATTGTAAAAACACTGAACTTATAAACAACAATAACAAAAGAAAAAAAATACGGAGAGAAGTTTATATTGATTTATTTCCGCTTGATAGAATTCCCGATGATGATAAATTATGGAAAAAACATTTGCAAAGAGTTACCAAAATTGCAAAAGCTACAGATATAAAGAAACCAGTGTATCACAAGAAGGGAAGATTATATAAATTTCTTAAATATGCACGTTCATATTTGTACTTTTATATATCTATTGAAAAACTCTTTAAAAAATTTGATAAAGAGGTACAGCGATATAATGATCAAAAATCCAAGCGTTATGCGCAATTAACGAGTCCATATAGACATGTGCCCCTAAATACTGAATATTTCGGCGAACCAAAATATGTTCAATTTGAAAATATTATGGCCCCCATACCACAAAACACCAAATTAATTTTAGAAGCAAATTATGGCGATTTCATGAAACTTCCATCACTTGAAGAACAGGAAGAACAATTATCGAAATATTTCGAGGTATATGATTATAGGGACACAAATGAATAAACACTCCAAAAAGAAAGCCGTTATTATTTCATACATTGCTACTATTCTTAATTATGCAGCAATGTTTTTCGTTGTTCCTATAACGATTAGAATGTTAGGAAAGCAAGAATTTGGCTTGTATAGTTTAGTTAATTCTGTTGTTGGCTACCTAGCTCTTCTGAGTTTGGGTCTTGGCAGTGCTTATATTCGCTTTTATTTTCGCGCAAAAACTGACAAGCACTCATATAAAGTTGAAAATCTAAACGGGATGTATTTTTTATCATATGTAATTATTGCTTTTGCGGTAATTATTTTGGGTGTTATTTTTATTATATTTTCCGAAAATATTTTTGGTCCTAAATTAACAATAGAAGAGCATCAAACCGCCAAGGTTCTATTAGCAATTTTAATATTTAATTTAGCAACCACGTTTCTCTTTTCTATTTTTTGGTCATATACACGAGCAATAGAACATTTTGTGACTTTGGAAATAGCAAATTTGCTTAAAGTTGTTTTAGGACCCGCAGTTACTATTCCCTTGCTTCTTTTGGGATTTGGCAGTGTAGGATTTGTTGCTGGTACAACCGCAATCACTACATTAATTGAAATCTCTGTGATGATATATGCTATTAAAAAAGGGCGAATTACTTTCAAATTTAATTATTTCGACAAAGTTTTATTAAAAGAAATTGTCGTTTACTCATTGTTTATTTTTGGTTTTCAATTATTAGATCAAATTAATAATGGTGTTGATAATTTAATACTCGGATGGACGGGAGGAACCGAAGTTGTTTCTATATATGCAGTGGGAGCAACAATTGCATATGTTATTTTATCCTTACCAAATGGAATAAAAGGGGTTATAGTTCCAGAAATCAATAAAATTTCTTCTAACGATGAAAATAAATTAGAAAAAATTAGTTTATTGCAAACTCGTTATGGAAGAATAATATTTATGATTTTAGCGTTAGTACTTTTAGGTTTTGTACTTTTAGGTTTACCATTTCTTGATTTATGGGCTGGTGTTGGATTTAGTGATTCATATCTAATCGTAATTTTGTTGGTTTTAGCTAGGTTAATTAATTACTCATTGGTAGTTAGTTCCGAATTTATTAGAGCGGAGAATAGACACAAAACTAGACTTACCATCTATGCCATAACGATATTACTCAATGTAATAGTTTCTATTCCGCTGGCAATTTGGCTGGGACCAGTTGGTGCTGCTATAGGTACTGCTTTCACATACACTATTTATACAATATTTCTATATTTTTACTATATTCGTAAAATAGGGTTGAATTTAAACATCTTGTTGAAGCAACTTATAAAAATGGCAGTAATTTATGTTCTTGTATTTACACCATTTTATGTTGCAACCTTCTTTGTGCAAATGAAAAACATAATGATTTTTTTAGCAATTGGTGGAGGATTTACTTCAATATTTTTAATAGTAAATTATTTATTTGTTATGAATGAATATGAACGCGGAATAATCAAAACTCTACTTAGAATAAAAAGGAAAACACACTCACAATCTTAATTTAGAAAAAAGAGTTGTTTTAAAAAGATTATATTTATTTAACATCAGAAAATAGCAATATGTAGAAAATTCCAGCAGATAAAAATTAACAGAAGTTATTTTCTCCATGTTTTAATATTAATGATCTGAGCGTAACTTTGAATAATTTTAACTACTTTAGTGGAAACATTTAAAGTTTGATAATCTT